>Ga0310121_10002042_pt1 | contig 19698 bp, 18 predicted proteins | sample CB27_Tmax_986_MG_FD_203504 | JGI IMG/M metagenome (GOLD analysis project Ga0310121, IMG submission 203504) | Marine microbial communities from Western Arctic Ocean, Canada - CB27_Tmax_986 | ecosystem: Environmental > Aquatic > Marine > Oceanic | place: Canada: Western Arctic Ocean | collected...
CGAGGTCGTAGCGCTCGACGCCGGAGAGGTTGCCGATATCTTGGCGATAGACCGGATAGCTCGGCGCGGGGATGACCGCGACGTCGCCAGCGTCGGCGAGGATAAAGGAGGTCATTTCGATGACGCTAGTAGCTCCGGCGGAGACGCCCAGATGCTCCGGGTCGATGGGGCAGCCAGTCAGGTGCTCGGCAAGGAAGCTCGCGATGGCCTCTCTGAACTCTGGCGCTCCCCGAGCGGAGGTGTATCCCGGCACCCATGCGGGAACCTCGTTCTCCGAGGTGATCGCCTCGATCTTTGCCTTCAGATCGAGCCAACTGAGACGATTCTCCGCGACGTTGAGCGGCAATGCTCCGGTGAGGTTATCGGTCGGGTGATAGGCGTTCCCGATCGCCTCACTATAGGCCCCGTAATCGATGCGGAGCGGGGTGTCGGCCGCACGAGCTCCGCGGCTCGAGAGTGAGGTGGTGGTCATGAAATCTTCCTACTCTTAGTGGCTTGAAATTTTGCAGAACATTTTTTCGAGCTTGGGACTCCTAGCTCAATCTGAAACCAGAAAACCCCTTGAGCAAAACAGTGCTGGATAGCTAGGTGTGGCTGGGTGCCACAGAGGGGGGCTGATGCTGGCGCGTTTAGGGCTGACGTGGCCTCCAAATGGCTCCTGAGAGCCGAGAAGCTGGCCAAGCTACCCCAGAGTATCTGGCACCCGCACCGACGGCTCTGGGCTACCGAGCGAAAGGCCCTACCTGATGCGGACGTGGCCGCTGCCGGGGGCTGGCGTGATACACGGGCGCTGAGGCTGAGTTATCAGCAGGCTGATCCGGCGACGATGAAGTCTGTCGTGGAAGCTGGGAGCTAGTTTTTTGCGCTCCCACGAGATGCATTCGGGATGCAAAACCCAGATAACGTGATAATGACAAAGACCGACAAGGACATAAAACCTTGTCGGGCTTCTTCTTACGAAGTGGAGCCAGCCGGGATCGAACCGGCGACCTCTGGCTTGCAAAGCCAGCGCTCTCCCAACTGAGCTATGGCCCCTCTGCTTCTGACCTCGTACGGCCCGAAAGATAGTCCCGGCGTGAACGAGCTGGTAGGGAATTCACAGTGCTCAGATGGCACGCGCCACCGGCTGCTTGCGACGTCCCCCACGGCCTCGCATGTTAACAGCGAACCAGGAGGGAGACAGGGTGGCCTGAATTGTCTTCGGGCGGCCTGCCTAGCCGATTCTTCATCAGGAGGGGACTACGGACACCAGCGCCACAGGTGCTCAGATGCAGCCGGATGCAGCCGCCCAAGATCAGATCCACGATCGCGCCTTGGGTAAAAGCATGCCTGGACTGAGACTGGGACTCACTGCTCGCGTTGTGCACTGAGGACTTCGTGATCAGCGGTCCCGGAGGACCCAAAGTCGCCGGGGACGCTGTCCGGCCTTGGCTGGAAAACTATCCGATCATAAAGTCGATGGAGTTCGACTTCGACCGCATCGAGGTCAGTGGTGATCTGGCGGACGCCAACGGGTCGGGGACCTCGCTCCTTGAGGTGGACGGACAGGACAAGGAGACCTTCGATTTCACCGATGTCTTTCGTAGGGACCTGGACGGTATCTTCCGCTACTCGACGGTGACCTTCAACACGAAGGACGCGCCCGCCTAGTCCGTCGGCCTGATCCGCCGCCTGACCCGCCCGATGGCCTGGTGATAGGCTCACCGGGCCAACGGGTCCGGCCTCATCTGGAAGTGCACGACCTTACTCGGCGTTCCCGCGCCGGTCTCAGTGTGGAACGGCGCCCGAGTGCTGTAGGTCGCCCATATCCCCCTGCCCTTCCATCCGGCGTCCGGATCATCGATGCGGCCGTCCATCCATTTGGTGTAGAAGCCGAGGGGGTATGGCACGCGCATGACGACCCACTCGCCGTCCTTGAGCGCAAGCAGGCCCTCAGACCCGTTACCGGTGTTGATCGGCACGTTCTCCCCCAGCCCCAGCGTGTTGAACTGATCCACCCACGTGAAGTAGCTCGACTCAGCGCTGCCGGACTCCGTCACATTCTTGAGCTGCGGCGCCGGCTCCGGGTAAAGGGTCCAGCCTTCCGGGCAGTGCTGCCCTGTCGCATTCGGACCGTTGAGTGGCCCGGTGCACTTGCTGCGGTCGAAGCTGGCCATGTGTCCGCTAGCGAGGGGCGTCCAGACGACGCCGTTGCGGTCGATGTCCATGCCGCGTGGCGAGTATCCGGACATGGCTGCATCCGGGTGGTCCAAGGGCGGCTGGAAGACCTCGATCAGGGCCGTCTGGGGTGGGTTCGACCCCGGGTCGAGCCGGAGAACCGCTCCCGGGAAGCCCAATGAGGATCCCCAGATCGTGCCATCCATCGGGCTATAGGCGACGCCGTAGAAGCCTGATGTGACCCGTTTATCCATGGTGGGGTTGACAGCCTCATTCGGCTCGACCCACTCGTCCTGTCGGCCATTCCCGTTCGTGTCGAGAATGAGTGGGGCCCATCCCTGCGAGGCCTCTTCGTCACCCGTCTCAAGGTACATCCTCGTGTTCAGCCAGCCGATCACTTGCCCGCCACCGCTCGTCCAGATCGTGTTGTCTTCATCTTCGCCGAAGATCAGGTGATGGGTGCCGAAACAGGTGCGGATGAGGCTCATCTCCTCTGTCTTGGGGTCGTACATGGCGAGGTGACGGCCCGCCCTTGCTGAGGGAAAAAACCTCGCGGACGGATGATCCGATCCCTCCAAACAGAAGTCCGGATTGGCGGCCGGACCTACCCTCGACGTGAGCCAAACGCGTCCTTCCCCATCGAGCATGGGATTATGCGCGTTGGCCTTGCTGTCCCATATCGCCTCATCCCCCCAGTACGGGGACGGCTGGAGCGGCGGCCCCGATGCGACCGGCGTATTGGGATCGCGAACGGGCAGCGGCACCTGACTCGCCATGTTGCTCACCGGGTCCAGCACGGGCACGTAGTCCGCGCTGGCCTCGAGCGCCCCGTAAATCGGGCCGTAAGCGTTGACGGTGGGATCGCGCTTGTCCGTAGAGGCCTCGTCGTGGAGATATGCCGTCGGATCCGCCCAGTCCCATTGCGTGATGACGACGTTACGCTCTTCACCCTGAGGCCGGGGCGGTGCCGGCGGCACTTCCCCCGCGACGATTCGATCGGTCCAGTCCGCGAACATCTCCAACGCGCGGGCTTGGCCCAGCCGGCTGAGCCCGCCAACCATGCTGCCACCCGCTTGTCCGGACTGGACGCGCCGGGCCCAAGCTGCCTCGGTCGTCGCAAACTCCCCGAGCGCCGCTGGGATCTCGCGGGTCGCCTTGTTCCCCAACTGATGGCACGCCATACAGCCACCCGACTTCAAGCTCCTGAGCCACGCGGACTGGCTCCCGATACTCGGCGAGATGCCGTTCCCTCCGGGCCCGGTGCCGGGGAACTCGCTCTTCTCCGGCACCTCGATCAGAGAGAACCAGTACGCGGCCGGGTAATACTGTGCGGCCGCGTGCGGATCGGGCGCCACCACCGCGGTCAGATCCTGGGAAGACCCGGGCGTGGCCCGAACCTTCTCAGAATCGACCAGCCCATAGCCGCGCGCCCACACGTCGTAGGTCGCATCGGGCAGGTCGGGGATCAGATATCGTCCCTGATCGTCGGTCACCACACTCTTGATGAAGTTGGTCGGTAAGTCCGACGTTTCCGCGATGACCCAAACACCGGCCTCCGGCCCGTTTGGGCCACTCACCACCCCGCCGATGTCGTCGGCATCGACGACGACGGCATCACTGGCCTGCACACACGCACTCATTCCAGCCAGCAACAGGGCCGCAAGTACACCGGCGCCAGCATGAACGACTTTCCGGGACTCGACGTTTCTGATCATGATGTCCACTCCCCACGGCTATGAAGACGCAACCGAACGACTCGTTCAGACGGATTCGAACTTCCGTCGTGATCTCGTACTTCAGTCAGGATACTGTGGACGGTGCCGAGCCGACAGGCGGCCCTGAGGATCCCGGTGCACGTTCAGGCTAACCAGCAAGAAAACGAAGCGCCCCCGGCCTTTTGGCCGGGGGCGCTTCGTCACGGTCGGGTCGCGCGATTCGCGCGCCGACGACCGATCTATTTGGCCCAGAACAACCAGGACACCGGACGAATGAAGTCCTCGAACCTGTCGTCGAACATGTCATCTATTCTGTCGAATATCTTTCGCACGGCCTGGGCCTCCACGCTGGTCAACTCACCGCCCGTGGCGTTCTGAACGGTGATGGTTTCACCACTGACGGTGACCACCGCGAAGAGCTGCCCATCGACGTAAATCTCGACGGTTCTACCCTCTGTCGGAAGGGTGCCCTCAACGAACTTGATGACGCCGGCCACCCTGACCGTATGGGCGCCCTGCATGAATGTCGCGTCGATGTCGATCGAGCCCGCGAGCGTCTCACTGTTGAACGTGAAGACCACTGTGGCGTCCACCGTGAAGTCCCTCGTGAGAACCGAAATCAGGTGGTCGACCGTGGCGGTCGTGACGGGCAGAGCATTGACGAACGTCATCGAGAGGTCGACATCGACCATGTCCGTACCGTCGCTAATGAATCCGGAAACGATGAAGCCCAAAGTCTGGACGCCGATAACCGCCGAAACGGTATAGTTGATGCGCTCGACACCGCCCGTAACGGCTAGGACGCGGATCACGTACGCAAGGGTCTAACTCTCGTCCAGGAGGTCGACGTACCCGATCTCGGTCGCCCCTGGTTCACGAGTGATCGGATCAATCTCGTACAGAATGAAGCGCACGCCATTCGCCGGAGCGCCTGTGCGGGCGGCATCGTACTCATAGCCGTCGATGCCTTGGACTTACGTACGACTGAGGTAGTCCACCGGAACTATCGGCCCTGAGGCCGGACCCATAGCCGCGAATGCCTCAGCCGCCGCGGCGGCCTCCCAACGGCTGCCCGCGCTGCCTGTCGCCAAGCTGACCTGGAGCAGCGCAGAGGGGACGGCGCCAGTGTCGGCCACCAGACTGAAGCTCCCGCTTGAAAGGGCGAGGCTCTCGAACACCGCAGCGGAGAAAGCGCCCTGCACGACTTTAAGATCCGCTGCGGATGCATCCGGATCGAACGGCTCATCGTTCAGGCCCGTGCCATCGGTGCATGCCGCTAATGCACCCGTGATGGCCATAGTGACGGCCGACAATTTGTTTAAGCGTGACACGTTCAACCTCCGTATCTGTTTCAAAAACAATAAATCCGACGGCGATCGACGACGCCCGTCTAAATGGTTTGAGCCGTTAACAAGTCAAGAGACGTGTCAATTTCGAGGGAGGTCGCGGGAAGCAGGCGGAAAGCCCCAGCTTTCGCGTCAGATCACACTTCTTCGGTCGCCGTGAGCCGGAGCCGGAGGCGGTGAAACGTCCAGGAGGGAGGCCACACCGTGAAACTTTTTGCGTGAAAGAGGAAAAAGCACCTAGCCTGGCGCTCCGGAAGCTACACTAGTCGCTCGTCCGGAGGGCTCGCGCGATCCAGACGGTCCTGAAGATGGCCGTTCCGACGGTGCCGACCGCTACGATCCCCAGAATCGGCACGAGCAATGTTCCGACTCGACCGGCTCCCCAGAGGGCAGAAACCGTCGAGTCGAGGAGTCCGCCGAATCCCAGAAGGAGCAAACGCTCTGCTCTCTGCATGACCCCTAGTTTGCAAACGACCCCCTGACTCTCCCCCCGGGCGCGTGCATAGCTGACCAGGAGCGACCCACCCATCGCAGTAACGGCCAGAGCCACTGAGAGCGCTGAGGACCGAAACAGTACGGCCAGCCCGACAAAGGCGCCGACTTCGGCAAAGCGGTCGAGGGTAGAGTCGAGAAAGGCTCCGGTGCGGTTGGCCACCGCCAAGGAGCGGGCGAGGCGGCCGTCCAGAACGTCGGCCACACCCCCGAGAAGAACGCCCCACCCCCCAAGCGTCACGTGACCCGAAGCGAACGCCACGCCGGCGCCGACACCAAAGGCCGCACCCAAAAGGTTGTAGAACGTCGGCCCCAGCCCGAGGGCAAGGGATAAACGGACGACCGGGCTGACGGCCCAGTAGAACCAGCCCCTCACGAACGAGCCCAACACGAACGTACCCTGGGCGTCCGACGCGAGCGGATCCGGACGCCTGTTGGCTCCGGTCAACGCATAGACCGGCATGGACAGCCCCGCCGTCGCCAATACCGCGAGAAGGACCTGAAGGCCGGTCGTCACGTGTCGCCCTCGGACCCGGGACCAACCGCGGGCTCCGCTGCAGGCCCCGCCGCGGGCTCTTCAGCCGGCCGGTTACGGAGCACGCGAAACAAGCGGGGCCACAGAAAGATGAGAGGCAAGCGCGTCTCCAAAGCGGTCAACTCGACGCTCGTCCCCGTTCGGCGCTCCACCTTTCGCACCACGTATGGCAGCCAGTTTTCGAAAGTCAGCACATGCTTGAGCCATCGGGCGGTCACCCTGAGCTTGCTCAAGTTGAAGTACGCCGATCTTCTGAGCCGAGCCATCGGCCCCGGCCGGCGCGCCGACCGGTACCCGTGCCCGTCCCGCACGACATGCCCCTCGCCGACCCCGTCCGCCAGCAGCTTCTCGTACGTCTCCACAAGATAGGCGCGTTGAGCCTCGAAGACCGAACTGGCCCGCGAACCGGACTCCGGTCGGATCTCGCTGCGATAACAAATAGCGATCATCTCGCGTGTGAGACCCTCCGCGGTGAAGGGAGTGGCCACGTACGGCGCGGCCCAGTCGAGGACCGTTCTGCGCGCCGCCTTCAGACGGTCATCGAGCCAACGTTCGGCCGCCGCATCCCTCACGTAGAGGACACCGACCTCCTGGATCAAGCGGGAGATCATGAAGTGGTCCCGTGACCGCGCCGACAGCTCGCGCTCGAAATCGCGGACACTGATGATCAGGCACTTGGCGATCGGACCGTCTGCGCCCTCCGGGGAGAAGGCGATCACGTTGGGGGGCAACAGCCATGCGAGCGACGCCATCAGTCTGGGCGTCCGGTGCGTGAAGCCACCGCGGCGCAACTCTCGGTATGTCCCGAGGTAGTCCTCGACGACCACCACGAGATCGTGCGCGCTATGCCGGTCGGGCGCCGCCCCCACGAGATGGGACCCGTAGAGCAAGACGCCTCGGAGTTGCGTCCCGGTGCCCGCCACGAGCGACTGGGTCAGGAGTTGGGCGCGCCCCGTACCGGCATGGGTCATCCCACGCGCTCGTTCCCGTCGGACTTGCGTCGGTTCCCGATCCGGCGCTCGTCCCTGACGGAGCTGCGTCGTGACCCCCGCCGGCGCTCCGTCAAGCGAATCGCCTCAGCCCTGGATATCTCCGCGCCGCGCGTGGAGTACGCCATTCCCCGGCGCAGCCCGGTGAGGTTGTGGCGTATCCGGCCCTCCATCTCCTCGAGCCAGGAGGCGATTTCGGGCGGGTCCGACGGGGTGGCAAAGGGTCCGGAGAGACTCACGCGGCAGTGTACCGTATCGACACCACTGAGCATGTCTCTGAGCCGGCCACACGGCAGAGTCCCATCTGAGGTCAAGAGATACACCTCCCACTGCCTGTGCCGCGGGAGCGTGTCCACCGCTCCCCACCGGAATGGGAGCAGTGCGCCGTCGCGCGAGCGGGTCCCTTCGGGATACACCACGATCGGGATGTCCAGGAGGACTGGTGATTCATCAACACGAGAACGCCCGGAGCGGACGGAATCGTCGGAATCGGTTCGAATTTCGCCCCTTCGACGACGCGGGCCATACCGATCAGATTGCCGGCGATCCACCGCTGCCAGGCCGCCAACACCCGCTCCTTCCGGGCCGGGGCCACCCACACCAACGGCACGATGACCAGCCTCTGAACGAGATCGGCAAGCACCAAAAACACGCCGGCGGTGGCGACGGTCAAAAAGCCTCTTAGTTTCATGACGGCGAACGCTAACGGGATGTAGAGGGGTACTTCAAGCACCATGCAGGGCAACGACGGGATCTCGCAGCTACGCCAGTATGTGATGGATCAGAAAATGACCACAGAGTCCACAGACACGGGAGGAAGTTCGGGTTATGGAGTTGACGGAATACGGCTTCAAGAACGCCGTGGGTGCTTTTTTAGAAATGCCCACGAGCGACGCGCGGAAGATCTTGCCGGCCCATCTTCAGCCGTTGGAGGTACAACACGAGCGTAGCATCCTCGCGGTCACTGCGTTCCAGTTCACCCGGAGTATGGTGGGGAAGTACGACGAGGTCGTCCTATCGATCATCGTCCCGCCGATCATGGAAGCCGGACGGCCGCTTCCAAAGGCGGCCTTCTTTCCCTTCATGGTCGGTGTGACCACGGACGCATCCCGCCAGCACGCCATTGAGCGCTGGCACCTTCCGCACTATATGAAAGATCTACAGATGGAGTTCACGGAGACCGACGACGAGTTGTCGCTGAGCATCTCCGACGAGGGTCAGCCCGTCCTGGACTTGAGTGTGACGAACTTTCCTGGAGCCCCGGAGGTCGTCCTGTTCAACGCATTCACGGTCAACGAAGAAGACCGCTTCAAGGTGAACATCTTCATGGACGGCGAACACACTGAGCATGAAGAGGAAGCCGGCTCACTCACCCTACATCCTCACGAGATCACCCAGGGGCTCACCCTCGACGACATCTCATCCGTCCCGTTCCGGGAGCAGTGGTTCCACGGCGGTCTACAGACGTTCGAGGAGCTGGAGCGACTCTAGAAGCGCGAGGAGAGGATGCCCCCACGATTCCGAGCGGATTCGACGCGGTGTGGCTGCGGAACTGCGCGGCCTCCGGAGCGGAGGCCCTCCCCTCTTCGACGGCCTCTAGGAATCCGCGCGCCACATCCACATGCCCGGCTCGAAGATGAGCGTAGTCAATTGTGCGTTCAAAGGGAGCCATCAAGATGGCGTCTCAGCCCCGAGTCCGTCCAGAAGCGCCAGGGCCGTGATCAGGGGTCGTATCCCTCACGCGGAGCAGCGATCGGGTCCGGATGTGGCTCCACGTGTACGAGCGCGTCCAGGATGCGCAGATCTGAGTGAAGGAGCCTGTCCTTGACCAGATGGGCGATCTCGTGCCCGGCCCGAACCGACATGTCACCCTCCACTTCGACATGTATGTCGACCCACAGAGCCAGACCACTCTGGCGTACGCGAAGCAGCTCCACCCCATCCACGCCGGGCACGGCTTCGGCGATCTCCCGGATGCGATCACGAATCCCCTTCGGAGCGGTCACATCCAGCACTTCGCGGAGCGAGGCCCGGAACAATCGAACGCCGTTGAACGTGATCACGGCGCACGCGACCAGGGCCGCCCAATCGTCCGCGCTCTCGAATCCCTCGCCGGCCGTCAACGCAACGCTGATACCGATAAACGCCGCGAGCGAAGTCAGCGCGTCCGACCGGTGATGCCAGGCATCCGCGTCCAGAGCCCGACTGCCGATCTCCCGCCCCCGGGTCGACAACACGCGAAACATCAATTCCTTAGCGATGAGTACGCCCACCAGGACCACGAGCGTGAAGCTCTCCGGGGCCTCTTGCGGGCTCCGTATCGCCTGGGCGGCACCGACGGCGATCCCCACCGCAGCCAGAAGCAGAACCGTCGAGACCACGAGGGACGCCAGGGGCTCGGCCTTCCCGAGTCCGTACGGATATCGGTCCGACTGGGGCAATGCGCTGACCCGGAGGCCACCCCACACCAGAAGACCGCTGAAGATGTCGAGCACGGACTCCACGCCGTCCGCGACGAGCGCGAACGAGTTTCCGATGACACCCGTCGCGATCTTCGTCGTCGCGAGAAACGTACTCGCGATGACACCGATCGCCGCCACGCGCGTCCCTCGCCGGACCGCAGCGCTGAGTTGTTCCGGCGTGCTGGACCCTGGACCTTGGTCTTTCATACCTGGAAGGTGCACCGCCGGGGAATCCGTGCCAAACTTGGGAGCGCCGATGACCCCGTTTAGTACCGTTCAGCACCGCTCAACGTCGCTCGGCGGTATGGACATCGCGGATGGCCTTTTTTAGAATCCTCCTCCTTCCGCAACGATGGCCGAACCGCCGTCGTCCACTGTTTTTACTGAGTTTTCTTCGTGTTCTGGAGGAAGAAAAGCAATGATTTCCGTTGAGGGTGTGACCAAACGTTTCGGCGATCTGGTCGCCGTACGGGACCTCGACTTCGCGGTCAACATGGGCGAGGTGGTCGGATTCCTCGGACCAAACGGTGCGGGCAAAACGACGACGATGCGCATGCTGACGGGTACGCTTGAGCCCGACGAGGGCCGTGTTCTCTACGACAATGTGCCCATCAGCCAGGATCTCACGGCGGCCAAGGAGCGCCTGGGATATCTGCCGGAGACCAATCCTCTTTATGAAGAGATGTTGGTCGCCGAGTACCTGGAGTACGCAGCCGAACTTCGTGGGCTCGCCACGGTCGAGGCACGCTCAGCCATTTCCGACGCGGTGGATGAGACGGGCATCAGCGAAGTGTTCTTTCGGCCGGTTTCGGAGCTGTCGAAGGGATACCGGCAGCGGGTGGGGTTGGCTGCGGCCATCCTTCACCATCCCGAAATCCTAGTGCTCGACGAGCCCACGGAAGGGCTCGACCCCAACCAGCGGGTCGACATCCGGAAGCTGGTGAGCGAACTGGGCAAGCACCGTACAGTATTGCTCAGTACCCACGTCATGCAGGAGGTCGAGGCCACGTGCACTCGGCTGCTCATCATCAATCGGGGTTCGCTCGTAGCCAGCGGCACGGTGTCCGAGCTTCTCTCTGCAGGAAAGGGCATGGCGCAGTACACAGTCGAAGCTGAGGGCGATGGTGTGGCCGAGGCGCTGGGCCGGCTCCCGGGGGTCGACTCGCACACCGCGGAGCAAGTCGAGGGCCGCACCCGGGTGCGGTTTGCCGTAGCCGGTAGCAACGAGCTTCGCCCTGAGATTTTCCGCATGGCCAACGAACGCCGGTGGGTGCTGTGGGAGTTGCATCGTGGCCAGGCGTCACTTGAGCAGCTCTTCCGGGAACTGACGGCGGATGCGGGCGAAGGCGAAGAGCAGTCTGTGGAGTCATCCGAAGCCGCCGCCGAGACGGAAGCGGCCTCACCCGTCTCCGGAGAAGACACGGAGGTGGACTCATGAGGCGAATTTGGACGGTCGCTCAGCGCGAAGTGGCCAGCTTCTTCGACCATCCTACGGCATACATACTCGTAGTCGCGTTCCTGGGTTTGGGACTCTTCCTCACGTTCCGAACCATCTACGCTTCGGGGATGGCCACACTCCGGCCCTTCTTCGATCTGCTGCCCTGGCTGTTCGCCATCTTCATTCCGGCGATGACGATGCGCTCGCTCGCTGAGGAGCGACGAAGCGGTACGCTGGAGTGGCTCCTAGCCCATCCTCTTCGCGAGGTCGAGGTGGTCTTGGGCAAGTTCATCGGCAACTGGTTCTTCATACTCATCGCCCTCATGGGCACGATCCCCACCGCCTTCGGCTTGTTGAAGGTCTCTGAGGCGGACGGTGGGATCATGGTGGCGGAGTACATCGGTGCGGGACTGCTCGCCGCCCAGGGCGTCGCCATCGGCCTGTGGGCCTCCAGTCTGACTCACAATCAAATCACGTCCTTTATCTTGGCGGCCTCAGCCTCCTTCCTGCTCCTGATGATCGGCACACCCGTCGTGCTCATCGGACTTCCGCCATGGCTGGGCGTCAGCGTCTCCAATCTTTCCGTATTGGGACACTTCGACAACGTGGCACGCGGTGTGGTGGACTTGAGAGACGTGATCTACTTCGTGTCCACTACCGGGTTGTTCCTGTTCATGTCCGTCGGCGTCATGAGCCGCGAACGGCTGAGCGCCGGGCGGGGCGCGTTCCGGCGGCTCAGGACGGGCACCGCGGCGCTGATCGCCGTAGTGGTCGTGCTGAACCTTCTCGGCGGGAACATCCGGGGCCGACTTGACCTCACGCGGGAGGGCCTCTACACGCTGTCCGACGGGACCCGGGAGATTCTCGGCGGGCTCGACGACATCGTGACGTTGAGGTTGGTGATCTCAGATGGGCTACCGGCCGAGCTTCAGCCGACGCTTCGCGACGTGGCCGACTTGGTGGCCGACTTCCGCGGGGCGGCGAACGGTCAACTCGTTGTCGAGAACCTGAATCCGAATGACGATCCGGAGTCAGCACTGGAAGCGCGTAACCTCGGCATCACGCAAAACGAGTTCAACGTGTTGCGTGACGACGCATTCGAGGTGCGGCGCGGCTGGTTCGGTTTGGCGCTTCTGTACGCCGATCAACGCGAAGTCATCCCGTATATCAACCGTACGGATGATCTCGAGCTCCGGCTCCTCTCGGCGATCGTCCAGATGACGACGGAAGAACGTCCGGGCTTGGCCTTTCTGACGGGATTCGGCTCTCAGGGACCTGAGACATTCCCCTCGTTTTCGCGGGTGTTGTCTGAGCGGTACGACATCCAGACGATCGACCTCGAGGCAGACACGGTGTCCGTGTTGAACCGCGACTCGACCGAGATCGTGATCGTCGCCGGTCCTCAGCAGCCTATCCGCGGGCCGGCATTGGAGGCGATCCAATCCTTCATAGGGGCGGGAGGGTCGGCGCTCTTCCTGATCGACAAGCACCAGGTGTCCCCCGACACACCCATGATGTACCCCGTAGTTACGGGCTTGGAGGCGTTCCTTCAGGCGAGAGGAGTCGAAACCGACGCGGGCGTGATCTTGGATTACAGCTCCAACGCCCTCATCTCCTTTCCTCCGGGTTCCGGTGTTGTGCGCCGCTACCCCCTGTGGCCCGTCACCGTGAAGGGAGACGCACACCCCACGACGCGTGACTTGAACAGCTTGGGCCCGGCGTGGGCGACGGCGCTCACGGTCACGGACAGCGCCGTGAGCAAGCTTTGGGTCACCACCCAAGCAGGAGCCATCCAGGCCGCGGGCGGAATCATCATGCCCGACGCGCTCCTGAATCCCAATCCGGAGGACTTCGAGATCGTCACGCTGGCAGTAGCGCTGGATCCGGCCGCGGCCGGAAATGGTGAGTCCTCAGCGGACGGAGAGGGCTCCTCCACGGAGGGGCGCATGATCGTCGTGGGTGACGTCGACTACCTCCAGGAGCAGTTCCTGCAGGCCAACCCCCAGAATCTGGTGTTCACGTTGAACTCGATCGATTGGCTGGCCCAAGACGAAGCCCTCATCGGGATCCGATCCAAGCTCCGCACGCCACCCGTGATGGCGTTCACGTCCGAATTCCAGAGGGGCGCGCTCAAGTGGGGCAACCTAGTGGGCGTGCCCCTGCTCTTTGTTACGGTAGGCATCACCCGCGTGGCCGGACGCCGTAAGCGGATTGAAGCGCGCTGGAAGGAAGCGGTGTCATGAGCGAGCAGACACTGAAGAGGATCTTCGGAGTGCTTGGTGTGCTGGTGCTCCTCTGGATCAGCTCCGTCCTGCTCTCCGGGAGAAGCGGCAGCGGAGCGGCACCCGATGGCGGCATCGCTCCGCTGCTCGAACGGCTGAACGAGTCGAACGTGACGGCGATCCGTATCGCGAATCCGGACTTGACCGTGTCGCTCCAGCGGAGCGGCGACGCCTGGACCGTCAACGGAAACGTGGCGGATTCAGCGGCCATGACTCGACTGTGGAGCGCCCTCGCGGAAGCTGACGTAGGCGGAGTCACGGCCAACAACCCTAGCAACCACGAGCGCTTGGGGGTCTCCGCGAACGACGCGCGGACCGTTGACTTCACCCTGGCCGACGGCGGTACGGCAACCGTGCTCCTAGGAAATCCGGGGCCGGTCACTCCCAGCGGATTTGTGCGGCTGCCCGATCAAGACGCGGTTGTGGTGGTGTCCGGAGACCTTCGATCTACGCTGGCCCAGAGCGTCGTCGATTGGCGGGACAAGACGATTCTCCGAGTGGATACCGCATCCGTGGTCCGCGTCGTGTTGGAGACAGAGGCGGGGAGCCATGTAGCCGCGCGATCGGATGGCACATGGTCGGTCGACGGAGAACCCGCCGATGCCACCGCCATGCGTTTACTTCTCGATGAGCTCGCGAATTTTGCCGCCGTCGGGTTCGTGGAGGGGCGTGAGGCCTACCAAGACAATGAACGGCGAGTGATCGCCTTGGGGGCGGGGCAAGACACGCTGGGCGTCGTCCTGATCACGGGTGAAGCAGGCTCCCGGCATGCGCGCACACCCGGCAACGATATCGTGTTCGAAGTTGCGACCTTCCGGGCGGATCGCATCACACCCGATATCGAGCGTCTCCGGCCGGCGGGCGCCAGCGGCGCCTGAGCCTGGGGAAATCGCACGACAGAGGCAGGTGGACCCGCTCCCCCCGGTTCGTGTATTTCGAAAGCGACCCGGCGGTGCGGTCGTTCGCCGTGCCATGACCGCTTACCCGAGGTTCGGAGGGAAATGCTCGTGCTAGCCTTCGTCACGACCCGAGCGAGACTGATCCTGCCGGCCGTCGCGTGCGCGGTTCTCGTCACCACGGCTTCCACCACTGCGGCGCAGGACCGAGGTGGGGCCAATCCCGACTCAGTGTCGCTTCTCGAGCAGGCCAAGGAGGCCCAGGCACGCTTCGAGCGCTTTAGAGAGGACCGCATACCTCCGGAGCTGGGGGGATTCGGGGGTGGGTGCGACGAGATCGTTGGCCGGTTTTGCCTCCGCTTCGAAGATGGCGAGGACGAGAGCGAATGGAGCGTGCCCGAGGAGCCTGTGGAATTCGGCATGGCACGGGTGCGGGTCCTTCGTGAACTCCGTGAAATCCACGACCAGATCCCCCGCGACTCCTGGATTCTGGGCCAACGCGTGTTCTACATGGGAGAGGTGGGCGACTGGCAGGGCGCGGAAAACCTGATCCGCAGATGCGGCGGCGGGAACTGGTGGTGCACGTCGCTGCTCGGGTTCGTGAGGCACGCCCAAGTGGACTGGAACACCGCAGCCGAATTGTTCGCGTTGGCAGTGGACCAGATGCCGGATGGCGAAGAATTCCTTTCGCTGGCTCTTCTCCTGGACCCCGATGCCCTCGACGTCTATGAGCGCGCATCCGATCGAACCGCCGCGGAAGAACGGCTGTGGCTGCTTTCCGACCCGCTCTATCTGGTGGACGGAAACGACCGGATGACTGAGCAGCTCGCACGGGCGGTACTCGTCCGTATGCGACGCGAGGCCGTCAATCCGTATGGCGTCGAATGGGGGGACGACGTAGAGGAACTCACGCTCCGATACGGAGCCGAAAAGGCGTGGGAGCGTCGACGGGCCCTGCCGAACGGCCAACTCCAGGACACCCGCAGCATCGTGGGCCGACACCATCCCAAGAGTCAGGAGTTCCTTCCGCCGGACGAGGCCCTCGAAGATCCGGCGCAAGTGGCGCCCGGAGATTGGACGCTTGAGCAGCGGCGCCCGTGGACCGGGTACGCACCTCCGTACGCGCCCGACCTCAACGCCTTGGAGACCCAAGTGGCCCGTTTCCGGCGCGGGGATTCACTGCTCGTGGCGGGGGCGTTCGCACCCGAGGAAGAGAATGCCGAGACGGACAGCCGCCGGCAGACGAGAAATCCTCGCATCGTGGATCTACGCGGTCAGCGGAACCAAGACCGTGGCGATCAACAGGCCCGCACCAATCCCTTTGGCCGGCCCCCCGAGGAGCCCCAACCATTCTTGGTCGAGGAACCCGAGCCGGAAGGCCCCGTCCAATCGGGCCTCTTCCTGATCGACACCGAGAGCGGTTCGACCCACCAAATCTTGGGCGAGGGTCCGCGTGGCGCGTTCCAGCTCCAAGTGCCGAACGGACGCTACGTGGTCGGTATCGAGGTCTTCAGCGCCGACGCCAAGCAAGCGTGGCGGGACCGACACGGATTGTGGCAAGATCCGCTTATCCCAGGTTTGGCGGCGGTTTCGGATCTACTGATCCTGGAGGGTGGCGGAGAGATCCCCACCTCACTCAACGAGGCCTTGCCGACCGCGCTTCCTGCGGTTCGCATTCGGGCTGGGGAGGCGTTCAAAGCGGCGTGGGAACTATATGGACTCGCGATCGGAGAATCGGCGACCGTACGAATCGGCGTGGATCAGGGTGGCCAGGGTCTCCTTCGGAGCTTGGGCCAGTTCCTGCGTGTGCTGGAGCCGGATTCCCCCGTCGTGATGACGTACGAAGACGCCGGCCCCGACGTCCTGGGCACGGTCTTTCGTGCGGTTCAGTTGAACCTTCCCGACTTGGAGCCGGGGGAGTACACCATGACTGTGGAAATCGAGCTCGCCGGGCGCGAACCCATGGTCATCGCACGTCCGATCGTCATCGTGCCGTGAGACCCACACGTGTCGTGTAACCACGAAGTAGGGGTTGTGGGCCTGGCCGCCGATCCGTCTGTGCATATCCTTTGATGAAGTCTTGGATCGGCCCGGTCTGCCTCGAAGGGCGCACCGTTCGTCTGACACCCCTTCTACGCAAGCATGCCGGTACCCTGTGGAGCGTAGGACAGGACCCACGTATATGGCGCTGGTGGCCCTGGAGGATGGAGACGGCCGCCGATTTCGAAAATATCGTTGCGCGGGCATTGCAGTGGCCTGTGACCGGTTCGGGCCAGACCTTCGTGATTGAGCATCGTGATGGCGGGGAGGTGCTCGGCAGCACCTCGTATCTCAACGCCGATGTCCACAATCTCAGGGTCGAGATCGGCGCGACCTGGATCACCCCAGCTTGGCAACGCACGGGGGTGAATAGAGAGTCCAAGTGGCTGCTCCTTCAGCACGCCTTCGAGGATCTGCACGCCAATCGAGTCGAGTTCAAGACCGACTCAAGGAACGAGCGCTCTCGGACCGCTCTGGCGAGGATCGGAGCCGAAGAAGAGGGGACGTTACGCAATCACATGGTATGCCCCGACGGGTCGCTACGGCACAGCACTTATTTCAGCGTGACCGTTGAGGATTGGCCACGCGTGAAAAGGCATCTGACAGGGTTGAGGGACCATTACCCGTCAAGCATCGCGAAAACGTAGTTCTTGCCCCCCCGGTTCGTCACAGATCGAATCTCGTTACGAACCGTGTCTCATGCCATGAAAAACCAGTACAGGAGGAGCGCTTACCGCTCGGGACGCTCCAGTTCAAGTCCGTGCAGATCGTCGTAGAAGTTGAACATCTCTCGGTTGTAGTCCACCTTCCGAGCCCTCTCGAACGGCTCGATGATCTCGAAAAGCATCTTGAGACGTTGAGCCATAGTAAGGTGACCCCTCAGATCTTCCGGTTCTAGAAAGCCGTGGCTGCAGAATTGCTGGACCTTGCGGAAGTAGGACTTGATCAAACGACGTGCGGCGTTCGTGCGCTCCACGATCAGGCGGCACTCCTCTGGCAAGACCTCCACACGATCCAACTCACGGAAGAGATCCGCTGCCCAGTCGCCGTGCTCTCCACCACTCCACTGCCGGACAAGTTTGGCTGCATGGTAATATTCCTCCGACCAGAACTGATCGTGAAGGTGGGAAACCAGCAGTGTGCGATCGGTGGGTTCGGATCCCGTCACGTTCTTTCTCTACTCCTTCCCCCTGCGCGGCAGAGCCCGGCACCCTCGTCAACACGAATCGAAACTGCCCCACTAGCCACCCATGGAGCAAGAAGCGCCCCGAACGAGGAAGTGCCCAACGTGGCCGGAAGCAGTAACGTGTCCGACCCTAAGGCCACATAATCGCATCCGGAGGCATACCTGCACCACCGACTCCTGACAAGCTTGGCATTCCTAGTGACGGCGGCCTGTGCGGTGGACCCCCCCGCCATCTCCGTCGGAGCCGTGACCTTTGCCGAAACCGAGCTCCTTGGACTGAGTGATGCACGCCGTGCCCAGCTTGCCGAAATCACCGCGTTTGGGATGGCCACCGCGCGGGAAGAACTGCCGCTCAAGTTGGCGCCGATGCTCAACGAGGTGAGAGACGCCGCGCTCCTGAGGCAGTTCGTAGCCGAAACGGTTCTGGCTGAGTCCGGGGTGGGTGACGACCAACTTCGCGCCCACTACCTCACGAACCCCATGCTCGAACTGACCGTGCGCCACGTTCTCTTCTTTTCAGAGCGCTGGCGGGCCAACTCCCATAGGGAGTTGGCCCGAAGGAAGGCGGAGGCCGCGATCGTGCGCCTCGAAGCGGGTGAGCCTTTTGAGGACGTAGCCGCGGAACTTTCGGAAGAGCCCGGGGCCGAGGGCCGTCAGGGGTTGCTCCAACCCGGGCGCGAGGGCTCTTGGGTCTCCGAATTTTGGAACGCCGCCTTTGCGTTGGAGCCGGGAGAGATCAGTCCGGTCACCGAAACACAGTATGGGTTTCACGTGCTCCGCCTCGAGGACCGGCAGGTCGTCCCGTTCGAGGAGGCTCGTCCGGCTGTAGTGGCGGGGGTCTTCGCTCTGATGGGATCGGTCGAGAACTCCGCGGAGGGCATCTCCATCGAGGACGCGCGAGCTTCCACGACCGTCGTCCCCGAGGCGGACCTAGCGGCCATAACCCGAGACTTCGAGGATCGGACGCTTCGATGGAGCACGGCCCTGGGATTCGCTCCCGGACTCACAAACGCCCAAGTGAAAGAAGCCGCGCGAGCGGCGTTGGGGGCTACTGAGCAACTTGCGACGATCGCCCGCAGCGAGCTGCGAGAGGTGGCTCCCATGCTCCAGGTGGCCTACCCAATCACATTCGGTGGGGACGGTGGGACGGAAACACTCGCACCACTCCGGCCGTAGAAGAAGGCATGACGGCACACACCACACGAAAGATCACGTTCTTGATCGGGTTCGCCGCCTATTTCAGTGCCATTTGGTACCTATGGAATACTCCAGCCATATACCCGCTCAAGGTTTTCGTAGTCCTTCTCCATGAGATCAGCCACGCGGTGGCGGCGGTCGCCACCGGTGGCACGATCGAGCGGATCATACTGGACCCGGATCAAGGCGGCGCCTGCTACTGTCCGGGAGGGAACGCGTTTCTAACGCTGTCGGCAGGATACCTCGGAAGCCTGGCTTGGGGCGGTCTCCTGATCTCTGCGAGCCAGCTCAAACGCATCAACAGCCGGTGGTTCACGGGCGCCGTTGGGCTTCTCGTGATCGGCCTGACACTCGCGTACGTGCGCAGTACGTTCGGCTTCTGGTTCGGCCTCAGCTTCGGCTTCGTCCTCGTGATCGGAGCGCTCCGCCTCCCTGCGGTCGTCAATCAAGGGATCCTGGTGACGTTGGGGCTCACGAGTTGCCTTTACGCCATCCTCGACATCAAGAGCGACGTGCTCGATCGGCCGGAACTCCGATCCGACGCCGCCATGCTCAGTGAGCTCACGGGGATCAATACCTTGGTGTGGGGCGGCCTATGGATCGCCGTGGCCATCCTGGCTAGCACGTGGCTGTTACATTGGTCGTACCAAAGGGCCTGAGCCCTACTACATCTAGTAGGCAAGACGGTCATCGGGGTGGGCGCCGGGTGGCCGCGGAACGCTCCCTTGATCTCGCCCACACCGACCGATACCTTGGCCTTGGCCGTGACACTGGCCTGGGCCGTTCCCAGCCTCCAGTGAGGGGGAGGGGAAACGGACCGCGGGTCTTAGAGCCCGCCGGCGATAAGCCCAAAGTCGACCCGAGATTGAGGAGGTGATCAATTGTCTAGTCCATGTAGTCTGCCCAACCTGGCGAGGGCACGCGATCGCTGCTTCGGTTTATAGGAGCCGAAACGGCTTCAGT
>Ga0310121_10002043_pt1 | contig 19682 bp, 18 predicted proteins | sample CB27_Tmax_986_MG_FD_203504 | JGI IMG/M metagenome (GOLD analysis project Ga0310121, IMG submission 203504) | Marine microbial communities from Western Arctic Ocean, Canada - CB27_Tmax_986 | ecosystem: Environmental > Aquatic > Marine > Oceanic | place: Canada: Western Arctic Ocean | collected...
CATCGTAGGTCCGCTTTGAATTTGTTGTACTGCCTGTATAGCTGCAGCTACCTGCATCCACACAAGCTTTATATTCAGCTGCAGTAACTTCATGATCTGAAACATAAAACGGACCCGTCAACGTCACAGTATGAACTGGTAATTCTCTGGAATTACCAGTTCCATCACTTTGAGATTCATTATCTGCTCCCATTTCAAATTGCCCGCCGCTGAGAAGCACCATACCGAAGCTGTCAGCTGAGATGACAACCACGTTGCTCAAAGTAGAAAAACTCCACGACTTTACTGAAGAAAGTGCATTACCTGCAGAGTCCTTAATTCCAGTAGTCAAAGAAACACTGTAATCACGGAAATGCGTCAGATTGTCAGTAGGCGTGAAAGTGACTGTTGAACCATTTAAACTATAACTTCCGCTAATTGAGTTACTGGAATTATCCATCAGCTTGAAGGTGCTGGAACTGAGAGATGAAGAAGAAATACTCTCACTGAAAACTACAGTGATTGCAGAGTCAACAGTAATATTGCCGGCGTTTTCATACGGACTGATTGAAACAACACTTGGTTGGGTGGTATCTGCAGCTGTATCTCCACCGGAACCTGTATCACCCGAAGAATTGTCACTCGAAGCAGAAACTGTGGTAAACTTCCAGGAACTGTCCTGATCCAGGCTGTTGCCTGAAATATCCTGAACTGTACTGGAGACAGATGCAGAATAAAGAGTTGCATTACTTAAAGAAGAGGATGGGAGCAAAACAACGACATTTTTTGAATTAGATAGTTTTGCAGGAACTGCAATTCCGTTAGAACTTAGAGAAAAATTATTTCCACTCACGCTGCTTGAATTTACATCGTTGTTGAAACCTATCACAACAGATGTAAATAGTGACACCCCGGTTGCATGGTCTTCCGGAATGGTGGAACTGACAAGAAATTTTGCAGATGAAGCCGTAGTACCGCCGCCGCTGTACTCTTCATCGGAATCCTTGCTGCAAGCCACGGAACTCAGTATAATTGTTAACAGTACTGACTGCCATTTCAACAGTTTCACCAACATAGATGCTTTCCATGCAACTGAACATTCTTTTCATTAAACCCACCAAAAGATGATAAGTCGCAGAAACACCAAGAAGGTGCAAGGAGAAATTATAGATTTCATGGTTTTCTGTCGTCGACTTGCATTTTTTAAAGGACAAAACAAAAAAATTTTGCTACGGTATGGTTTTTCAGATACTTTCAACAATAATTACCCGACAGGAGAAAGATATGAGTGAGCAGCAAATTTTCGAAATTCCGGCATCTACTAAAGCAAAATGCTTCTTTAGAAAACTCTCCAACTCACGTTAAAAAGACTCAGCAAAACCATTTCTTTGACAGCATCTATGCCTTTGTCAAACTCGAATGTCTTAAAATTAAAAACTCTATGAACTATTTTGCTATAAAAACAAGATTGTACATAAATGCTCTGAAAGCTTCTATGAAAGAATTACATACTATGAGTGAAGCTCTTGCATAATAAATTTACACTCGGCAAATAATATGCCCGTAACATGAGTTAGTTATTAGAAGGACCTAAAAATCTTTTCAAGTTCATACATTTATTCATGCATGTATTATTATCAACTTCTATAGCTGTTCTTAAGTTAGATCATTATGAGTTATTTTGTATGTGAGGGCTCCAAGAAACATTCCCAATATAGGTCCCACTAGATAGATCCAGTAGTGTGTCAGATTTCCAAGGGCAAGATAAGGCCCGAATGCCCGGGCTGGATTCATGGCAGCTCCGGCATAGGGTCCCATTAACATCACTTCTATTCCGACAACTATACCGATGGGAATTGCAGAAAGTTCCATCGCTGCCTTACTATGATATGCTGTCCCACAAATTACCCACATCAATAGGAATGAAAGAAAAATTTCTATTGTGAAAGCGGTCTGTGGAGTTACACCCACCACCTCATTTGGGATATTAGCCCCCATGGAAGCATGTTGCCCTATAAGCCAGAGAAGAGAAAAACTGGCAGCAGTGGATCCTGCCATCTGGGCAAATGCATAACCTGGAACTAAACGCCATTCAAGTTTTCCCAACCAGGCCGCAGCTATGGACAACGCAGGATTTACATGTGCACCGGAAACTTGACCAAAAGTGAAAATAACTATAATTATAATGCCTCCTGAAATAATTCCTGCACCAATTGTTCCGATACCCAATCCCAAAGAGTCAATCATTACCGCTCCAGCAGCAAAAAATACTAAAGAGAAAGTACCTATAAACTCGCAAAGATATTTACGAAATGATGCTTGATCCATCGTGAATTTTTTTATTAGGCAGTCATGCGCAAGTATAGCAATGGTAATTTTTGGGGTAGTAACTCGATTCGATCAATTACAATCGAATTACGACGTCCGAAGATTTTTTTCAGATAACTGCTTCCCTTAGTTTCCAAGCCCACACAGAAAACATTGATGCCCTCATGTGACAGGGACTTAACGGATCTACGTGCATCTTCAAGAAGGTACCTAGTATCTGTGACATCAATGTCTGATGGTTCCCCATCGGTAACCACGAGTAATAGTTTTCGATAGGTCTGCTGTTCCTTAAGTTGACTCCCGGCATGGCGAATTGCTGCTCCAATTCTAGTTGAAAAGCCTCCTTCCAAACCACCGAGGTAGGAAAAAGTTTTTTGATCGAAAGGTTCATTAAAATCCTTAATCCGGAAATAACGCACATCATCCCGTTTATTGGAACAGAATGCAGCAATCGCATATGGATCACCCAGTTGGGACATAGCCTGGGCCAATAGAGCCGTCGCATGGACCTCAAGATCTAGAACTGATTCTTTTGAGTTAAACACCTTGTCACGGGTTGATTCTGAAATATCCATAAGTACTAGAACCGACAAGTCACGATCCTTTCGTATCCACTTGCCGTATACTCTGGGATCGGGAGTCAAATGCATTCGTTGATTAATCTTTGCATCAATGCAGGCATCTATATCGAGATACTCTCCTTCTTGTAGCCTTTTGGATCGATTTGGTCGGCTAACTCTTGCAGCTCGAATGAGTGAGGTAATTCTTTTAAGCACCTCAGCGTATTGTTCTATTGCCCGCTCAACATTTTTGATGGAACCTATCGGTGGTCTGTAATCAATAATGGTAGTCCAATCTGGACGTTCCCGGCCTGTCAGGTAGTCAAATTCAGGATAGCGGGCAATGGGAAGCCCCTCAGACTGTTGAATTTCCAATTGAACTGGTTTTTCACTCAGTTCTTCGTCTTGATCAGTTTCTTTTCGCTCTTGATCTGGTAGATCAGAATTGTCATCAAGTTGTTGCTCAATTCTAATTGAATCGAACATTTGCTCAGCTTCAAGTATATCAGTTGGTTTTTCGTCCTCGCCAAAATCCCATAGTCCCCAGTTGTCATCCCTGTAGGGGGGTTCAACAATATAACTTTTCATGTCGAATTGCCCGCCTAAACGCATCTGTCCGAGGTCGTTTCCTAATATTACACCTAGTTCTCGGCTTATTTCTTGTTTCTCCCATTCTTTTTCACAGTTAAAGAATCTTGTTTTTGCTTTCTTTACCCAGCCGTTAATTTCATTGAACTCATGATCTATCAAAGCCCGGGCGAGTTTGTTGAGAAGGTTGGGTGCCATTAGTGCTTGATTAGAGGACATTGAATTTGGTATATGCGCTACATGAAATGGCAACCACAAATTGCGAAGACCAGGAAATTTGCGTATGGCTAAATTTTCAACCCTGGCATCTTCAAGAATTGAAATGACAGCTATCTGAACTGGTTTAAGTTCTCTTACAGGGAAGCTTGATCTAGAAAAATGAAAATGTGCTCCAATATGGGCAATACAAGCGCGGTAGAGATCTTCAGCTTGTTCGCGATCAAAGCCAGAAAAGGAAGTTGGTAACCTTATTATACCCCTTCCAAAACTTGAACGGTGTTTTGTATTCTTAGTACCAGAAAGAGGTAGCTCACGAAGAGGTAGCTCCCGAAGAGGTGGCCCTATATTCCATAGAGCTCTTATTAAAGTCCTTAAGCGGGGTGCCATTGATGTGAAATTAACCGTTCCAGATTCAAACAACAACCAACGGTTTGATTCTGAATTTTCTAGAGAAAAGAACTTTAACCGCTGATCAGGGTTTCCTCCACTTGAGCGAATCCCTGCAAGGATCCATGACTCGAGACGTGATACTGATAGGCTTGATAAAAGACTCTCCATTTTGTCCAACAAAGTGAAGGTGGACTCGGGAGCAAGCGTAATAAATCTTTCGATGATTCTGATCCAGGCTTTAAAGCTGTTCTGATCTTTTAATAGATTAGCAGCAACGTATGAGGCATATGGTAGACTTTCAGCTTCAATTCGTCCGGTCTTTGCTGCAATTTTTGATACAGAATTTGATAAGTCTAGGGCTACTTGAGGATCAAATTTTTGAGAAATTTTTGGGGCAAAGTGGATATATGCTGATAGTACGTTGAATCCATAACCTGCTGATGACAAACGGTTACAACATTGAACCCAATGATTGAACCATTTGCCAGGGAATGCCGACCTAGTTTCAGGCGTATCGATTGACGTGCTAAAAAACTTCGATTGAATCGTGCCTAGGTCAGCTCGATTGGTAGGATCCGTAACGGGCATTAATAAATTAAAAAACTTAGACGCATGCTGCAATTGCTGTCTTGAGAGAGTCTCTCAATTCCAAGTCGTCTGTTATAGGTACAATGAGGGCAATATTGCAGGCTTCTGGCAGTGATATTCCTCTAACAATAAGTTTTCCGGCGTGGATTAGCATTCTGGTTGAAGCGCCTTCGGCTAGGCCATGACCTTTCAAGTTTCGTGAACGTTCAGCTATAGCTATAAGTAACGAGGCAGTTGCTTCATTAACTTTAGCTTCATGGGTAACTATTTCGGCCTCAGTTTTCGGGTTTGGGTAGCTGAAATCGAGTGCTGCAAATCTTTGCTTAGTCGATTCTTTTAAGTCTTTTAGGACACTTTGGTAACCGGGGTTATATGAGATGACAATTTGGAAGTCAGGATGAGCCTTAACAACTTCATTCTTCTTTTCTAGAGTAAGTACCCGCCGATCGTCGGTAAGAGAATGTATTATTACTGTAGTGTCCTGGCGCGCTTCGACAATTTCATCAAGGTAACAAATCCCACCGTGACGGACTGCTAGTGTTAGGGGACCGTCATGCCATAAGGTGCCATCAGCATCAAGAAGATAGCGACCAACAAGATCAGTAGCCGTCATGTCCTCGTGACAGGAGACTGTGATCAAGGGCTTATTCAATGTGTAGGCCATATGTTCTATGAACCGCGTCTTGCCGCAGCCCGTAGGCCCTTTGAGCATAATTGGCAACCTGTCACTATAAGCTGCTTCAAAATATGAAACTTCATTACCCAAGGCCCGATAAAAGGGCTCGGAGTTAATTAAGTATTGATCGAGATTCAAGTTATACTGAAAGCTGATTTACGGTTTGCTAAAGAGAAATAAAATTTTAAGAATAGTGGAAAAAGACATTTGAAAGAGGGCAGCTATTTAGCCGCCCTCCTCCCTATGAGCCGTTAGCGATGGGCTGTGGTATGAGGAATACCTTCTATAGGACATTCCTCGGTCCCTACAGTATCACGGGTCATTGTTTCTACCATTTCACGTGTACCCTCTGGGTCATTTACCCATTTACTGTAAAACTCAAATGGGCAATCTGCGACACCTTTGTCGCCATCTCCGGAGTTGATCATGCCCGTATAACCACGATGTAATAACTTAAACAGATGATTATTGGATTGGGAATTTTTCCGAGCATCTCGAATTGCAGAAATTCCTAACTGGGCATATTGGATTCCCATCTCTTCTTCAGCACAGGAGCCCAATGTCCGACCATCAAAACCTATTATCGAAGAATAACCAAAGTATGAATATACTCCGTCAAAACCAGTTGCATTCGATACCGCAACATATGAGTTATTGGCCCACGCCATCGCCTTGGCCATTGTTACCTGCTGTTCTTTAGCAGGATACATATAGCCTTGACAACGCACAATCAATTCAGCCCCTTTCATGGCGCAATCCCTCCATATCTCCGGATAATTACCATCATCGCAAATGATGAGGCTGACTTTAAGACCTTTGGGACCGTCCGATACATAGGTTGAATTACCTGGATACCATCCTTCTATAGGTACCCATGGCATTATTTTTCTGTATTTTTGAACAATTTCGCCCTGATCATTCATTAGGATCAATGTGTTGTAAGGCGCTTTGTTTGGATGATCTTCATGACGTTCTCCCGTTAATGAGAAAACACCCCAAACTTTTGCGTTTCTACACGCTTGACCTAAAATTTCAGTTTCTTCGCCAGGGCATGAAGATGCTGTTTCATACATTTCTTTTTCATCGTACATGATTCCATGGGTCGAATATTCTGGAAAAATCACTAGGTCCATCCCGGGCAAGCCAACTTTCATGCCTTCGAGCATCTCTGCGATCTTGCGTGTATTTTCTAAAACCTCTGCCTTGGAATGTAAGCGGGGCATTTTATAATTGACTACGGCAGTTCCCACTGTGTCTTTGCTACTTCCAATATCTCCATGATACATATTGACCTTTATTTGTTGTTACTCAAGTAAAGAAAAAAATTAAAGTATATAGAAAATTTTCAATTTGTCAAGCGTTTTTTTAACGTTTATATCCTCTGATCGAATAATATCAGTTTAAGTTTAAGCATGACACTGTACTTGTATTGATTTGGATACGACGTAATTTATTTTGATTTCCCTATTTTTTTAAATTTTTTAATAAAAAACTTGACACATAATATAAAGTTGATAAGAATTAATGCGAAAGATTATATCCCAGCAAGAAAGTGAGGTGAGCGTAGAATTTAAAAAATTTATGCCAAAGTCCAGATTGGTTTGGAAATGAAAAATCCTAAGTTCCAATTTTATAGTAAATTAGCTCGAATCGAGTTAATAAACATTTTAAATTCTCAAAGAAAGGTTTACTAATGGAAAATCAAAATAAAGGAAGGGGCCATGACCTCAAGCGTCGTAGTTTTATCAAGAAAAGTCTTGCCACGGCAGCTGCGGGCACATTACCAGCGCCCTTTATCTGGCCGACTGGAGCCCATGCTGCGCCGACTGTCAAGATGGGCATTCTGCATTCAGTTACTGGAACAATAGCGATAGCTGAGAAGTCCGTTGTGGACGCAGAAATGTTAGCGGTTGAGGAAATCAACGCTGCCGGTGGTGTACGGGGGCTTCAGATAGAAGCAATCATCGAAGATGGCGCCAGTGATTGGCCAACATTTGCAGAGAAAGCTCGAAAACTAATCGGAAAAGACAAGGTAGCGGCAGTTCAGGGATGTTATACATCCGCATCTCGAAAGGCGGTACTGCCGGTTTTTGAGAAAATGAAGGGCCTGTTGTACTACCCGACATATTATGAAGGCCTCGAAATCTCGCCGAACATTATGTACACCGCCCAGGAGGCAACACAGTCTTCGATAGCGGCAACTAACTGGCTTTTCGAGAACCGTGGCGAAACGTTTTACATGGTGGGGTCGGACTACATTTGGCCTCGGACAACGATTAAGCTTTCAAACATGGCGTTAAAGCGGCTGGGGGGTAAGTCTCTGGGAGAGACTTTTTTCCCACTGGGGCACATTGAATGGTCGTCCGCGATCAACAAGATTAAAGTCACTAAGCCTAAAGTTGTATTGAACTGCGTGGTGGGTGGCAGCAATGTGGCATTCTTCAAGCAGATGAAAGCTGCCGGTATCATCGATGATCCAAACATAACCGTCTTGTCGCTGGCAGTGTCCGAGGAAGAAGTCTCAGGAATTGGACGAGAGAACGCAGCGGGTAGTTTGTCCTTGATGGGATACTTCCAGAGCTTGGACAACGCGGCAAATCGTAAGTTTGTTTCAGGATTTAAAGCGAAGTACGGCCAAGACCGGGTAACAGGTGACACGCTTGCTTGTGGTTACACAGGGGTTTATCTCTGGAAACTGGCATGCGAGAGAGCCGACAGTTTTGCTGTTAAAGATGTCATTGCGGCGTCTTCGGAGCTCCCGATTAGGGCGCCAGAAGGAAACGTGTGGTTTCATAAGAATAACCACCACCTTTGGAAGTACGCTCGAGTTGGTGAATTCTTGCCGAATGGTCAGGTCAACATGATTTACGAGTCTGAGCTGATTGAACCGGATCCATTCCCCAAAGTTGTGTAAGGGGGGTTTTAATACCCTACAGAGGGTGCAGCGTCGGTGTTTACACTGACCTGAAAGCGTCCAGTCAGTGAAAGGAAGGGCAATTTTGCGCGGCCCTTCCTTGTTGCTGGCGTCTTTTTACTATGCCGGGTGGGGGGTAGTTGTTGGTGACAGATTCTGGTAAAACTGTGCGCCAACCCTAAACGCACTTATGGGTGACAAAGAGGGCCGTTTAATGCGGTCCGTCCCTCTCGTTTTGGGGTGCTTGTTTTAACGAATTGAGTTACGGAACTGCTAATTATTATGGATCTAGAATTATTAGCCTTGCAGGCTTTTACGGGCCTCAGCATTTTTACCATCCTGATGTTAATGGCGCTGGGGTTAGCCATCGTATTCGGCCTGATGGGTGTAATCAATATGGCGCATGGCGAGCTAATGGCGATGGGTGCGTATACCACATACGGGACGTCCTTACTTTTTGAAGCCTATTTCCCGGACCTAATGGGCATCTATTTTATTGTCGGGATCATACTGGCATTTTGTTTGACTTTTCTATTCGGGTTGTTGTTGGAACGAGGGCTGATTCAATTTCTCTATAAGAGACCGCTCGATACGTTGTTGGCGACTTGGGGTGTTGGACTCATTTTGCAACAGATATACCGCCAATTTATTAATCCAAGGCCTGTTGAGGTTCCGACAGCATCCTGGTTACAAGGGCAATTACACATCACGGATATGGTCACATTACCTTATAGCCGTTTGTTCATCATTGGCCTTGCAATTGTGACAGCACTTCTAGTTTACGTTTTGCTATATAAGACACGACTAGGATTGTTGATTCGTGCCGTGAATCAGAATCGAGAAATGAGCGGGGCCATTGGAATCAACCAAAAGCGGGTCGATGCTTTCACTTTTGGCTTAGGTAGCGGATTGGCGGGAATCGCGGGCAGCGCATTTACCATGTTGGCATCTACTGCGCCGGACACCGGTCAGCATTACATTGTAGATACGTTTATAGTCGTTGTTTTTGGAGGCGTTGAAAGTATCCTCGGAACAATATTGTCGGCATTTTTCATTGGCCAAGCGCAGGGCTTATTTGAATACTATCTAAGTGGTTCAATGGCGAGGGCCCTCATTCTACTGATGGTGATTGTTGTGTTGTATTTTCGGCCAAACGGGTTATTTGCCACGAGAGTGCGTCGCTGATGGCAAATAATGTCGTAAGTAGGTCGGCTGGGAATAGTCAGGTTGGGGGTCGAGTAGCTTTAGCAAATTTTCTAGACCGGTTTGGCCTTATAATCCTGGCGGTACTGATTCTGGCGGTTTTGCCTGGTTTTCTTGGCATGTTCCGACTTGGATTGGCCGCCAAATACCTTTCTTTCGCTTTTCCAGCGGTAGGCATCGTTTTAATCTGGGGCTATGGTGGAATCCTGAGTTTGGGCCAGGCCGCATTTTTTGGCCTTGGCAGTTATATGATGGCCATGTTTCTCAAGCTCGAGGGCGCTGCCAACCCTGAATCGTCTTCAGGTACAGAACTAGCTGCTTTTTTTGGAACGGCAGGGTTACCGGACTTTATGGCCTGGAACAGTATTGAAGAATTGCCATGGTGGTGGGAGCCTTTCCATTACGCGTGGTTCACAATTCCTGCCATTCTAATTATCCCACCCCTGGTAGCTTTTGCGATTAGCTACCTTAATTTCAGGAAGCGTGTCAGCGGGGTTTACTTTGCCATCGTAACGTTGGCTATCTCATCAATCATGATGGTCGTCATCATCGGAAATCAAGGTCTGACAGGAGGCGTTAACGGAATTAACGATTTCAAGACTTTTATGGGGATGGATTTAGATAATGATCGAGCCAAAATGGTGCTGTACTTCATTACCGCAGTTCTCCTTTTATTGGCTGTAATGGTTGGCCGCTTCATATTAAAGAGTCGAGCAGGGCGGGTTTTAGTGGCGATTCGAGATCTAGAAGATCGGTCGCGCTTTTCAGGCTATGACCCAGCCATGTTTAAAGCGTTTATCTTCGCAGTAGCGGCGCTGTTTGCATCGATTGGGGGGGCTATGTTCACTATTCAGTGGGGGCTTGCATCTCCTGCGCTGGTTGGAATTGTGCCGTCAATTGAAATGGTGATTTATGCCGCAGTTGGCGGGCGACTTTCGCTGATTGGAGCGGTCTATGGAGCATTCTTGGTGGGTTATGCCAAGACGGTTTTCTCTGAAAACTTTGTCGAGTACTGGATCTATTTTGTTGGTGGTCTTTTTGTCGTAGTCGTTATGTTTCTACCTAAGGGTCTTGCCGGACTCATTGAGAACCTCAGGGGCAGTGGAGGCCGTACATAACGTGGCTACGGGTAATTTTCTCTCAATCACAAACTTGACCGTTTCATTTGACGGTTTCAAAGCTGTGGATGAACTTAATTTTTCGGTGGATGAGGGAGAGCTTCGAGTCGTAATTGGTCCCAACGGTGCTGGGAAAACGACGTTACTGGATATGATCTGCGGAAAAACGAAGCCAACAAACGGCACGATTAAGTTTAGAGATCTTGAACTGACCCAGATGATCGAATACCAGATCAACCGTGCTGGCGTTGGAAGAAAATTCCAAACACCATCCATCTACGAAGACCTAACAGTGTTGGAAAATCTAGAGATCTCCTATCCTGAAAAGCGCAGTGTTACTGGGTCCCTGTTTTTCAAGCGAACGGCGGAGATTATGGAGAAGATCGAGATTGTTGCGGCCCAAATTTTCTTGACTGAGGAATTGGGGACTAAAGCGGGTTTGTTATCTCATGGGCAAAAACAGTGGCTGGAGATTGGGTTGTGCCTCACGCAAGATCCCGAGTTGCTATTGCTCGACGAGCCGGTTGCGGGGATGAGTGCCCGTGAGCGTGAACAAACCGCAGAATTGTTAAAAAGTGTATCAGCAGGACGAACTCTAATTTTGATTGAGCACGACATGGTTTTTGTCGAGCTGATTGCGCAGACCGTTACTGTACTTCATCAAGGAAAATTGTTGGCGGAAGGCAGCATGCAAGAAGTGCAGAGCGATGAGCGCGTGATTGATGTTTACCTTGGTAACTAACCGACCATGACTTTGCTCAAAGTTGACCAATTACATGTTTATTACGGTGACAGCCATGTTATTCGTGGTGTCAGTCTTGAACTAGTGGAGAATGAAACCATTGCAATTATGGGGCGCAACGGGATGGGAAAGACGACCTTGCTCAAAGCGCTCATGGGCCTTTTGCCAGTTCGACAAGGAACGTTACGCGTTCGGGAGCAAGTGCTGACCAATTCAGAGAGTTACCGTCGTGTTGCCGCGGGGATGGGGTTTATACCGCAGGGTCGAATGATTTTTCCCTATTTGACTGTTGAGGAAAATCTGCTTGCCGGAATGGAAACGTTAAAAGAACGTGAAATTCCGCAGTTTGTGTACGACGTATTTCCAGTGTTACAGGAGATGAAGAATAGAAAAGGTGGTAATTTGTCAGGTGGCCAACAGCAACAATTGGCTGTTGCGAGAGCGTTGGTGAGTAAGCCGAAGGTGTTGTTATTGGATGAGCCGACTGAAGGTATCCAACCATCGATCATTAAGGATCTTGCAGTGGCTCTGAACCAGTTAAAAGCGGATCTTGGTTTCTCACTTCTTTTGACGGAGCAGGCACTTAGTTTTGCTATGGAAGTTGCCGACCGTTTTCTGATAATGGAGCGGGGGGAATTTGTTCATGAAGAGGCCAGGGCCAACGTGGATGAAACCAAGATACGGTCTTATCTGGCCATCTAAGAGGTATTCTGACAAGTTCAGGCTCAAGTTTGTAATGGGAAAGTCAGTCCACAACACAGTTTAGTTAGATGAATATTGTGACAAGATCCTACGTTGAAAAAGAGTGGTTTGGGATACAGCAGTCGTATGCTTCGTATTAACCAGTTCTAGAAGCGGTCGTAGGATGACTGCTCAATCAGTTTCAGGGTGCTCCAAGTCGACAATTGAAGGTTGTCGATTTCCCTAAATGACGAATTAGGTGGTATTTAGTAGTGGCAGAAACTATTGATCGAGTCGTTGGTTATATCAGTGATCCGGTGATCTCCGAGAAACTCCACAATCTAAGTCATCAAGGTACTGTGGAGTATGTGGTCATTGAGCAGAAGGATACCCTGCGTCGTCGTATTCGAATTCAGTCAGACTGTGGGACGGAATGTCTGGTTGCGATACCACGGAATCAGACTCTGTCTGATGGCGCAGTATTGCTGTTAGAGAAAGATCGTGCCATCGTGATTCGTTTGACTGCAGAGGAGTGGCTATCTTTGCTTCCCACGAGCATTGAAGTTGCTACGGAGCTCGGGTATTTTGCGGGTAACCTACATTGGCGGGTTCGTTTTGATGGGCCGATTTTGTTAATTGCTTTAGAAGGACCTGAGGAGGATTATCTTGCGCGATTGAGGCCTTTCCTTGAATCGGGACGGGCAAAACGGGTCGATCATGAGCGGTAAACACTTAAGTATTCTGAGATCGCTGCAACATGGTGACAGTTTTTTTCCAGCGGGTGCAATCGCTATGTCGGGAGGCATCGAAACACTGGTAGACGAACATAGGATCGATTCTGTGCAGACGGTCGAAGATTTTTTGACCGGGCAACTCCAGTGCCGGTGGGCGACCATGGAAAGACCAATCGTTGTTGCTGCGTCCCGCACCTGCACGGATCTCGAAGTTTTGTGTGGCATTGATGCACAGGTAGAAGCGCAGACTCTGGCTGCGGAATTGCGTGTGGGCTCTGTGCGATCGGGTAGGGCATTGTTGCAAGTTCATTCGAGTCTTGATACCAATAATGCGGAAGAATTTAGAGAGATGATCCAGAAGGATCGAGCAATAGGGCACAATATGGTGGTACAGGGGCTGGTGTGGGGGAACGTTGGCTTATCAGAGCATCTGATTGAGGCAATGTCTGCTCATACATTTTGCGTCGGACTCCTCGGGGCATCACTTCGTCTCGGTGTAATTGGCCATACCAACGCACAAGCAGTATTCGGCCGTTTACATGAAATGATTAGTGGAACACTCAAAGAAGCAAGCATACCCCTAGAGGGGGTATCAGCTTTTTCGCCGGAGCAGGAAATTGCAGTAATGCGACACGAAAATTCGACTCACCGCCTTTTTTTTAACTAAGCGGGTGCGTATTTAAGCGGAGGATCCAAAGATGATGCTGACACCAACAGAAATCGAACGATTGACTATCTTTACAGCCGCTGAGTTAGCCCGCAAAAGAAGGGCAAAAGGCCTTGCGCTGAATCATCCCGAGGCCGTCGCCTTAATATCAGATGAAATACTCGAAGGCGCACGAGAAGGAAGAAGGGTGGCGGAATTAATATCATTTGGATCCACATTGCTGACATCCGATGATGTGATGCCAGGTGTCGCTGAATTAATGCCCATGATCCAAGTAGAAGGCACCTTCCCTGATGGGACAAAACTAGTGACGGTGCATGATCCTATTCGTCCAGGTCAGAAAAAAATAGATAAGTCTGATCAAGTTGTTCCAGGCGAACTGTTTCCGGCAGACGGTGAAATAGAAATTAATGCCGGACGTCAGAAGACAGGCATCAAGGTGGTCAATACGGGCGATCGGCCAATACAAGTGGGAAGCCATTATCATTTCTTTGAATCCAATGCTGCTCTTGAGTTTGATCGAGAAGCCGCTTACGGTATGCATCTTGATATACCGGCCGGCACGGCTGTTCGTTTCGAACCAGGTGAATCTAAGGAGGTACCATTGACAACGTTTGGGGGAACCAGGGAGCTCTATGGATTAAATGGGCTGACAAATGGTGCGACTGACAGTGAGCTTCGGAAGTCGGAGGCTGTTCAGCGGGCTAAAAAAAGACATTTTAAAGGGGCTTGAAGCGATGGCAACAATGACGAGAAAAGAATATGCCGAGATGTACGGTCCGACGACCGGTGATGCCATTCGTTTGGGTGACACTTCTTTAATAGCGGAAGTAGAACACGATTTTGCAGTTCCCGGTGACGAATGCTTGCATGGGGGAGGAAAAACACTTCGCGATGGTTTGGGCCTAACGCCTGGATATGACAGCGCAATGGGGTCGTTAGACATGTTGTTATGTAACGCGCTGGTGATTGATCCAGTTCTCGGGATTATCAAAGGTGATATAGGGATTAAAAACGGAAAAGTTGTTGGCGTAGGCAAGGCTGGGAATCCAGCAACTATGGATGGCGTAGATTCGAATCTGATCTGTGGCGCAGCCACCACTGTCAGAGACGCAGAGGGATTGATCGCTACGCCCGGCGGGATCGATGTTCACGTTCATTTTGACAGCGCACAGTTATGTGAGCACGCAATCAGCTCCGGAATTACGACAATGTTGGGAGGGTCTCTTGGCCCGATTACGGTCGGAATTGACTGTGGCGGTGCATGGAACGTCGGAAGGATGCTCCAAGCTGCAGAGCACTGGCCAATCAACTTCGGATTCCTAGGCCGTGGCAACACTTCCAAGCCCCGCTCAATTTACGATCAGGTAGCGGGCGGTTGTTTCGGTATGAAGATCCACGAGGATTGGGGCGCGATGCCGGCGGTTATTGATACCTGCCTTTCCGTTGCAGACGAATTGGATTTCCAGGTGCAATTGCATACCGATACGTTGAACGAAAGTGGTTTTTTGGAAGATACCCTGGCAGCCATAAATGGTCGCACAATTCATATGTATCATACGGAAGGTGCCGGAGGCGGACATGCCCCGGACATAATCCGGGTTGCTGGAGTAAAAAACTGCCTTCCGTCTTCAACCAACCCCACTAATCCGTTTACGGTGAATACTTTCGATGAGCATCTGGACATGACGATGGTCTGCCATCACTTGAGTCCATCTATTCCAGAAGACGTAGCTTTTGCTGAAAGTCGCATCCGCCCGCAGAGTATTGCTGCCGAAGATATTCTGCACGACCTTGGCGCAATTTCGATGTTAGGGTCTGACAGTCAAGGCATGGGGAGAATTAATGAGGTCATTTGTAGAACTTGGCAGCTTGCATCAAAGATGAAGGATCAGCGAGGCCGGTTGCAAGAAGAAAAGAGCAAACAAGGCGACAACGAAAGAATAAAAAGATTTATCGCTAAATACACCATAAATGCCGCGCGAACTTTTGGTATAGACAAGTATGTTGGATCTCTGGAATCCGGCAAGATGGCTGATGTTGTACTGTGGCGCCCGGGGTTTTTTGGTATTAAGCCGGAACTGGTTGTGAAAGGAGGGTTTATTGCCTGGGCTCCGATGGGAGACAGTGCTGCATCCTTGATGACGTGTGAGCCAGTGATAATGCGCCCCCAGTGGGGCGCATTCGGGTCGGCGCAAAAGTCGCTCAGTGCTTCTTTTGTAAATCCATTGGCAATAGAGTCTGATCTTCAGGGTCAACTAAATTTGACCAAGCCACTGCTGCCTACTAGAGGCACTCGCAAACTCAGCAAACAGCACATGTTGCACAATTCGGTCTGCCCGTCTATCAAAGTAGACCCGCAGACGTTCGAGGTTTTCGTGGATGGGAAGTTGGCCTACTGCGAACCCGCTGAAAAATTGCCTTTGACTCAGCGCTATATGCTTCGATGACAGCAGAAACGCATACTGCAGCGAGTCCTGCCCGAATCGGTGTCGGCGGACCAGTAGGATCCGGTAAGACTGCGTTGATCGAACGTCTGATACCAGTATTCGATAAGCGTAATCTCCAGGTCGCAATTGTTACTAATGACTTAGTGACTAAAGAAGACGCCGAACGATTGAAACGAAGCGGGTTAATTGACCCTGCTAGAGTGCTGGCAGTGGAAACAGGCGCTTGTCCCCACACTGCCATTCGTGAGGACCCGACGTTGAATATCCAGTCGGCTGATGAGTTAGTACGATCTTATCCTGATCTTACTGCAGTAATCATCGAGAGCGGTGGTGACAACTTGGCATCTACATTTTCTCTAGAGTTAGTTGACTATTGGCTGTTCGTAATCGATGTCTCTGGGGGTGACGATATTCCAAGAAAAAGAGGCCCCGGTGTTGTCAGGGCAGATCTAGTGGTGATAAATAAAATTGATCTGGCGCCGTATGTCGACGTCAATCTTGACCGCATGGTTTCAGAAGCCATCGAGGTGCGCGACGGGAAACCAGTTCTTCTTACCAATTGCGCGACAGGAGAGGGGGTCGATCGGGTTATGGATCAGCTAGTGCACGACGTGTTGTTTGTTTGACTTGAATACCTACAAGAACATGGTCGAAAATAGGGTCGACGACCTTTTTATACAGTTCGCAAAAGGGCCTGAAAGCCGGACCTATGTATCAAATCAGTACTTTCGATATCCGTACCACATCTGTCGTGCTCAATATCTTGATCAATGTCCCAGCGGTCTGGCGTCAGTGTATATACAGTCGACGGCTGGGGGCGTATTTTCGAATGATCGACTGAAAAGCAGATTTCACGCGCTACCTGACTCTGCCGCGCACGTGACTTCTCAAGCCTCAACCATTGTTCATCGAATGGACCATGGTACCGCGGATCTTACCGTAGTGATACGGGCGGAGTCCGGCAGTTTTTTCGAGTATCTGCCGGACCCTGTTATCTTGTTTCCAAAATCCCGTTTGACCTCGAGAGTCTTCATTGAATTGGATCCGCAAGCCACAGTATTAATTGCTGATTCGTTCCTGATTCATGATCCCAATGAGCGGAGCGATGTATTTTCTGAATTTCGAAATGAAATTGAAGTAAAGGGGCTGGACGGCAGGTTACTCTGCAGAGATAGAAATATACTGACCGGTGCGATGTATACTGGCGAAATGTTGGGTGTCATGGGCTCACATCGAGTACACGGGACATTCTTTCTGTTGCGTCAAAATTTGCCAATAGAGTTGATTTGCTCTGAATTTCGCAAAGAGTCCGAAAACCAGTTAGAGACATATACAGGTGTATCTGTTTTGCCCAATGACTGCGGTATATGGGCTCGCGCTGTTTCAGCAGATTCAGTTTCTTTACGGGCGACGTTACATGGTTTATGGCGTGTGGCCAGAAAGTCAATCGTTGGGGCTTTTCCAAACGACAGAAAGAAATAGGTGGTTTTTCCGAGGTAAGAATTAATTATGTCAATTCAAATGAGTGATATATACCAGGCCCGGAAAAACATTTCTGGAATCGCGTGTCGTACTTTAGTACCAGCTTGGTCATTGTCTGATCGTAACCGTGACGTTCAACTCAAACTTGAAATTTAGAAGTATAGGAAAATCAAAACCTGTCAAGGAAATAATTTCAACGTTTCATCGGCGCTTGGTGGTGGGATGGCGGATTTGGTCTACTGGTATTTGGGCTTTTGGGTGTGATTTAAGCTCGGCCCCTCCGAGAAAGCCCTCTACTTAGCTTTTGACTTCTCTGAGAATCTGCAAAAAGGTCCACTGAGAATCTGCAAAAAGGTCCATTGAGTACGCAAATCCCCTTACAGCGTTCAATGGTCGAACGCGGGAGGATCGGGATACCAGGGAACTTCAGGGTATTGGAAGTTCGTATCGCCTAAGTCACTGAAGGAGGGAACGGGATCGGTTAGCATCAGGGGTGGCGCACGCGAGATCTGTTCCCCGATGTGTTCGAGGATCTTCGCGACTTCACGTGCATCGGTGATGAAGGCGATGATCCGCATCTGCTCCCCGCACTCAGTGCAGATCAGGGGATAAGTTTCGAAGATCCACCGAATCCATTTTGCCCAGCTTGAATGACGGGGCGTTCCGGAAGTCACTGGTACAGCCTCCACCATGACCCTTTATTTGACCAGTTCTTCACTGTTTTCACGCTTCAGTTTGCCACGATGACAACTGCTGTAGACACCGTAGTAGATGATCAGGTTTTCTTAGCGCCAGGGGATATGTGCGGCCAGGAGGGCGAAAAACTCAGGTACCGGCCAGTTCCTTGAACCTGCCTGAGATTTTCCGGCATCCACCGTCACACTGTGCTCCTCGGCATGATAGTGGATTCGCTCGACGGACAAGGGTGCCCGGCTCATGTACCGTGCCAGGCGTTCGATGGCTTCCCCGTCGGCGCCATTGATAGGCTTTCCCGTATGAACGTTGAAACCAGAGTTGTGGTTCCACGACATCAGCCGTCCGACCTCGTCAGCGTCAAGGACTTCCTGTTTTGCAGCGTGAAAGTGACTGTTGAACCATTTAAACTATAACTTCCGCTAATTGAGTTACTGGAATTATCCATCAGCTTGAAGGTGCTGGAACTGAGAGATGAAGAAGAAATACTCTCACTGAAAACTACAGTGATTGCAGAGTCAACAGTAATATTGCCGGCGTTTTCATACGGACTGATTGAAACAACACTTGGTTGGGTGGTATCTGCAGCTGTATCTCCACCGGAACCTGTATCACCCGAAGAATTGTCACTCGAAGCAGAAACTGTGGTAAACTTCCAGGAACTGTCCTGATCCAGGCTGTTGCCTGAAATATCCTGAACTGTACTGGAGACAGATGCAGAATAAAGAGTTGCATTACTTAAAGAAGAGGATGGGAGCAAAACAACGACATTTTTTGAATTAGATAGTTTTGCAGGAACTGCAATTCCGTTAGAACTTAGAGAAAAATTATTTCCACTCACGCTGCTTGAATTTACATCGTTGTTGAAACCTATCACAACAGATGTAAATAGTGACACCCCGGTTGCATGGTCTTCAGGAATGGTGGAACTGACAAGAAATTTTGCAGATGAAGCCGTAGTACCGCCGCCGCTGTACTCTTCATCGGAATCCTTGCTGCAAGCCACGGAACTCAGTATAATTGTTAACAGTACTGACTGCCATTTCAACAGTTTCACCAACATAGATGCTTTCCATGCAACTGAACATTCTTTTCATTAAACCCACCAAAAGATGATAAGTCGCAGAAACACCAAGAAGGTGCAAGGAGAAATTATAGATTTCATGGTTTTCTGTCGTTGACTTGCATTTTTTAAAGGACAAAACAAAAAAATTTTGCTACGGTATGGTTTTCAGATACTTTCAACAATAATTACCCGACAGGAGAAAGATATGAGTGAGCAGCAAATTTTTGAAATTCCGGCATCTACTAAAGCAAAAGCGTGGATCGACAACGACACTTATTTGAAAATGTATCAGGAGTCTGTGGATGACCCAAAAGTTTTTTGGGACAAACAAGCTGAGCGTCTGGACTGGTTTAAAAAGTGGGATAACACACTTGATTGGGACTTCAAAAACGCACATATCCGCTGGTACGAAGGAGGTAAACTTAATGTTTCTTATAATTGTCTGGATCGGCACCTGGAAAGACGGGCAGATCAAGAAGCCCTGATTTGGGAATCTGATGATCCAAATGTTGACAGAACCTTTACTTACAAAGAATTGCATGCAGAGGTGAGCAAATTTGCCAATGTGATGAAGAACCGCGGAATCAAAAAAGGTGACCGTGTA
>Ga0310121_10002044_pt1 | contig 19680 bp, 17 predicted proteins | sample CB27_Tmax_986_MG_FD_203504 | JGI IMG/M metagenome (GOLD analysis project Ga0310121, IMG submission 203504) | Marine microbial communities from Western Arctic Ocean, Canada - CB27_Tmax_986 | ecosystem: Environmental > Aquatic > Marine > Oceanic | place: Canada: Western Arctic Ocean | collected...
CCTCCGGTCCTTCGGTGGGCCCGCGCCGACGTTATTACGCAGAGCCAATATACGGGAATGAGGCCGATGACCAAGAACCGAGAGGCTTGCGCCACCGCCGGCTCCGCTATTAACGAGGTGAGGTCGGCTTCGGTATCGGGCAATCGTTTTCGCTGGCGCCGGGTATCATGCTGCGTTGGTTCTCAGATCCACGAGCGTTGGTCTATGGTTGGAGAAACCCCACTGGTGAGATTTCGTGTTTGGGCCGTGGAGATCCTCGCGCTGCTCGCCCTACTCACGCCGTTGCGGTTGGAGGCCCAAGAGCCGGCTCAGCCTACCCAGGAGCAGGAGGACACCGTCCTAGTCCCTGTCGGCCCGGTGCAGCCGGATATCTACTTGGCTGAACTCTCAGTCTTCGACGGGCTGCACTACCTCGGCCCTTTACAAAACGTCACGAACCGGACGTACTCGTACGACAATCAGCCGATGTTCACGCCGGACAGTCGTTCACTGCTGTACACCACGGAGTATGGCTACGGCCAGCGGGTCCAGACCGAGATCCACCGATTCTACCTCTCCTCCGGACGCGAAACCCGGATCACACGCACCAGCGAGAGCGAGTATTCACCCACTCCCGTTCCCGGTGATCGAGCTTTTTCCGCCATCCGCGTCGAGGCCGACTCCACCCAGCACGTCTGGCGTTTTACGATGGAGGGGATGGATGGCGAAGTGCTGTTCCGAAATCTAGACGCCGTCGGATATCATGCCTGGGGCAATGAGTCGACCCTGCTCCTCTACGTGGTCGGTGAGCCCCCCACCGTTCGAATCGCGGATCTCACGACCGGAGAAAGCGAAGTCGTCGCCAGCGGAGTCGGACGCTCTCTGCACAAGATCCCCAATCGGAACGCCTGGAGCTTTGTCGAGAGGGTGTCGGCCGACGAGGCGTGGATCAGCGAAGTCAATATTGGGACCCGCGAAGTCCGCCGACTCATCGCGGCGGTCGGAGGGGGCGACTTCCATGCCTGGACCCCCGAGGGGGTGTTGCTCATGGCCTTGGGTAGCCGGATCTATCAGTGGGACCCTGAAGTGGACCGGGATTGGCACCGTGTCGCGGACGTAGCGGACATGGAGATTACGGTCAGCCGTATAGCTGTGAGCCCGGACGGATCGATGATCGCGATCGTTGGGGATCCGATACCGGAGTTTGAGCCCCCGGAGCGGAAGTAAGCGGGGGTCTTCAAAAAGGATTCGTCGCGAACACCGAAAATTCCGGGATAAAGGCCCGGCTATCCACTTTGAGCGCTCCAATGATCGCGTCAGCGATTTCCCGCGGCCGCAGCTTCTTGTCGGAAATCTCCCGCTCGACGCCCGCCTTCTCCGCGAAGTTGGTCATCACTTCGCTCGGGTTCACCAACATGACGCGCACGTTGTGACGTCGGAGCTCATCGCGCCAACAATCCGTCATACCACGCAACGCGAACTTCGATGAGCCGTACGCCGTGCGCTGAGCACTGCCCTTGAGGCCCGAGGTGGAGGAGATGTTGATCATCTCGCCGCTGCTTTGTTTGATGAACTGGCGAGCCGCTTCCCGCGCCATGAGGAACGCGCCGAACACGTTCGTGCTGAACACACCCTGCAGTTCCTCGAACGTCGTGTCGACCAAAGGCTTGAAGAGGCCATAGCCGGCGTTGTTTACCAGAATGTCGAGACGCCCGTGCTTTTCGATCACGGAGCCCACCGTGCGAACCGCATCCTCCTCGTTCCCCACGTCGCCGACGATCCAGTCGAGTCCCAGCTCCTCAGCAGTGCTCCGAACGGCGTCCTCACGACGGCCGGTAATCGTGACCTTGCTACCCTCGCTCGTCAGCGCTTCAGCAATGGCGCGACCGATCCCCTCGCTGCCACCAGTTACCAGCGCAACAGTATCTCTGAGTTCCACAATACTCTCCTGAGGCTTCAGTAATCTTCCTCGCTCCGGAAACTACGCCCGTGTCTCCCGGAATTCCGGGAGACAGTTTACACCAGTCACGGGATTACTGCACGGCTGGGTGGCGTTCTTGTCCAGGCCGGACCAGATTGCCACGCGATGATCGTTCCGGTTTCAGGGAGGTAGCCATGAAGATCGAGGAGATCCTTCGCAACAAGGGCCACGACGTCGTCACCATCACGAAATCCCGAAGTGTCCTTGCCGCCGCACAGGCTCTCGTAGACCATAATATTGGCGGGGTGGTGGTCACCGAAGGCGGTCATCTGACGGGCATCCTGACTGAGCGCGACATTTTGCGGGTCACAGCACGATCCCCAACGGAGCTCGACACCATCCAGGCAGAAGCCGTGATGACGCGAGAATTGATCACGGCGAGGCCGGAGGATCCGCTCGCAGAGGTGATGACCGAGAATAAGATCCGACACCTTCCGGTTTTGAAGGAGATCAGCTTATCGGCATCGTCTCCATCGGCGACCTCGTGAATGCGTGCCGGCTCGTGGCGGAGGAGGAGAACTCCCAACTCCGCGAGTACATCCACGGAGCTGGCTGATCTGGACCGAGGTGTTGTGATACGCCCGTTCCTGCTGTTGCTGCTGCTCGCAGCATGTGCGCCGGCTACGCCTGGTCAGTCCACGCGCGACCTTGCGAACTGTGCGTGGCGGGTGTGCGTCACATCCCTGAACACACCCTCTGGCCGCGCCTACAGGGCCGTGAATGGGGAACCCGTACCCACCACGGTCGTGCTGACCTTCTCATCTCCGGGAAACCTGCTCCCTGGCGGGGATCTTCCAATCGAGCGAGTGGTGCCGGCGGAATCGAGCCTGATCCTGGTCCGCCTGCGCAGGATCGTTCAAAATGAGTCGATCCGCGCCAGGGTCACGATGGCAATCGACCTCGGTTCCAGCACCACGGTGCCGGACGCCGACCACCCTTATGCCATACCGTTCGGCGGCGACTCCCGCGCTGAGTTGATTCAAGGATTCGATGGGGTCGATTCGCACTCGGCCAGCATGCGCTACTCCCTCGATTTCGCGATGCCGGAGGGCACACCCGTCCTTGCGGCCCGAGCCGGAACCGTACTGTACATGCAGGACGGCTTCACCGTGGGTGGGGCGGACCCGGACCTTCTGGAGCAGGCCAACCTCGTGGTGGTGGCGCACAGCGACGGGACCATGGCTTCCTATGGTCATCTCACACCTGGAATCGCAGTGTCCGTCGGCGACACCGTCGACGAAGGGGATGTGCTGGGCTCGAGCGGCGCAACCGGGTTCGCAGGCCAACCCCATCTTCATTTCCACGTGGGTCAACGGATGCTGGGCACACCGGGACGCACCATTCCGATCCAACTAAGCGACAGCGATGGGCACGTCCTCGATCTGGCCGTTGGATCCTTGATCGAACCTGCTCAGACGATTTCGCGATAGAGCGTGACCGACTCAACAGGAGACGACATGTCGAACACCCCTCGTGATTTCTTGCTTGTGTTGGTCGCCGGGGCATGTGTGCTGCCTTCGGCAGGAACAGCCCAATCCGCGACTCCTAGCTTCGTAGGCTCCTGGCGCCTCGAATCCTGGACGCTAGCGGATGGCACACCCCGATGCTCAGAGGAGGAAGGCAGTTCCTCCGGTCAAATCATCTATACGGGCGATGGACACATGGCGGACCAACTCAGCTGTTCCGAGATCGAGATTGAAGACCTCAGTGACCTCAGCGCTCAGGCGGTGGTGAGAAGGCTTGGGAGGCGGCACCTGGGCTACTATGGCACCTACACTTTGGATGCGTCGGCCCAGGCGGTCACCTATCACGTGGAGGGAACCTCGAATTTGAGTTTCGTTGGAACCGACCGGGTACACTCGTTCGTGTTCGAGGGAAACGACCGTCTCGTGCTCTCGCCTCCAGAGGGATCGCGAATCGTTTGGCTGCGGAACCGCTGAGCAGATCCATGACGCCATCTTCCCGAACACTCGACTGGCGGTATCACCGCCCCGGATGACAGAGCTGTAAACACACGCAGGAGTTTCTTGCGAAGAACGGCATCCATGACGGCGTGGTTCAGAACGCGACCAAGGAGCCCGTAATCGGCGAAGCTGCGTTGGCCGTGCTCGAGGGAGTCGAGCATCTCCACGTGGCCAAGGGGAGTAGGGTCCTTCACTTCACCCTGTCACACGATCGACCCACGGACGCCAACCTTCTCAGCCTGCTCCTCGGTCGCTCGGAAAAGCTGAGAGCGCCCACCATCAAAACCGAAGCCACGCTCCTGGTAGGGTATAATCTTGAACTCCTCGAGACCGGCTTGTTGTAACGTAAGAAGTAGGGGTCGTTGGGTAGTCGGATCGTTGGAACTTCAGGTGCAGGATGGTGACCGGTGAAGAACAAGCTCGGTGTGGCGCTTTTAGCACTCGCGATCGCGGGGGCCTAGAGTGTTGCAGCGCGTGAAGAAGCAGCCCCGATAAGCGCGGGCACGTTCTTCGTGTACGACAACGCCGGCATGCAGATGCGACTGACGTTCTCACCCGCCGACGGGACCGCTTCGCCGCGAACATCAAGTACGCGTACGACGACGGTACGTTTGAACCGGACCCATCATCGACCGCCCAAGGCTATATGGTCGATACGCACATGCGAACGGCCGATGGTGGAATCTTCGAGTTGGGCTCGCTAGGACCGCTGTGGGTGCCACTGAGTGAGCTACGCGAGGGCGGCAGCCCGCACGGTACGCGAGTGGATGGGTTCCGACGGTGGGAAACCTGGGACGTCGGAGTGGTGACGGCCAGCGTCGGGCTGGGTGGGGCGCTCCGCGGGGAGTGGTACTACGACGCGAGAACAGGCCTCCTGGTCGGAGGCACGAAAAGCACCGCGCCGTCACTTCCGGTGGACGGACAGGTCTTCACCCTGACGGACAGCAACCTCCCCGACCTCGGCTTCCGTTGAGTAGATGGCGGGCTGGCGAGGACGCCGCCCGACGGGCCGATCGGTCTACTCGACGATCAGGAACTCGACCGACTGGCGAACCTGTACCCGCATCCTGGACCCGACCAGGCCCCCGGCGATGTCCACTTCATTGAAGCGGAAGACGTGAATACGCTGTTCCGGGTTGGCCGGGTTCGACGCACCCGGAATGATCACCGCGCCGGTGTCCGGCAATAGCAGAGGACCGTAGTCGCGCGTCTCCACCTCGGCGCTCCTCGCTTCCGAAGGCACGTCCCAACGCACCGTCAGGTCCTGGTCCGCAACTATCTTCGCCTCAGTCGGCTCGGCAATCGTGTGGATTCCGGGCCCACCCAAAACGACGCCTTCGACCACATCACTACCGCTCACGATCCTGAGCGTAAAATCACCCTCGTGGAAAGCGCTCCGCTCAGCTATGTAGTTTCCCAACCCGGTGGGGTCGAGAAGCGTCACTTCTCCGAATCCGGTGTTGGCGATCGTGACCGCGGCTCCCGTCACCGGCGCGCCGAGGCCATCTCGGACCCGGACTGAGAACTCAGTCACGAACCCTCCAGCCTCGTGGAAGGCATCGACGTCCGCCCGGATGTCGAGCGTTCCATTCCCGGTTCCGGGGTTATTCCGGTCGACAGCCGGGTCGGCCAAGCTGTCTCCGGATGCCGCGATCAGGACCGCGGCAGTTATCCCAACAAGTGAAAAACTTTCGATTCTCATGCCTCAAACTCTCCATCACGTCTGTCCTGAACCACGTCTTGCTACAAAGGGTCCATTTACTTTGCAACAATCGGGCCATGGCCGAGCCGCTCCCGAAACAGCGCCTCCGCCTCGGCATCCGCCGCAGTCTCACTCGACGACCGCGTCAGGAGGGAGACGGCCGGGACAGTGATCAACGGGATGATGGTCGTTACGTACGAGGGATCGAGTCCGACCCCGTCCCTGGTAAGCAAAAAGATCCACCACGCGCCCCCACCCACGTAGCCGGTCAGCATTCCCCAAAAGGCTCCTCTCTCGGTCGTCGGTCGCCAGTAGAGGGTGAACGCGACCGAAATCGCCGGTGGAACCACCATGGCGAAGCCGAAGAGGAGCAAATCGAGGATCGACGTGTCGGTTTGCGTCGCGAGCCACCAGGCCACGAGTGCAGCGAGCACGGCGTAAGCTATCGTCACGACACGATACGTCCTGAGCCGCCGCTCCGATGAGTACGCGGCGCTGGACGGCATCCAGTCACGCACGATCATGGTCGCGCTCGCGAGAAGGATCGGCCCTCCGGAAGAGATCACGGCGGCCAAGACCGCAGCGATCGCGACACCGCCCATCACGGGACTGATTTCCGACGCGATCGTCGTGATGTTGTCGTAACCGGCGAACCCCGCATCCAATCCATAGCGGGCGACCGCGAGGATCCCGATCATCCCCGCCAAGATCGGCATGAGCGCCGCGATCATGCCACCCGCGATAAACGCTGGAACGAGGCTCCGCTCGCTTCGCGTCGCCGTCGAATAGTTCGCATAGATGGACGCCGCAGGTGAGTGGATCGCAGCGGCAAACAGCATGCCGAAGACGGGTAGCCAGCCTGCACCTGCAAACCCCCACCACGCCGCCTGCGAATGGTCGGGCGACCCAGCGAGTCTGGCATTCACTTGCAGGGTCACGGAATCCCATCCGCCCATTTCCCGGACTCCCAGGACGCCGACTGCGAGTAGCGCGACCAGGATCACGACGGAGTGGATGACGTTGGTCACGGCCGTCCCCCAGATCCCACCGAGCGATACGTACGTCGAAAAGACCGCTGCTGCGATGAGCACGCCTTGGAGCATGGTCAGCGGTGTGAGCGAACTGAGGATTACGCCGATCACGTACGCCTCGATCACGTTGATGATGGCGTTCTCGGTCTGGACGCAGAAGCTCGTGAGCCACTGGCACCGCCGTGACCCGAACCGGACGGCGAAGAGCTCCGCGACCGTCTGCAGCCCCAGCCTCCGGTAATAGACGGCGAAGAACACACCCACGAGCGCCATGGCGGCGAAGCTGCTGAGACCGTACCACCACATATTCCAGACGCCGCCGTTGATCACGGCACCCGCGACTCCGTACGTGCCGGCGCCCCCGATGCGGCTTCCCGCCAGAGCGAAGGCGACGACCACGCCGGACATCCCGCCCCCCGCGACGGCCCATTCGGCGGAGCCTCTGGTCCTCCGGACCATGAAGGCCCCCACGGCCGTCACCCCGCCCAGGTAGAGCACGATGGTTGTGATGGCGATGTAATCCAATGGAGGTTCCTTCCGGTGTGTGCGAATCGCACAACGACAGAGGTTTGGGGCTAGTTTGGTGCCCAGGTGTCGTTGGATAACACGCCCGTGGAGACGAGGCAACCGGAATACAGCACATTCTCTGCCCCAAAACCTCTGCCCCAACCAATCGACGAGGTCATCGGAGGATTCCATGAAACGAATTGTCACCGCCACGCTGACTACCCTTTTGGTTGCGGGCCAGGCCGCCGTTAGCTCGGCTCGAGCGGAAATCGCCAGCCAGCCCCCGCAACAGGGCGCCCCTGAGTCGGAGAGTCAGGATCGAAACGGGGAGTCTGGTATCCAACCGTACGACGAAGTCATCACCGCCGAAGCTGAGTCCGATCCCGGCGTCTTCACGGTTCACTGGGTAGACGACCAGCTCTACTACGAAATCCCGAACGAAATGCTCGATCGCGAGATGTTGTTGGTATCCCGGATCGCGCGAACAGCGACGGAAATCGGCTACGGCGGTCAGAAGGTCAACACGCAGTCCGTACGGTGGCAGCGCCGAAGCAAGCAGTTGTTCCTCCGGATCGTCTCATACGTCAACGTGGCCGACACGACAGCGCCGATCGCCGCGGCGGTCCAGAACGCGAACTTCGAGCCCATCATCAGGGCTTTCGACATCGAAGCGTTCAATCCGGACAGCACGGCCGTCGTCATCGACGTGACGGATCTGTATTCGGAGGACGTCCCGGTGCTCGGGCTGCCGGCAGGCCAGCGCACCGAATACGGTGTTCGAAGCCTGGACGGCAATCGCTCCTTTATCGAGTCGGCTCGGAGTTTTCCGGAGAACGTCGAGGTCAGAGCGGTACTCACCTACTCGGCCTCCGAAGTGCCCTCCAACAGTTCGACGGGTACGATCACGCTGGAGATGGCCCATTCCATGATCCTCCTCCCCGAGGATCCGATGCAACCTCGCCTGTGGGACGATCGAGTTGGCTTCTTCAGTCTCACGCAAAACGACTACGGCCTGGACGCGCAGCGCGCCGAGGAGCGCCGCTATATCACGCGCTGGCGACTGGAACCAAGTGATCCCGCGGCCTGGGCAAGGGGGGAGTTGGTGGATCCGGTCAAGCCGATCGTCTACTACATTGATCCCGCGACACCCGAGAAGTGGCGCCCATACTTGAAACAGGGCATCGAGGACTGGCAAGTCGCCTTCGAGGCCGCAGGCTTTCGGCGCGCCATCATCGCCCGAGATCCACCCTCGCCCGAGGAGGATCCCGAATTCTCCCCAGAGGACATCCGGTACTCAGTCATCCGATACTATCCGTCCGACGTCCAGAACGCGTCGGGACCCCACGTGCATGATCCCCGCACGGGCGAGATCCTGGAGAGCGACATCAACTGGTACCACAACGTGATGAACCTCGTGCGGAACTGGTACTTCGTTCAGACCGCGGCTGCGAACCCCGAGGCGCGGCAAACCCGATTCGATGATGAGGTCATGGGCAGGTTGGTCCGCCAAGTAGCCGCTCACGAAGTCGGACATACCATCGGGCTTCAGCATGCCATGCAGTCGAGTGCGGCGTATCCCGCCGACTCGCTACGCTCCCGGACGTTCACCTGCAGTACAGGAACGTCTGCATCCATCATGGACTACGCCCGTTTCAACTACATCGCGCAGCCGGGGGACGACGTGTGCTTCATCCCACAAGTCGGCCCTTACGACGAATGGGCCATCGAATGGGGCTATCGACCGATCCCTGAAGCCACCAGTGCGGATAGCGAGAAGGGCGCACTCAACGAGTGGATCCTGGGCCACACTGATCCGGTGTACCGGTACGGGGCAGACCGGCCGTACGACCCCTCATCGCGGCGTGAGGCATTGAGCAACGAGCCCGTCAAAGCCAGTGAATACGGTATCGCCAACCTCAAAGTCATCATGAAGAACCTGGTCGAATGGACAAGGGACGATGGCCGAGATTACAGCGAATTGGAGGAACTCTACGGCCAGGTGCTTGGCCAATGGAATCGGTATATGCAACACGTCGCCACCGTCATCGGCGGTGTGGTCCGGACGTCCAAGACCGCCGGCCAGAGTGGTCCCGTATACGAGAGCGTGCCGGCGGCTGAGCAGCGAGACGCCATGAGGTTCTTCGCAGAGCATGCGTTGGCCACGCCCACGTGGATGATCGACGAAGACATCCTACCTCGAATCGAGCACGCAGGGATCGTCGACCGAATCCGGCAAAGGCAGATCGGAGTCGTGACCGACATTCTGAATCCGGCCCGCATGGAGCGCCTGATCGAGAGTGGCGCTCGGGGAAGCGGGGACGTCTACACGCTGGGCGAGATGATGGGTGACCTGCGGGAGGCGGTCTGGTCTGAGCTGGGGAGCGGCCGCAACGTCGATGCCTATCGAAGGAATCTACAGCGAGGATACCTCGAGCGGATGGATTGGCTGATGACGAACGATCCCGATCCACCGACGGGCAGGGGTGGAGGCCCGGGCGGGGGCGGCAACACGCGGGTCGACGTGAGCCAATCCGACATCCGCCCGTTCGTGCGCGGAGAACTCGAGGCGACGAAAACCGGCATTGAAGCGGCATTGAACGGAAGATTGGATCAAGCGACGCGGTACCACCTTCAGGATGCCGTGGTCAGGATTGACGACATCCTCGAACCGCGAGACTGAGCGAGGAGCCCCTGGCCCCCACCCGATTCCACTGTGAGCCTGGGGCCATCGCGCGGAGACGCTGGGGACGAATCAGACGTTGAACCGTACGTGCATGATGTCGCCGTCGGACACGACGTAGTCTTTACCCTCGACCTGGAATCGCCCCGCGTCCTTCACCGCCTGCTCAGATCCGAACTCCATGAAGGTCGCATAGGGAATCACCTCCGCACGGATGAAGCCGCGCTCGAGATCTGAGTGGATGCGGCCCGCCGCTTGGCGTGCGGGGGTCCCGCGCCGGATGGTCCAGGCACGCACCTCGTCTTCCCCCACCGTAAAGAACGATATGAGGTCCAGAAGGCCGTACGCCGTTCGGATGAAGCGTGCCAAGGCCGGCTCTGTGAGCCCCAAATCTTCCAGGAAGGCCGCCTGATCCTCCGGATCCAGCCCCGCGATCTCGGCCTCGACGCTCGCCGACAACACCAAACCGGCCGCGTCCAGTTGGTCGAGCCGAGCTGCGATCGCTTCGGGCATCAGCTCTGCGGCCTGGGACTCGTCGCGGTTCAGGGCCACGAGCAGCGGGCGGTCCGTGAGCAGCCCGTAGCCCTTCAGGTAGTCGCGATTCAGCTCCTGCGCGGGGAGCAGCCGTAACGGGCGCCCCTCCTCGAGTGCCGCCTTCATCACCTCGAACGCGGCCACCTCCTGCGGCTCGGCGCGCTCCTTCTTCGCCCGCTCGAGCCTCCTCTCCAGGATCTCGAGATCCGCAAACACACACTCCGTGTGGAAAGCCTCGAGATCGGCGGCCGGATCCGGATCACCCTCGATCGCAGGGTTCACGAAGCCCCGGAGGACCAGGCACAGCGCCTCCTGATCGCGGATCTGCTGAAGCCCCCGGGGAGAAAGCCCCTTCTTCTCGGCCCCATGCTCGCCGGGAATGTCACAAAAGCTCATCTCAGCGTAGGTCGTCTTCTTCGGGGAGAAAACGGCCGACAGCTCATCGATCCGCTCGTCCGGAACTCGTACGATGCCGAGTCGCAGTTCCCCGCCAAACCCCACCGGCACGTCCATACCCGTCATCGTATTGAAAACGGTCGTCTTGCCTGAGCCGGCGAACCCAACCAGTCCTATTTTCATGCACTCTCCGCGAAATCCAGACCCGAAACGACGGCCAAGTGAAGCGCCGGCCACAGTATAGCACAAGGGGGTCTCAGGGCATGAAGGTCCATGCGATCGACGCCGGGAAGTCTCCTGGAAGGGCGGATCCGCGGCTCTAAGGCTTGACACCGACGGGATCCCTCCTCTATCTACAGCTTATCCTTGTCTCCTGAGGAGACTTTCTTTCAGTGAAGCACCCAGCGACCACGTCCATGAACCTCTCCAGTCTCGACTTCCTTCGACTTACGGAGCTTACTCCTTTGGGGAGAGGGCATCGGTCTCTGGATATGGTGTAGCCTGACGGCACGATACTGAACGCGGCGACGCGCGGGCCCTCTCAGTAGCGAGGGGCCCGTTTTTATTTGATATAGGACTCGAAGCAGGATAGGCATGTCATGGCCAAGATCGCGATTTTCGATACGACGCTGAGGGATGGCGAACAATCGCCCGGGGCTACGATGTCCACACCCGAAAAGCTCAGGATGGCCGCTCAGCTCGACGAGCTCGGTGTGGACGTTATCGAAGCGGGGTTCCCCGTAGCCTCCGACGACGACTTCGAGGGCGTGCGCTCCATCGTCAGGGAGGTCCGGCGCCCGGTGATTACGGCGCTGGCCCGAGCAAGCTCAATGGACGTCGATCGCGCCGGCGCTGCCGTGGAGGCGGCGGACAAACCCAGAATCCACGTCTTCCTCGCGACCTCCGATATCCACTTGAAGCACAAGCTGGAGATCGGGCGCGAAGAATGCCTGGAGCGGGTGGTCGAAGGCGTCGAACGCGCGAAGAAGCTGGTGGACGACGTGGAATTCAGCGCTGAGGACGCCACCCGGACCGACGTAGCGTTCCTATGTCAGGTAGTTCAAGCCGCGGTCGAAGCCGGCGCCACCACCATCAACATCCCCGACACAGTCGGCTACACGCTTCCCAGCGAATATCGGTCCTTGATCGAGACTCTTTTCCGGGACGTGGAGGGGCTGGAGAACACGGTCGTGAGTGTGCACTGTCACGACGATCTCGGCCTCGCGGTGGCCAATTCTCTGGCCGCCTTGGAAGCGGGCGCCCGACAAGTCGAATGTACGATCAACGGGATCGGTGAGCGTGCGGGCAATGCCTCCCTCGAGGAAGTCGTCATGGCGCTCAGCGTTCGGAAGGATCTGACCCAGCACCACACGGACATCCAGACCACAGCCCTCTACAAGACCAGCCAGCTGCTGTCCCACATCACGGGCATCCACCCACAGCCCAACAAGGCGATCGTGGGGCGCAACGCCTTCTCCCACGAGGCCGGCATCCACCAGCACGGCATGCTGAAGGAGCGCATGACGTACGAGATCATGACTCCGGAGATGGTCGGCGCGCCCGGAACCCAACTGGTCTTGGGAAAACACTCCGGACGCCACGGTCTGCGCAACCGGTACCAGGAGCTCGGCTACGACTTGGAGGATGACGAGCTCGATCGGGCCTACAAGCTGTTCACTTTCGTCGCCGACCAGAAGAAGTCGATTCTCGACGAGGATCTCCTCGTCATTCTGCACCACGGGGCGATGAAAGACACACCCGAGTCGTTCCGGCTCGTAGAGCTGGACGTGAACTGCGGCGGCAAGTGGTCCACCGCTCGCGTCAAGGTGGCGCTCCGTGGCGGACCCCCGAGGGAGGCGTCCGGCAAGGGCGACGGGCCGATCGCCGCTGCCTTCTCAGCCATCGACGAATTGATCGACGCGACGGTGGAGGTCATAGACTTCGAGATCGTGGCCGCCACGCCGGGGCGCGATGCGATTGGCGAGGTCAACCTTCACGCTCGTATCGGCGGACGGACATTCGCCGGACGGGGCGCCTCGACCGACGTCGTGGACGCGGCCGCCCGCGCCTACGTCAACGCGCTCAATAAGGCTGAACAGGCCGAGGCCCTGGAGGGGGTAGAGGTGGAGACAGAGAGCTCGCTGGGAGGTAGCTCGTGAAGTGGCAGATCGCCGTTCTCGGTGGAGATGGGGTCGGTCCCGAGGTCACGGAGGCATCTCTCGCGGTCCTGCGAGCGACGGCCGAGCGTTTCGGGCATGAGTTCACCGCCGACCTCCAGGACGTGGGGTTCGCCGCGTACGAGCGGAGTGGCCACCCCCTCCCGGAAGAGACACTCGCCGCCTGTCACAGCGCGGACGCCGTACTTCTCGGGGCGGTCGGGGATCCGCGCTCCGAGGGTGTACCCGTCGAGCTACGCCCCGAAGCCGCGCTCCTGGCCCTACGCAAGGAGATGGGGTGCTACGCCAATCTCCGCCCGGTTCGGCTCCTGCCCGCACTGGCTGCGGCCTCTCCGCTACGCCCGGAGATCGTAGCGGGCACGGACCTGGTCATCGTTCGCGAGTTGGCCGGCGGGCTCTACTACAGCGAGCCACGCGGCCCGATCGAGGACGGACGGGCCGCCGTGGACACCATGAAGTACCATCAGGATGAGGTGGCCCGCATCGCACGGATGGCCTTCGAAACGGCGCGGGGGCGTAGGAAGAGCGTGCTCTCGGTCGACAAGGCCAACGTGCTGCACAGTTCCCGACTTTGGCACCGGGTGGTCGACGAAATCGCTGAGGAATATCCGGACGTCGAGTGCAGCCACATGCTGGTCGATCGCGCGGCCATGGAGCTCGTGCTGAACCCTTCGAGCTTCGACGTGATGCTGATGGCCAACCTGTTCGGTGACGTGCTGAGTGATGAAGCCGCCGCAGTCATCGGATCCATCGGCCTGCTGGCCTCCGCGAGCATCGGCAGCGGGGGCGGCATCTTCGAGCCGGTACACGGGTCCGCCCCGGACATCGCGGGAACCGGGACCGCCAACCCGCTCGCGATGATCCTCTCGGCGGCGCTGCTGCTGCGACACGTCTACTCGCTCGAAGCGGAGTCCACGGCGATCGAGAGCGCCGTGGGACAGGTGCTCGAAGACGGGCTTCGCACGACGGACCTGGTTCAGGAGGGCGAGACCGCCGTAGGAACGGAAGAGATGGGGAGGGCCGTCGCGGCCGTGGTCTCGAGCGCCGAGGCGAGCCCCGATGCCTAGAACCATGCTCGACAAGATCTGGGATGCACACGTGGTTCACAGCGAGGCCAACCGGCCGGACCTGCTGTACATCGACTTGCACCTCATCCACGAAGTGACTTCACCGCAAGCGTTCGAGGGGCTTCGGCTCGCCGGACGACGGGTGCGACGCCCCGAGATGTGCGTGGCGACGGTGGACCACAACGTGCCGACCTCCGACCGGTCGCTCCCGATCGTCGACGATCTCGCTCGGACGCAGATCCAGACACTACGCCAGAATGCCGAGGAGTTCGGCATCACGCTCTACGACATCGACAGTCCGCATCAGGGTATCGTTCACGTGATGGGACCCGAGATGGGATACACGCAACCCGGCATGACCATCGTCTGCGGGGACAGCCATACGTCCACCCACGGTGCCTTCGGAGCGCTCGCCTTCGGGATCGGCACATCCCAGGTGGAACACGTGTTGGCGACGCAGTGCGTGCCGATGTCCCGCCCGAAATCGATGGAGATCCGCGTGAACGGCGATCTTCCCCGGGGTGTCACGGCCAAGGACCTGATTCTGGCGATCATCAACCAGATCGGGGTGGGTGGGGGCACCGGACACGTCATCGAGTACACGGGAGAGGCGGTCCGCGCCTTTTCGATTGAAGGCCGTATGACCGTGTGCAACATGTCGATCGAGGCCGGTGCGCAAGCCGGCATGATCGCACCTGACGAGGAGACGGTGCGCTATCTGCGGGGCCGACCGGAAGTCCCCCAGGGGAAAGCATTCGACGAGGCGGCTGCTCGATGGGCTGAGTTCCGAACCGACGCGGGAGCCGTTTTCGACGAGACCGTGGAGATCGACGCAACATCACTGGAGCCCTTCGTGACGTGGGGCACCAACCCGGGCATGTCGGTGGGCGTCACGGGTTCGGTACCCGACGCAGCACCGGGACAGTCCCCGGATGACCAGGAGGCCATGGAGCGGGCGCTGGAATACATGGCGCTGGAGCCCGGGACACCCATCCAGGAGATCGCAATCGACCGCGTGTTCGTCGGGTCCTGCACGAATTCACGAATCGAGGACCTCCGGACCGCGGCGGGCGTCCTGGACGGCAAGCACGTGCACGAAAATGTCAGGGCGATGGTCGTTCCGGGCTCCGCTGCCGTGAAGCGAGTGGCTGAGGAAGAGGGTTTGGACCAGGTCTTCCGAGACGCCGGATTCGATTGGCGTGAAGCGGGATGCTCGATGTGCCTAGGAATGAATCCGGACATCCTGGACCCCGGCGAACGCTGCGCCTCCACCTCGAACCGTAACTTCGAAGGACGGCAGGGTCGCGGAGGGCGGACGCACCTCGTAAGCCCCGCCATGGCCGCCGCGGCCGCGGTGGCCGGACATTTCGTAGACATACGGGAGTGGGTGTGACGATGGATCCGTTTACATCGCATACGGGCAGGGTGACCCCATTGGACCGCGCGGACGTCGACACCGACCAGATCATCCCCAAACAGTTTCTGAAGCGCATCGAGCGGACTGGGTACGGACAGTTCCTCTTCTACGACTGGCGGAGGCTGGAAGACGGCTCCCCGGACCCCGATTTCGCACTCAACCGGCCCGAATACGAGGGAGGCACAGTTCTCGTCGCGGGGCGCAACTTCGGGTGCGGGTCCTCTCGAGAGCACGCGCCGTGGGCCCTGTTGGACTACGGATTTCGGACAGTCATCTCAACCGGCTACGCCGACATCTTCAAGAGCAATTGCTTCCAGAACGGCCTGTTGCCCGTCGAACTCGACAAGACCGAGGTGGCGTACATCATGGTGGCCGCGCTCGCCGGAGACGGCTACGAGGTCACCGTGGACTTGGAGACCCAAGAGGTCCGGGACGCGAGCGGCTGGAGTGCAAGCTTCTCGATCGACTCCTTTCGTCGTCACAGCTTGATGAACGGCCTGGACGACATCGGTCTTACGCTCACGCTCGAGAGTGAGATTCAGGCGTTCGAAGAAGCGAGGGGCAGTTAGGCCCGAAGGCTATTACTAGATAGCTGCACGAGGAGCGCCGTAGTTCTGCCCAGGAAATGGGGCGATATGCAGCCTGAACCGGCATTTCGCAGGTACGCGAACTGGCTGCCTCGCAGCAGGGACGATCGTGTGAACTGAGTGCTGCGGCCACCCCAGCAATCAATCCGCTAGCTCGTCGTGGCCCCCGTCGCCGCAGACGACACCAGCTTCGCGTACTTGGCCATCACGCCCGGCTCAATCCCCCGATCGATGGGGGTCCACTCCGCCGCCCGCCGGCTCAGCTCCTCATCGTCGACATCAACCGTAATCGTACGGTTTTCGATGTCGAGGGTGATCTCGTCTCCGTCACGCACCCCCGCGATGGGCCCGTCGTCGACCGCCTCGGGCGCGACGTGCCCGGCCATGAGGCCGTGGGTCGCACCAGAAAACCGTCCGTCCGTCAGCAGGCCGACAGACTCGCCGAGACCCGCGCCGGAGAGGGCGGCCGTGACCGCCAGCATCTCGCGCATGCCCGGTCCCCCGCGCGGCCCTTCACAACGGATCACAACGACGTCGCCATCTTTGATCTCACCATTCTGGACCGCCTCGAAAGCGGGCTCTTCGCCCTCGAACACACGGGCAGGACCCTTGTGAAACGTCCGCGCGGTTCCGGCGATCTTCAGAACGCAGCCATCCGGCGCGAGGTTGCCGTGGAGCACGACCAGGCCACCCTGAGGCTTGAGCGGATCGTCGAGGGTCCGGACGACCTCCTGGCCGGGCTCCTCGGTGGCATCCTTCACTTCCTCAGCAAGTGTGCGGCCGGTCACGGTCGGGGTATCACCGTGGAGGAGCCCCGCTTCGAGAAGGCGTCGTAGGACCAACGCCACGCCACCGGCCCGATGGAGGTCGGTGGCGACGAAACGCCCACCGGGCTTCAAGTCGGCAATAAGCGGTGTTCGGGCGCTGATCTCGTCGAAATCACGAATATCAAGTTCCACTCCGGCCTCGTGCGCCAGCGCCAGGAGGTGGAGAACGGAGTTGGTCGATCCTCCGGTCGCCACTGCGGCGGCGATCCCGTTCTCCAGGCTCTTTCTCGTAATGAGATCGCGTGCCTTCAGCCCGGACTCGACCAGCTCCACGACCAGCCGGCCACACGCCCGCGAGACGTCCGCCTTGGCGGGGTCGGTGGCCGGAACGGAGCCACTCCCCATCGGCGACACACCCATGGCCTCGAACACGGTGGCCATGGTGTTGGCCGTGAACTGGCCTCCGCAGGCACCCGCACCCGGACACGCGGCCCGCTCCAACGAAGTCAGCTCTTCCTCCGTGATGCGGCCTGCGGCAGCAGCACCGATGCCCTCGAAGACGTCCTGAATCGTGACGTCGTGGTCGTCGTGGCGCCCCGGTTGGATCGAGCCCCCATAAAGCATAAGAGACGGCCGATTGAGGCGGGCCATCGCCATCACGGTTCCCGGGATCGTCTTGTCACAGCCCGAAAGGGTCACCACGCCGTCGAAGAAGTACGCCCGGCCCACCAACTCGATCGAGTCGGCCACGACTTCCCGGCTCACGAGAGAGGCGGTCATACCGGAGGTGCCCATCGTGATTCCGTCAGAGACGGCGATCGTGTTGAACTGAAGCGCCACGCCACCGGCCTCGCGAACGCCCTCTTTGACCCAGTCGCCGAGCTCTCGGAGATGGACGTTACAGGGCGTGGTGTCGGTCCACGTGTTGGCGATCCCGATCAGCGGGCGACCGAAGTCCTCGTCTTGGAGTCCAACGGCGCGGAGCATGGCACGGGCCGCCGCACGATCGCGTCCGAGAACGAGCTGATGGCTGATGAGCGGTAGTTTCAAAGGACGGCCCTCAATGGATCATGGTCAAAGGACCATCGCTCACAGGACCGCCTCGCCAGCGGGCTGATTGATCGGCTCGAGCCAGCCATAACGATCCGGACGTTCGCCGGTGGCGATTCCCAGGTACTCCTTCTGAAGCTTCTGTGTGATCGGACCGACCCCACCACCTCCGATCTCGATTCGATCGACGCTGCGTATGGGGGTGATCTCGGAGGCGGTCCCGGTGAAGAACAGCTCATCGGCCACGTACAACATCTCCCTGGGGACGGATTGCTCGCGCATCTGGATACTGAGATTAGCAGCCAGCTTCAGGACCGAGTCACGCGTGATTCCGTGCAACAATGTGCCGTTGAGCATTGGCGTGTAGAGGACGCCCCCCTCGACCAAGAACAGGTTCTGGCCGCTCCCCTCGCTTACGAGTCCGTCGGTGCTGAGACCGATCGCCTCCGCGTAACCGTTCGCCTCCGCCTCCAGCCGCATGAGTTGGCTGATCACGTAGTTCCCACCGGCTTTGGCGAGCGTCGGGTGGGTGTTGGGCGCCGGGCGGTTCCAACTCGAGACGCACACGTCCACGCCCTCTTGGAGAGCCTCCGTCCCGAGGTACTGGCCCCAGGGCCAACAAACGATGTACGTCTCGACCGGGCTTTTTCCGGGATGGAGTCCCAGCGCTCCCAGGCCCCGGACTGCTACCGGGCGAAGATATCCCTCCGCCAAGCCGTTTCGATTCACGACCTCCCGGCATGCCTCAGCGAGCCCACTTGCGCTCAGGCCGAGGTCCATCCGGTAAATCCGCGCAGAATTCACGAAGCGCCGCATGTGGTCGGAGAGCCGAAACGCGGCCGGTCCCGCTGGCGTGTTGTAGAACCGGATCCCCTCGAAGACGGACGAACCGTAGTGCACCACGTGGCTCATCACATGGAGTTGTGCGTCGTCCCACGGGATGATCTCACCGTCGCGCCAGATCCACTCCGTGCGTTCGGGAAGTTCGTTGGCCTTCCCCCTCCCTCCCTTGCTCACAGCCAGGACATGCGCGCGCGAAGCGCATCCCCCGTGGTTTCAAGGATGTGGCCGCGCTCAGCCTGCCGGCGGCGTTCGAAGTTCGGGGCTCCACAACGCGCTTCCTGGATCCACTTCTCCGCAAAGGCGCCGGATTGGATCTCGTCGAGAATCTCGCGCATGGCCGCTCGACTGGCATCTCCAATCACCCTTTGGCCACTTTCGTAATCCCCCCACTCAGCGGTGTCACTGATCTCGGCCCGCATCCCCGAGAGGCCCTTCGCGTACGCCAGATCAATGATCAGCTTCATTTCGTGCAGGCACTCGAAGTAGGCGAGACGCGGATCGTACCCGGCGTCGACCAGCGTCTCGAATCCCGCCTTTACGAGTTCGCTGAGGCCACCGCACAACACCGCCTGCTCTCCGAAGAGATCCGTTTCGGTCTCCGCACCGAACGTCGTCTGAAGAACACCGGTACGCGTGGAACCGAGGCCCGCCGCGTACGCCAATGCGTAGTCGAGAGCCTTTCCGCTCGCGTCGTGATGCACTCCGACGAGCGCCGGGACGCCACGATCAGCCACGAACTCCCGCCGAACCATCGCCCCGGGCGACTTGGGGGCGATCAGAATCGTGTCGACGCCCTCGGGTGGGTCGATCTCACCGTAGTGGATGTTGAAGCCGTGGGCGAACACGAGAATGTCTCCGTCGGACAGATGGGGTTCGATCTCGGTGTTATAAACGGCGGCCTGCTTCGTATCCGGAATCAGGATCGAAATCACGTCGGCCCACGCTGCGGCGGCGGCGACGGTCTTCACTTCAAGACCCTGTTCCCGAGCGGCCTCCGC
>Ga0310121_10002045_pt1 | contig 19678 bp, 13 predicted proteins | sample CB27_Tmax_986_MG_FD_203504 | JGI IMG/M metagenome (GOLD analysis project Ga0310121, IMG submission 203504) | Marine microbial communities from Western Arctic Ocean, Canada - CB27_Tmax_986 | ecosystem: Environmental > Aquatic > Marine > Oceanic | place: Canada: Western Arctic Ocean | collected...
ACGAAGTTCACCGATGGATTTTTCGAGATACTCAAATGTCAGGGTGTGGAAGCCGTGAAGCTTCCTCCACGGTCGCCGGATTTGAATCCGCACATCGAAAGGTTCATCAGAAGTATCAAGGACGAGAGCCTTTCGAGACTGATTCTCTTCGGAGAGAACATGCTAAGCAATGCTGTTCGGCAGTTCCTGACGCATTATCATACGGAGCGCAACCACCAATCGCTCGACAACAAGATCATCCAGCCGGGCGATGAAGTCGGCCGGCACGAGGGTGACGTCCAAAGTCGCGAACGTCTCGGCGGCATGCTACGGTACTATTATCGCGAGGCGGCGTAGCAATCAACCGGTCCAGGTGTATTGCGCCTGTCACATCTGCGCAGCTGGCCGAATCAATTGGCATCCGGCCTGCTTACTACAGGCTTGACAGTGATGTTCGGCCGAGATTTCCGGCTTTGGAAACGACGAAGACCAGATGCTCAGAGGATTTGCAGGTCGACTGAAAAAATTGACCTCACGGGCCACGTGCACGGCGAGACCGACGCGATCGGCTTCAACATTGCCCGCGACCCGGTACACGTCCACGACCTCAACGCCACCTTGCTTCATCTGCTGGGCCTCGACCACACCCGCCTGACATACCGCTTCCAAGGCCGCGATTTCCGGCTTACCGACGTCCACGGCCATGTCGTACGGGACGTTCTCGCCTAGGGGTTGAAGGCATCATGCTCATTTCCGCTGCAAGACTGTCGATTCTGTGCTTGTTACTAGCCCGCATTTCTCACACGCTTTCTGCTCCGCGGTGGCCAAGTCCATGGCTGGCAGCGTTAGACTTCACAATCTGATCCTCATCGTATGTACTTTCCCACCGTGCTTTCTGCAATCAGGTGTCCCAATAACTTTTGATTACTCAAGCTCAATAGGCACCCCGTCGCCAATGGACCCTAACCTCCGCCAGGTGAGGAAGTTGATCGTATCGGAAAAAAAGCTGACATGACCGTCGCCGAACACCGCATTCACCCCGCCCGGATGCCGGCTCCGCGCGGCAGCGTAGTGCTGACTCTGATCTAAGTTGATGCCCCGGCAAGGCATGTCGTCCGGCGGGTTGTCGCCGCACTCGCCGATGAACAGGGTGTCGCGGAGACTCGAGTTGGGAGTGCTGAAGTTCGTGTAGATGCTTCCTCCCATATTTGGCCAGACCCAGAGACCTCGCGCGTCGAAATTCGTTGATCCGCCGTTGCCGTCGTCGTCCTTTCCCGAAATTAACTCCGCGAACAGAATCGTCTTGGATGTCCCGTCGGTGAAGTCCGTGAGTTCTCTTGCCTGCTTAGCACAGAACGCGCCGTCCGTATCCATATTCAATTTCGCGTTAGTATTCCGAAAGACAGCAGCAACATGACCGCCGAGGGTATCGATGGCCATGCCCGAGGTACCGAAGCAGGCGGCGTAGTTGGAACGCGAATATGTCGCGTTAATGCCAGTGTGCAACCAATGCCGGCCAGTCGAGTCGTCGGTGGGACAAACATACTCGGTAATCGCTTTGTTCGACGCTATGTAGTTGATAGGGTTTTGAAAATTGTAATCATAGTCGAACGCGCCGTGCTCGTTGCCGCGCTCGAGGTAGGGTAACATCTGGCCCAGCGGCATGTACTGGGTCGGGCGGTTGGTCAGGTCGATATCGTCGGTCCAGCCACAGGGAAACTCGCCATTGGCGCTGATAAAGTTGTGGGTCGCCAAGCCGATCTGTTTCAGATTGTTAACGCATTGGATTCGCCGGGCTGCTTCACGGGCCGACTGCACGGCGGGCAACAACAGCGCAACCAAGATGCCGATGATGGCGATCACCACCAGTAGTTCGACGAGGGTAAAACCGTATCGATTTTTTGGATTCATCGTCGTTCCTCGTAGATGTACCGCCAGCTGGTCTTAGTGTTCAGGGTTCAGGAATAGAGGTGCCTGAGTTGCTCGCCATATCCTTCCTAAACAGGAAAATCCTGCTCGCGGATGATCCGGTAACACGCGCGCATGCCACGGATGATTATGCCACGGATGTTGTTGTCACTTCGAATCGAGGTGGAATTCGAGTTGCTTTGCGGCGCCGCGTTCGATATTCACTTCCAACTCGCTTGCCGTATTATAGCGAGACGGGAGGTATTGTTCTAACTCGTCCAACATTTGGTCAAACCTCGGATCGCGTATTTTTTTTCCGGTGGGTCGTGAGGCGGTAATCGTCACGGAAAACTTGCCTGGAAAAACGCCCTTTCCGCTCGGAACCTCGAATTGCCCAGCGACGACGTCGGCCCCAGCGGTCGGGCTGTCGGTGCCCGGCAAAGGCAGGAAACTGATCACCCCCTTCTCCAGCGGCTGATCGTCAAGCGTCACGATGCCCCGGACCGACATGCGGTCTGAGCCTGAGTCGCCGCATCCGCAAACCAAACTGCAGCTCGCCAACAAGCAAAAGGACACTCCGACAATACGATGCGTGACTGGTCGCCGCGTCTTCATGATTGGTAGCCTGAGGGAGTCATGATCAAGTCTGATTTGCAGTTTTCTGATCTAGCCCCCTAATTCTAACTCGGCAGGTGAACCTCACGCAACGTGCCGTGGCAATTAGGGGCGATGGTCGACCGGGAGGCCGACAAGTGGTTGCTTGTGCGGCCATCGGTCCGTTAGGACGCCGTGCTGCACGCACTTTTGGGGCAACTACGTGAGGACAGGGGCTGCTTCCCCGAGACCACGACTTGTTCGACTTTCCCAATTCTGTAGTAAGACCCCTGCCGGCTTGCCGGCGGGTGAATGAGCCCAATAACGCATATCTATTCGCCCCCTGTCCAGCTTGGAGGCTTTGACACTTTTGATTGACGTGATTTCGAGGCTTAGACCCCCGCGAGCTTGCTCGCGGGTGAATGAGGTTGGCAGCTATCAAGGCTGCGCGCCCCCTTGCCCCCGCCCCGCCGCCTTCGGCGGCGGGGCGGGGGCAAGGGGGATTTTAAGTTGCCTGGTAGCTGCCAATCTTATTCACCCACGGCACAAGGCCGAGGGGGTCTCTAGCCACACACAATCGGCTCACGTGAAAGTGTCAAAGCCTCCTTGCCTGGCAGGAGCGTAAGTTTTTCGGCTAGAACCTGACCCGAGCCTTCCATAACACCGAGTGCGTTCAAGTTCATGAAGACTCCAACGGTGAATGTGCAAAATAGCCTAAAAAACTTTCGTTCCTGCCGGACGAGCCGGCAGGGGACGTTGTTGCGTGGTGGCTTGCGGCTAGCTACAAAAACTCGCGTTCCTGCCGGACAAGCTGGACAGGGAGCGGTTTGAATTGCTATCACGCTTCGAATTTAGATTTCAGAGCCAAAGTGGGACAGTTAAACGAACGCCGAAGGGAGAGATGCTAACCATGAACAACGCAAATGTTCGCTCACTGGTTGTCGCGGTTTTGGTCTTATTGACCGCTGGCACGCTGGCTGCGTCCGCCGAACAGCCTACCCCCACGCCGTACCGGGTCATCTTCAATTGTGATGGTCACAGTGTCTACACCAATGCAAAAGGGAGCGTCGACGCCTGGATCAAGAACCTCTTCGACCCGTTGGAAGGCAGCCATGTGGACGCCCTCTTCTGGTGCGATGGCGCCGGCGGCAACACGGCTAAATACGATAGCGAGGTTCTCGAATTGTCGGGAGAGCGCATCGGCCAAGTCGATCCCGACCTTCGCCGGTGGATCGAGGGGGGCAACGATCCCCCGGCCGTCGTCGTTCGTGAGGCGAAACTGCGGGGCTTGGACGTCTTTTATTCCTTTCGTGTGAACGACATCCACGACGGTCATTTGCCTAGCGAGTTCCCAACCTTCAAAGAACAACATCCTGATTGGATGCTGGGAGATGAATTCGAGGAATTCACCACCGCCCTGAACTTTGCCTTGCCAGATGTCCGCCAGCTCAAGTTGCGGACGATTGAGGAGATTTTTGACAAGTACGACTTTGACGGTATTGAACTCGACTTTATGCGTTTCCCTCGATTTTTCCCGTCGTTTCTGGAGTATCGCAACGCCTTCATCCTGACCGACTTTTTGCATACCGTGCGGCAGCGGTTGGCTGAGAAGGCCCGGCAACGGGGTCGCCCTATCCGGGTCGCCATCCGAGTCGATGAGAATCTAACGGCCTGCCGGCTCAATGGGTTTGATATCGCCACGTGGATCAATGAAGGCCTGCTGGATCTGCTGATCATCGGCGACTATGCATTCCCCTCAAGTCAAGACGTCCAGGCTTTCAAGGCGCTGGCTCAGGGCAAACCGGTGCAAGTCTATGTTTGTGTGGCAAATCCGCACACAGTCATAGGAGGGATTAGTTATCGCCAAGGGGATGCGTCCGCAGTCCTTCGTGGGCTGGCCGCGAATTACTGGCGGGCGGGAGCTGACGGCATGTATACGTTCAATTGGTTTCCAGGCGGGCATGATGGCGACGACCCAGATGTGCTTTCCTATCAAATACCTCTGCTCAGGGAAATTGGTGACCCGCGGCAGCTCGTGAGTAAGGACAAAATGTTCCCGGCGGATGCCTCCGAGTTCGGCCCGGGAAAACAGCGACAGCATCCTTCCAGGCCCCGCTTTCATAACTGGATGTTCACGTCTTTACCTGTCGCGCTGTTCCCGACGTGGAATGCCAACTCGCTGACCGTCATTCCCGTCGACGTGGCTGACGATTTAAGCGGGGCCAGTGCGCGAAAAGTAAGGGCACTTGAGCTTTGGGCGCAACTTAAGAACTTAGTCGCCGGGGATGTGATTGATTTTCAAGTCAATGGGCAGCCCCTAGACGCGATGCCTGAACCTGAGGCGGATGGCGTCGTCAAGTTCCGTTTGCAGCTCGATCAGCTGAAGACGGGCAGTAACGAAGTCGGCCTCCGGCTGAACCAGCGCGGTGCCAATGCAGCAGATGACATCATACTCACCGCATTAGAAATTCACGTGGATTACGAATAAGTCTACTTGTACTTGACGTGGAGCTCGACGGAGCCGACAACAACTGCGTCCTTGATGGGTCTTGCCGTTTCGCGCACGCTGACGCCAAGCACGTTGTCCCCATGGTGATACTGCGACGGATCGGTGGTGTAGGTCACCCATCCGGACTCGGGGTCCTCCTCGGCCGATTCGAGGACGTCGCCGTTGAGGCGCACCTCGACCGTGTCGTCGGCGTTTCCCGCGAAATCTGCGAAGCGAATCCGTAGCGACGCCAATTCAAGCCGCCCCTGTTTCGCCGCTCCGGCCACATCGTCACCCACCGGAAACGTGAGCCGGCAATTCGGTTCTGAGGAACTCAACGTCACCGGGATCGGGGGCTTCAGAATGGTGTGGTTAATCCCTCCATCGAAAATTTCCTCGTTGTCCAGCGCAAAAATCTTGTCCATCCTCGCAAGCTTCTCGGGGTCACCCAGCTGCGTGAACATGGGGTGTCCGGGCTCAGTTGGAAACAGGTTAAAGAAAACCATCCCGTCGGCGCCCGCGTGCCAAAAGTTCGCGGCCGCCCCGCGCCAGTGGTCGACCGACTGGTGCTCGCTTCGTCCCGAGCCGGCAATCGTCGGGTAGACCGGAACGTCGTGTGCGTGACCGAGTTCGACAAGCTCCCGGGTGGGATTGGTGTAGGGCATGCACCCGACAGCGGTGGTAAGCAGGTCGAGGAGGTCCTCTTGCAGCCATTGCTGGACATCGATGCCGGCGTACAGGCCCATGCGCACCGTCGCGGGCACCCGCGTCGCGACCAGGATCGGCCGGCCTCGCCGGTTGCCGTGCCGGTAGGCCAGACCACGTATGCGCCGCTGAAAACCTGTCAGGATTTTGACCTGATCGGCCGTTGCCGGCTGAAGCGATCGATTCGGCCGGAAGAAGAGCGGGTTACGGAGGTAATCGATCTCGATCCCGTCCAGGTCGTATTGCGCCAATACATCGTCGATTATGGCGATGAGGTAGTCGCGCACCTCGGAGATCTCGAAGTCCAGCGCCGTCCAGCGGCGGCGCGGGTCAGTCTCGGGATAGTTCTGCCAGTCCTCGGGCTTGCCCATGAGGTATTCGGGATGTTCTCGCTTCCAGGTCGAGAGTTCCCAGTCAATGAAGCAGTCGTGGATGTCGTTGATCCGGTGGGTGAAGACAACCTCCAAATCGTTCTCGTGGCAGAACTGGACGACGAGTGCTAGATTGTCCGTTTTGAGTTTCGCAAGCGCCGGGATGTTCCTCATCAACCCCGCCGGACCGCCGTACTTACCGTAGGTTTCGCCGACGTTTGCCTGGTGAGTGAACATCGTCGCCGCGCCCGTGCAGTAGAAGACGGAATCGACCTGTGTGTCGAGGGTCGGCTTCATCCGCACGGCGAGTAAGCCGGCGGGCGTGTTGGCGGCGGCCACGAAGGCGTCGCCGCCGTCGTTGTTGTAGATGATCCGCCGCCCGCGGTTCTTCATCCGCTCTCGCTGGACCGTCAGCTCGGCGCTCTCCCTTACCTCGGAGGCTGCCAGCCAATTGGTTGTCAGTGCGCCGAAGAACAGAACTATCAATATCAGTGACTTTGAGATGAGAATTCTTAACATTTGGAATACTTGCGGTTCGCTATTCATAATCCACGTGAATTTCTACCGTGGTGAGTATGATGTCATTTGCTGCTTCGGCAACTCGTTTGTTTAGCCGCACGCCCGCTTGGTTCACGCCCACCCGAAGCTGGTCGGGCCTTAAGGTGAACTTAATCACCTTCCCTTCCTCAGGTTTGGGCATCGGCCCCAGGGGCTGTCCATTGAGGCGAACGTCGATCACGTCCCCCGAGACCAGGTTCTTCAGCCCGACCCAGAGCTGAAGCGATTTTACTTTCTCTGCATTCACCCCGCTTAAATCGTCGGCCACCTCCACATCAATCAGAGTGAACGAGTTGGCGTTCCATACGGGGTGCAGGATAACAGGCAAGGGTGCAAACATCCAGTTGTGGTAGCGTGGGCTGGAAGGATGTTGATATTGCGCTTCCGGGCCATACTCCGAGCACTCCGCTGAGAATGTTTTGTCCTTGACGGCCAACACGCGCGGGTCGCCGATTTCCCTTAGCAAGGGTGCCTGATACGCCAATGGCTGCTCGTGCGGAAACCAATTAAACGTGTAGATGCCGTCGGCTCCCTGTTGCCAGAAGTTCGCCGCCAGCCCACGACGCACCTCCGGCGTTTCCCCTTGGAGATTCCTGAAAGACTGCTGGATGCAGCCGTTGCAGGCGTAAACATGTACCGGCTTTCCCTGCACCAACTTCTTGAACGCCCGGATATCTTGCCCCCCGGGAAAAGCCGAATCGCCGACAATCAGCATATCGATCAAGTCCTCGTTGACCCAGGTAGCAATATCGAAGCCATCGAGCCGGCAGGCCATCAAGCTCTCGTCTACGCGCACGGCGAGCTTAATGGGTCGTCCTCGTTGCTCTCCCCGCTCATCCAATCGCTGCCGTACTGAGCGCATGAAGTCTGTCAGGATATAGGCATTGCGATACTCGAGAAACGCCGGGAAAAATCGAGGAAAGCGCATCAAGTCGAGTTCGATACCGTCAAAGTCGTACTTGTCAAAAATCTCCGCAATCGTCCGCACCTTGAGCTCGCGTACTTCCGGCACCGCAAAGTTCAAAGACGTGGCGTATTCAGGGAAATAAATCTCATTCTCAGCGGTGGCCTTGACCGCGTGCGCGTCCTTGGCTGCATCGATTTCGCCTTGGCCCAGCAACCAGTCAGGATGCTCGGCTTTGAACGTGGCAAACTCGTTTGGCAAGTAGCAGTCGTGGATGTCGTTGGTGCGGAACGAGTAGTACACGTCCATGCCCCGCTTTTTTGCCTCCCGTACGATGACCAGCGGGGGATCATTGCCCTCCTCGATCCAGCGGCTCAGGACGGGATTGACCTGGCCGATGCGGGCACCGGTCAATTCGAGGACCTCGCTGTCGTAGCTCGCGGTATTGCCGCCCACGCCATCGCACCAGAAGAGCGCGTCCACATGGCTACCTTCCAACGGGCCGAAGATGTTCTCGATCCAGGCGTCGACGCTGCCGTTTGCCTGCACGAAGACGCTGTGCCCATCACAATTGAAAATCACCCGGTACGGCTTGCCTGCCGAACGCTCGGCGGCTACGCACGGGATTCCGACATATGACAAAACCAACATTGCCAAATGTGCCAGTACCAGTGATCGTTTAGCCATCTCGCTCATCGCTAGCTTCTCCGTTTACTCTGATGCTAATCACTTGCCGCTGCGTAACCCAAGTGGATTTCCACGGCGGCCAGGATAATCTCATGTTCTGGCTCGGCGCCGCGCTGCTTTAGTCGGACGCCGACTTCGTTGCGACCGACCTTGAGTTGGCTGGGAGTCATCGGGAGCTTGACGACGCCACCCTCTTCAGGTTCAGGCATCGGCTGCAGCGGCTGTCCATTGATTTGAAATTCCACCACATCCCCCGCCACCAGGTTTTTCAGTTGCGCGCAAAGCTCGAGCGACTTCACATTTCGCGCACTGGCGCCGCTCAAGTCGTCGGCGACTTCGATGGGGATGACGGTCATCGAGTTGGCGTTCCACACCGGGTGCAAAGTCACCGGCAAAGATACGAACATCCAATTGTGAAACCGCGGGCTGGACGGGTGTTGATACTGTGCTTCGGGGCCATACTCAGAGCTATCAGCCGGGAAAATCTTGTCCTTGGTGGTCAGTATCCGAGGGTCGCCGATCTCCTTGAGCAGAGGCACCTGATCCGACGAGGTATGTGGAAACCAATTAAAGGTATACACGCCGTCGACTCCCGCCTGCCAGTAATTCGCTGCCAGCCCGCGCAGGACGCTGGACGCATCCCCACTCAGAAAAGTAACCCCTCCAATGACCTTGTTCGGATGCGCCACGCAAGCGTAAACCTGCACGGGTTTTCCCTTGGCGAGCTCCTTGAAATCCCGGATATCATGACCGCTGGGGAAAGCGTAGTCGCCGATGATGAGGAGATCCAGCAGGCCTTCATCAATCCAGCTGCGAACATCAAATCCGTCGAGCCGACAGGCCATCAGGTTCTCATCGACGCGGATGGCGATCCGGATGGGGCGCCCGCGCTGGTCCGCCCGCTCATCCAGTTTTTGCCGCACGGTGCGCAAAAAGTCAGTCAGCACCGCCGTATTGCGATATTCCAGATACGCCGGGAAGAATCGTGGAAACCGCATCAGGTCGATTTCCAGTCCGTCGAAGTCGTACTTCTGGAACATCTCCTCGATCGTCCGCAATTTCAGTTCGCGGATTTCCGGCACGGCAAAGTTCAATGACGAGGAGAACTCGGGGAAATAGACCTCATCCCGCTTGCTGGGCGTGACCGCGTGGTTGCCCTCGGCGGGAATCTTACCCGCGCCCAGTATCCAATCCGGATTCTCTACCTTGAACGTGGGAAATTCCGCGGGAATGAAGGCGTCGTGGATGTCATTGATGCGAAACGAGTAGTACACGTCCAAGCCCCGCTGGTGGCCCTCGCGCACCACTACCTTGGGAGGATCATTGCCCTCCTCGATCCAGCGGCGGAGGTCGGGATTGATCTGATCGATGCGGGCACCGGTCAATTCCAGGACCTCGCTGTCGTAGCTAGCGGTGTTGCCGCCGGCGCCGTCATTCCAGAAGACCGCATCGACGTGGCTGTCTTCCAGAGGGCCGAAGACGTTCGTAATGTAGGCGTCGACGCTCCCATTGGCCGCGCCGAAAACACCGGATCCATCACAGTTGAATATGACCCGGTACGGCTTGCCCTCCGAACGCTCGGCCGCTGTGCACGGCCTTGCGACAGTCGACAAAACCAACAATGCGAAATGTGCAAGTACCAATGTTCGTTTAGCTGTCTTGCTCATGGCGGTCCTCTCCGTTTACTAATGAGTTGTTCAAAAATGACTTTTAGACATTTGCAGACGTTCTCGTTTTAACGCAAAGACGCCAAGTCGCCAAGGATTGAACGTAGGGGTTCGATTGTCAACGATTGTTGACAACTCGGTAGACATCATCCTTAACTTGGGACTCTCCTTCGTTCTTCGCGACTTTGCGTCAAAAAGATTCAGCTTCACAGAGCTCTCAACGCGCTGATCTGCTCAATCGACGCCACGGACCGCCGCAGAAGAGGCCTTTTTTTGCGGTCTCCGTCGCCCCACTGGCGTAAAGAACGGGGATTATAGGCTACTGAGGTCGCGATCGAATCACAACCAAGGGAAGCAGCACACAAACGAGCATGACCAGCGAACTCGGCTCCGGTACGATGCCGGAGGAGGCCGTGTTTTGCCAATTGAACAACACGCCATTCAGTTCGGGAAGGCCCACATTCCCAGTGGGCCGAAAATTGACCCAATCAACCGGCAGACCGGCGCCCGGTAGCTGCCAGTTGAACAGCACCAGATTGAGGTCTTCAAGTGCCACGACGCCATTGTTACTGTAGTCGCCGGCGATGGCGCTGGCCAACGACTCGTATTCCACAATCCCCACAAACCCAAGCGGACTTCCCGCCAAAAGGAATTCGAATTGTAAATCTTGGGAAAGCGTTGTATTGAATAACGTGCCCAGGTCGAATCCATCTCCCTGGTTCAGCGTGGTGACTCCGTCCGACTGCAGCTCGGCCAGCTGCATTTCGTCGGGATTGGCCTCGAACCAGTCTCCCCCGGCGGCGCCCTGGTCTTGAAGGCTGTTCCAGGTATCCAACAATGCGCCGGAGGCGGAGGTGATGGTGTATCCGTCGATATCCACGGTGAGCCCCGACTCGTTTTGCATTCTGCCTGCTCCGGAAGCCGGATCGACGACCAGCACCAGATTGTTGTGCTGCTTGCGTCCCTCGTAGTCCACGGAACCCTCGAAGACTTGGCCCGAAGGGGTCGTATAGGCGAAGACGAGGTCTTCGGTCTCCTGACCGAACGTCACGAAGTTGGGCTGGAATACGCCACCAATGGGCCGCGTCGAGGAACCCGCTAGTGCAACGGATGTAACCTGATTCCGTTCGGCCAGTTGATTGGCCGTGCCGCCCCCAGCGGCCTCCGCCCATGTGTCCCCATCGAGTTGCTGATCCGCGAAACTATCCCAGAGGGTCGGATTGATGGACCCCAGAGGCGAGTCGATCCGGTAGCCGGTAATGGAAATAGGATCTGTACGGTGGTTTTCAATTGACACGATTTTGGAACCCCGGTCCACCGTCAACGAAAGTACCTCTTCGAACAGCGAAACGCGGAAGATCTCGCCGCTGTTTGTATCGGGGGCCCATGGGTTACCCTCGCCGTAGTCGAGGACGTACAGGTTGCCGGCGTTGTCGGTGCCGAACGCCACGATCGTGTCGATATCGTCGCCGACGAGCGCTTCAAAGGAGTCGTTATGTTTCACGATATCGGTCAGATTCTCCCCGTTATAGCTCCCCGTGGGCGTATTGGTATTGAAGACTCCAGAGTAGATGGGGGAAGTGCCGGTGGGAGGCTCGAATTCGGCAAAGAAGTAGCGGCCATCGAACTCGTAGCCACCAATAATCGAATTTCCACGGATGGGAACGCCTGCCGCAGTGAGCTGATCATTACCACCGTGGAAGTCGGCGGGCACGTCCACACCCGAATTCAACGGTGGGACGTGCAGATAATCGAAGACGGGGTCAACGTCGCCCGGCTCCTTGGGACCGCCCGCGAGACCTCCTGCCAAAGTAAACGTTTCGCGCGTGCCCTCGCGGTCGGTCCAACCGAAGTTGACTGGCGTGGGCGGGGGATTATCGAACAGGTCAGCGGGCATGTAGTTGATCTCTTCAACCATGTGGTGACCGACGTCGGCAATGTATAAGCCGCCCTGGGAATCGAAGCTGGCGCGCCAGGGGTTGCGCATGCCAGTGGCGATCACATCGACACGGCTGTCCGCGTCCAAACCGAATCCGGCGGGCGTGGTGAAATCTCCGGACAAATCGAGCTTCATAAGCTTGCCTAAGGGCGAATCGGTGCTTTCGATCAGGGCGATAGGAAAGGTGGGATCGTTGGCCTGCTTGCCGCCGTCGCCGGCAATCGCAAACAGTTCGTTGTTATTCCCACCGGGTCGGAAGCCGACCCAATCGAGGGTGTGCGCCACGGTGTTGGGAAAGGTGTTGTAATTGAGCAAGGACCGCGAAAACTGGGGCACCCCGGCGACGACCTGATATTCATCCAAATGGTTCAGGTTCGACGAACCCTCGATCGTCACGACATAGAGCTTGCCGTTGGTCTGATAATCGGGATGAAATGCCATCCCGATCGCCCCGCCCAGCCCCGCGGCCGGGCCGCCAAGGTCCAGGAACGTCGTCGTCGTGCCCGCTTGCTGATCGAGCTTCACGATCCGTCCTATGTTGTTCGTGCCGGCATCGACGCGCTCTATGATAAAAAGCGAGTTGTCGTCGCCGGGAGCCTGCGTGAGATAGACCGGCTGGTTGTAGTTCCCGGCGATACGTTCAACCGTATAGTTTTGAGCGAAAACCGGTGCTACGAGAAACACGAACGCAACTGGAGTTGCGATCACTAGGGGCACTGCGAATGCCGTTACGAAGCGGCCGCGGCGCCACTCTGTGGGAAGACATTGCAATAATTCGATTCGTCGCATGGTGTATTCTTTTCACGTTGTTTCAAAACGGTCAGTAGAGTTCCGGAACACTATACCTATTAGTCTAACACCAACGAACAAAAAAAGGCCTCTTTCCGCCCCACGCCCGCCGAATATGACTGGGCCGTCGACGTGGGGGCACCGCGTGGTTGTCCGCATTGCCAAGGCCACGTGACATTCTCGATTTAACGCAAAGACGCGAAGACGCAAGACGGCAAGGATTGAATCTGGGGGGTCGATTTTCAACGGAGGTTGACAACTCGGTTGACACCATCCTTAACTTGCGGCTCTCCTTCGTTCTTCGCGTCTCTGCGTTAATAAGATTCAACTTCACAGAGCTCTGAACGCTCTGATCTACTAACTTGACGCCACGGGCCGTCGCAGAGGAGGCCTTTCTTGCGGGCTTTGCGGCCCACAGTTCGCGCAAAGCAGGAGGAATTGAGGCTACTGGTGTCGCGATCTAATTGCAACCAAGAGAAGTAGCACGGAAACGAGCATGATCAGCGAACTGGGTTCCGGTACGGTGCCAATCGAGGCTATATTTTGCCAATTGAACAACACGCCATTAAGTTCGGGAAGGCCCACATTCCCGCTAGGCCGAAAATTGACCCATTCGGCCGGCAGACCGGCGCCCGGCCCCTGCCAGTTGAACAGTACCAAGTTGAGGTCTTCAAGCGCCACGATGCCGTTGTTACTGTAGTCGCCGGCGATCGCAGTGACCGGCGCCTCGTACTCCACCTCTCCGTCAAATCCGAGCGAGCTGCCCGCCATCAGGAAGTCGAACGTCAGATCTTGGGGAGAGGTTGTATTAAACAAGGCACCCAGGTTGAACCCTTCTCCCTGGTTTAGCGTCGTGACTCCGTCCGACTGCAACTCCGCCAGCTGATTGGCGCTGGGGTTGGCCTCGAACCAGGTGCCGCTTTCGGCGGCTTGGTCTTCGAGGCTATTCCAACTATCCAAGAGTCCGCCCGAACCCGAAAGAATGGTGTATCCTTCGATCGACACCGCGACCCCCGATTCATTTCGCAGCCTGCCATCTCCGGTATTGGGATCGACAACGAGCACCAGGTTGTTGTGCTGTTTGCGACCCACATAGTCCACGGAACCCTCCAAGGTTTCACCAGAGGGGGTCGTATACGTGAAAACAAGGTCCTCGGTCTCCTCGCCGAACGTTACGAAGTTGGGCTGGAACACGCCACCGATGGGCTGCGTCGAGAAACCCGCAAGTGCAGCGGATGTATCCGGATTCAATTCAGCCAGCTGATTGGCCGTGCCGCCCCCACCGGCCTCCAACCAGGTGCCCCCGTCAAGGCCAAGATCCTCGAAACTGCTCCAGGGGGTTGGATTGATGGACCCCAGAGCCGACTCGATCCGGTAGCCATCAATGGATATAACAGCTCCGCCGGGATTGTTGAGTGACGCGATTTTGGAACCCCGGTCTACGGTCAACGAAAGCCTCTGTTCGAACACCAGCTGGGCCAACATCCCGTTCGTACCCCCAGCCATCTCGCGGATGCCAAACGACTCGCCAGGCCCGAGTGCCACATTGGACGTGATCCCGTTGAAGCTGCCCGTGAAGCTGGAGGCGTCAAGCAAGTCCCAGCTGTCACCGGCCGCGGGGGTAACGCCATTGAACTGTGCGTCGAGGGTGCCACCCAGGGTGGCAGTGCCGCCGACCGAGATGGCCGGATGGTTAGCACCGGTAATCTCCGCACCCAGTGTACCGGTTCCGTCAAGCACCAGGTTGTTGGTCACGTTGAATGTCGCATTTCCATCTCCATCCACGTCGCCGGAGAGACGAAGCGTGCCGGTCCCGGAAGTCCGTGCAGACTGGGCGGCGAATGTGCCCCCTGAAGCAACCAAGAGTGTGCCCCCCGATCCGACATTGGCGTCACCCGCGAGTGATACGCCCGAGCTGATCGTGAGATTACCACCATTGAGCACTTCCAGCGCACCCGGACCAATCGTAATCATTCCAGGGCTGACCGGAGTGTTGTTAACCTGGGCAGTCCCCCCATTGATGATATTGGCAGTCTCATTCTGTGCAATTGATGGAACGAACTGTCCAAAACCTTCGTTCGACCAATTCGTGGCCACATTGTAATCGCCGACGCCGGCCGGCAGCCATTGTACATTTGTGATTATCTGTCCAACGGTGATGCTACAAATCGCCAAGCTCGCTACGATCCCCACCACGGCCGCAAGGTACGTTGGTCGTTTCATTTTTGGTACCCTCGTTGCCGTAGCGTGATCAGGCTGAGTGTTCCCCAGAGGGCGATCAGCAGCGAACTGGGTTCGGGAATAACGACGCTGCCAGACCCGTCCGTTCGGTTATCTTTCCATTCGCGAAAGTCGCGGTAGTCGACGATGCCGTCCGCGTTCAAGTCGCCCTCCGTGCGTAGTGTCACGGAGTTTAGGAAGTTGCCTCGGATAATGTGAAAGTCGACGATGTTCGCCACTTCATCCCCATCCACATCGCCGGGTACAGGACAACCCGTTTCGCAGCTGTAGTCAGAGGTGATAGCCCATTTTTGGGCTAAATAGTCGCCAACTTGATTCCGTTCCTCGGTTGACAGCGCACGGTCGTAGAGGAGCAACTCGTAGAAATCAATATCGGATGTGTTGGTGTCCGCGGCCTGGCGACCGTAGCCGACCACCACTCCCCTAGTAAGGTCCGTTATCATCCCGGTGTCGAGAGCGAAGCTGGTGGGATCACCGAAAGGGTCCAAAGCTCCGTCAACGAACATTGCATAGTCGGCTATGTTGGGGACGTCGTCTGGGTCGCTATATTGGAATTCCCAGATTATTGCATCACCTGGGGTGTCAACTAAGTCGGGGGTGCCGAACTGCTCAACCGTACCAGCACCGACGAAGAAAGTACGGGATGTATCATCGTCGACGACGCTACCACCTCCATGATCAATAAACATCATGACATTCCATTGCCCATTTGTTGGCCCCCCATAGCTGAAAACCCAATTTTGGTGGGGATCCGCGGCATTGTAGGCCGTCGGTTTTATGGCGGCAAAAATCGTTCTGTCCTCGGTGTCCGGCAGGTTCTCGATGTTGGCCCCGGTAGGGTCTAACATGCGCCCGAGGGCGTCCCTATTCTCAAACCGAATGGTCGCCCTGCCGTTCTGCGCACCGGTGACATATTCTGGGATGGTAATGTCACTCTTGTCATGGTCAGTGACTTCGGTCATATGATACAGATTGGGGCTCTTGTCTCTCCATTCTGTGACGAGATTGGACGCATCAAGGGTGATCGTCGACGCGTCGTCGGCGTCAAGCCAGAGCTGCAGCCCGTTAGGTACGGGTTGTGCATGTACCTGCACCGGCATGGCTAGCAGCGCTAGACCGGCGCTAAACGATAGAATCAAAACTGTTAGCCTTGACATTTCCTATCCCTTCTATCTCCAACACGTGTAGCGTTTTGACCGTTGTGATGTCCAACGGTTTCTGTCTGCTCAATTCGAATTTCGGGTTTCGTATTTGGAGTTCCGTGTTGCGGTTTGCTGTCTGTTTGGAAATTCGGATTTGTTTCGAATTCCGTATTTGATCTTTCGTATTTTATATTTCGCATTCAACCGCCGGCGCGGCACAAATCGTGGACGGTCATTTAGGCCAAGCGTTTCCGGAACGCGATCAGGCCCAGCACCCCCGAGAAAATGATCAACAGAGAGTTGGGCTCGGGCACGACATTGCCATCAGACACGGCGGTTCGGTTGTCTTTCCACTGGCGAAAGTCGAGGAAGTTGACGAAGCCGTCATTCGTCAAGTCGCCGTCCGTTCGGTTGGTCACCGACTGTCCAAAGTTAGCGAGGATCGTGTTAAAGTCGTTGATGTCTGCCACTTGATCCCCATCGACGTCGCCGAGGACATCCATGATGCCCCCAGAGTACATCGAACTGATGTCCCATTTATTGGACAGATAGGCGCCAACTAGATTCCGTTCTCCTTCTGACAGCTGACGGTCGTATACGAGCAACTCGAAATAATCAAAATTGGCCTGGTTTGCCCCTCCGGCATGCACACCTATTCCGAGCCGCGCACCACTCGTGAGATCCGTGGCCAAAGGCTCCGTTTGGCCCATCGAATTGGAGGGCCCCATTCTGTCCAAGGTACCGTCAATATGGAAATCATACGTGATATTACCGTCATACCCGAATTCGATGATGGTCGGCGACGCAGGGGGATTGTTGAGGTCGAAGTCGCCATCGGTGCTCCAGAACTCAGCCGTGCCCGCACCGACGAAAAAATTGTCGTAGATTCCATCAGCCGATGTATCAGGGAGACCCGAATCAATGAGCATCAGGGCATTCCATTCCCGATCGCCTGGCTGGCCGTAGCTGAAATACCAATTCTGGCTATTAATGGCGTCCGTCGGAGTGAGGGCGGCGAAGATCGATCTGGCCTGGCTAGTCGGCAGGTTCGAACCCGTCACGTCGGCGTTCCCAAGTGCGTCTCGGTCGGCAAACCGAACGGTCGGCCTGCCGTTCTGCACGCCCGCTGCATATCCCGGCGTGGTAACCGCTTGTTCGGCAGGGTCGATTAGGGTCATATGAGTCCCGTTGGGGCTCTTGTCATTCCACTGCACAATGTTGGAAGCGTCAAAACCAGCGCCACCAGGATTCACTCCTCCGCCATCAAAGATCGTCAACGGGTCGTCGGCGTCAAAATGGAGCTGCAACCCGGAAATCGAGGGCAAAGATTGTGCATGTACCTGCACCGGGTTGGCGAGCAGCGCTAGACCGCCGCACAACGCTAGAATCAAACCTGTTGGCCTTGACATTTCGTAACCCTTCAAGCTCCCAACTCGGGCAAAACTTGTCACATTGCCTTTGTATGTAAAACAAACTTTCCTGCAAATGTTACCAACAAAACGCCCGCTGCTGCGCGCAGGCGAGACTGAGCACAAATCAGAACCGTCCGTCACCACTAGTTCGCCAGCGCCACTTTGAGATTCGGCAACGGGAATTGAAGCCTGAAGCGCAAGCGAGAATTCGCGCCGCGCAAACCTCTTACCTCGGCTGCGCTTCAGACTTCAATTGGTCGCCAAAGTGGCGCTGTCCAAATAGGCTTTGATTTAAAACCATCAGCCACAGGGCGCTAGCCCACGGTTCGAGTAGTTTCCAGCGAGGAAACCGGCCGCTAGCGCGGTCCGGCTAATTCTGCTGAAGGCGTGACGATAGTTTTAAAACAAAGCCTAGCCCGACGCCGATCCATCTACGGCCTGTGACCGCGGGCACCATTGCGAACGCAGCCCCAGTTGCCGACTTGCATCGTAACGTTTAGTGCATTCAACGGTTACGCTCGCTGACCTCGCTTGCGCAACGGGCTAGTGTGTTATATGGGATACGCTACCTTTAAAACTCGCGCTTCGGTTAGTGAATTCAGTCCTCGCAATAACGGTTTGGAAACGACGTCTAGCGCGTGGCGCGTTGCCGCCGATACAACAGCGTATAACCGATGCCCAGCAACAACAGTACCATGCTGGTTGGTTCTGGAAGCCACTTAGCGGTCAGATACCCTTCAACTTGCATCCGTTCGCTGTCTGACAGCGAACGGTCGTAGACGAGCAACTCGTAAAAATCAATATCGGATGTGTTGGTGTCCGCGGCCGAGCGACCGTAGCCGACCACCACTCCGTTAGTGAGGTCCGTCATCATCCCAGTTGTGGGATTAAGGTTGGTGGGAACACCGAAAGCGTCCACCACTCCGTTAATACGCATTTCATAGTCGGCTATGTTGGGTGAGGCGTCTGTGTCGTTATATTCAAATCCCCAAATTATTGTATCACCTGGGGTGCCAACTGCGTCGGGGGTGCCGAACTGCTCAACCGAGCCAGCACCGACGAAGAAAGTACGGGATGTATCATCATCGACTACGCTTCCAGCTCCATGATCAATAAACATCATGACATTCCATTCCGCTTCGGCTGGCTGTCCATAGCTGAAAACCCAATTTTGGTGGGGATTCGCGGCATTGTAGGCCGTCGGTTTTATGGCGGCAAAGATCGATCTGTTCTCCGTGTCCGGCAGGTTCGCTATGTTGGCCCCGGTAGCGTCTAAAGCGCGCCCGAGTGCGTCCTTCTCGTTAAACCGAACGGTCCCCCTGCCGTTGAACTGCGAGCCGGTGGCATCATATCCTGGGATGGTAACGCCACTCTTGTTATGGTCAGTGACTTCGGTCATATGATACGCGTTAGGGCTCTTGTCTCTCCATTCTGTGACGTTACCGGTCACAAAATCAAGGTCGATCGTCGACGCGTCGTCGGCGTCAAGCCAGAGCTGCAGGTTCGTAGGTGCAAACGCAGGGTGCAGTTGTGCTTGTACCTGCGCCGGGTTGGCGAGTAGCGTGACACCACCCATCACCAACAGCACCACGACAACCATTGTTTTTGACATCATCATTCTTCCCCCCTAGTGAAAACTCACGAAAAAAATTACAAGCGTCCATTCAAAGGTTGGCGTCCTAGCCAAAAAAAAACGACCTCTCGATCCTTTCCACAGCCTGCAGACCCATGGCCCGCAGGATTAGAAAGATTCGAAAGGTCGTTTTTTGCTTGGCGTTACCTCAGAGCGTTGAACTCGATCAGCTCTCGCTCAAAATTGTCGCACGCAACCGGCATGCTATTCGCGAGACCAACGAGTCGCTTATTATCTTGACACGGTTTTTGGGCCTGTCAATCACCTTAAGGAGAAAAGTTTAGGGTTTTTTCCCGGTTGCGTAGCGTCGTTTTACCACTCAACTACCAGCAGTGATCCTGGAAAGCCCGGGAAACCCTCCCAACGGGGGGTCTTCATTCATCACGAGCGTCGTCGTAGGCCATGGGAACATAGTTCATTTGGGCCGAACTGGGTATCCACTTCGCTCTACCGACCACTATATGTTGTGTTCGTGTCCGACTATCCGCCAGGTCCCGTCAGGCAGTAGTTTCCAGGTCTGGGGTGTATCTCGGTGGGCCATGCTATCGAACACGACTATAGGCCAGGACGTGTCGGACAGTGTCCCAGCGGCGGCAAACGCCTCTTCCTTCGTGCTGCTGCACAGGTCGGGCTCCAATCCGTCCTGGCTGATAACGTGGTA
>Ga0310121_10002046_pt1 | contig 19675 bp, 15 predicted proteins | sample CB27_Tmax_986_MG_FD_203504 | JGI IMG/M metagenome (GOLD analysis project Ga0310121, IMG submission 203504) | Marine microbial communities from Western Arctic Ocean, Canada - CB27_Tmax_986 | ecosystem: Environmental > Aquatic > Marine > Oceanic | place: Canada: Western Arctic Ocean | collected...
ATATTCTTGCTCGTTCGACGCGGACGTTGGGCACCCTGATATCGAGCGGCGTACCGATCCTGGAGGGTTTGGCGATCACGCGGGAGACGTGTGGAAACGCCGTCTTTGAGCGGATGTTCAGCAAGATCGGTGATGCGATTCGCGACGGCGATACGATTTCGAACCCCATGAAACAGTTTTCCAAGCCGGGATTTCACCCCGTGGCAATGTTTTTCTGGGTTTGCCTGTTTGCCATGGGGCCGGTGCCGTTCATGTTCGTACCCGAACTGACCAAAATGCTGGCTTCCGTGGTGGGTGGTCTGGCCCTGGTCGGGGTGCTGGCTTACCTGACGCGGATGAATGGCCGAATTGTCGACGACATCGTGGTGAACATGGTGGATGTTGGCGAAGAGACGGGCGAGTTGGACACGATGCTTTACAAGGTGGCCGATGAGAACGAGGAGACAGTGCGCGTCATGACCGATGGCCTGGTGGCCATTTTAGAACCCCTGCTGATTGTGTTTTTGGGCTTCATGGTGGGCTTCATTGTGATCGCATTATTTATGCCCCTGGTACAACTGATCACCGACCTGTCCTAGAGGGGCGTCGGCAGGAGATCCGAACGATAACAAAGACAACAAACTGACCGGCGGAAGTACGAGACAAAACAGGAACCAGAGAAAACAAAGCGGAACAGGGCACACACGGGCAGGAAAAGGAGTGGCGAGGATGAACCAGCAGGCAGGTGCAAAACAAACCGGATTCACGCTCGTGGAAGTCCTGGTCGTGGTCGTGATTATTTCGCTGTTGATCGGCTTGGCCACGCCCGCGCTCGTGATCGCCCTCAGGAAGACGGAAGTGGCGACGATGCGGATCGAGTTAAGTCTGGTGGAACAGGCGCTCGAAGCTTACCGGAGCGAATACGGTGAGTACCCACCAGATTTCACCAACCATCAATACGTGATTGACCACCTGAATCGTCTTTTTCCCAGAAGGCGGGAGTACACTTCGACTGGCGACTTGCCACTTCTCGATCCGGCTCAAGCATTAGTGTTTTGGCTACGTGGATTTCATCCGAGTCCGGAATATCCAATTACAGGTGATACGACGGGAAACGCAGACCCAATAAATGGTGCCATTCACACCGAGAGAGAACCGTTGATGGAGTTCAGCGAGAAAATGATTCTGGGTGATGATTTCAATTTGGCCACGCCCGGCGAGGTTTTGGTTCTGACGCGCGCACCAATGTGCCCGATTGTCTATTTCGACAGTCGAGGAAATTACCTAAGTGAACCCACAATACCCAAACAACTTCGCGTTTCCGACAATGGTGTGGAAAAAGGTACCGCAATGCCCTACATGTCAGATCGAAGCGACCGATTTATGAATCCGAAGACATTTCAACTTATCTCTGCTGGTCAAGATTCCCATTTCGGAAACTACAATGAAAATCCCAAGTGGTATCCCAGTGGCAATAACTACGATGATTACGATGCGGACAACCTGACCAATTTCAGCAGCGGAACGCTGGGTGAGGACAAGGATTCTCAGCCGTAAAACTACAAGAGGTGTGCTTAGCGAAGGAAACAAATGAGACAAGCGAAACTTCAGGTTGGTCGTCTTTCGGCGAGCGACTTAATGTGCGGAAGACGCCAGATGACAGATCGCCAGTGACAGACCAAAACCAGATCCAGCAGAACAACGCCGGCCAGCGTTAAAGATAGAAACTATGCATGCAGGGGATGCAATGGAGATGAAGGCAGATGTCCACACAACACGCGCAAAGGTCGGTTTTTACCGTCAGGCGTAACGCGTTTACCCTGGTCGAGCTGCTGGTCTCGATGTTGATCATTTCGATCCTGGCCGGCCTGACCATGTTCGCCATGAACAGCGCGATGGAAAGCGTCAAGATCACCCGTACCAGGACGACGATCGCCAAGATCGATCGTGTCATAGGAGAGCTGTGGTCCGAGTATCAGTATCGACGCATTCCCATTGTCATTCCTCCTGGAACTGACCCACTTTCAACCGATTCCGCTCGGCTGCGTTTAGAGGCCGTCCGGGAACTAATGCGTTTGGAGCTGCCGGAGCATGCTAGCGATATCCGTGAGCCGACGGTCGATTTCAACGGCGATCTTGTCCCGAATGATCTAGATCTTCCCATGCTGGCGCGGGCCTATGGCCGTTTGTGTGAGGAAAAAGGATTTCCGACACAGGATGAATGTCTTGGTTTGATTCTGAAAATGGTGTCCGACGAAGACGGTTCGGCAATCGACAGGTTTACGTCCCAAGAAATTGGTGACCTCGACCATGATGGTTGGCCCGAAATCCTGGATGCATGGGGAAGACCAATTGTATTTATCCGCTGGGCGCCAGGATTTTCTGAAACACCGGGGGATGATGGTGCATGGGGTGCGAAAGACATTGACGATGACATGAACGGAGTCGTCGATGACTTTTCCGAGGCCGGCTGGCCCGGTTCCGACGACCAGCAGAGCATGTCCGATATTCAGCTCAGCGATCCGTTGAAACACCACGATCCTTTTGATCCGCGTGGACTGGATCCCGCAGCATTCGCTTTATACCCACTGATCATATCCGGAGGACCGGATGGTAAACTTGGTTTGTTTTATTCGTCCGCGACCGGCATCCCCATACATGGACCGTGTGACAAGATCGACACCAGTTCCGGTCCGATGCTAATCGCCGAGATTCTTGACAAGGACAATCCTGAGGAGACAGTCGATAACATTCACAACCACACCCTCAGCACTCGACTTAATCAGTAGCCATGAACAGACAACATTCCAGCAAACAGCCCAGCCCGACCAGTGGTGCCTTGCGTGCCCCGACGTCACGCTGGTCGCGTCGGGACCGTGCCCAAAGCGGTTTTACACTGGTCGAATTACTGGTGGTGGTCACGATCGTACTGATGTTGTTTGGCCTGGCGGCAACGGTCATTCAACCACTTCGCGAAGGGCGTGACGTGCGGGAAGCAGCGCGCATGGTGAACGCCTATCTTGCCCAGGCCCAGACTCGTGCCATCCAGCGTGGCCGACCGGTGGGCATCTGGATTCGGCGTCTTCCATTGCAGCCAAATATTTCGCTGGAGCTGGCAATGGCCGAACTGCCGCCACCTTACGGGGGGGATGTGCTGAATGCCAAGATCGGGGTTGTAGGTGCGGCATCAGCAGAATACAACCGCAACACGGCCGATCCACGATTTTTCAACGTGGGTAACTGGATTCGTTTTGACTACAAAGGCCCTCTGAGAATTATCACCGAGACCGATCCGACGTCACAAAGTATTAAGTTTGACCCACCTGTCAGGTTCGTTGGACAGGTGCCCTTTCAAGTTTACGGTTTTCCACGTAGCGATCCCGAAGATCCGAATTCACCGTTGATTCAGGCACAATCCGCGGTCCATCCGTTGACATTCCCGGCTTCGGTCGCCATCGATGTGGCGCATTCGGGGATCGGCTGGTCGAGTTGGTTTAGTGAGGTCGGTCCGAACGACCCGGCTGACGGGGAAATCGATCCACTGATTCTGTTCGGAGCCGACGGCAGCGTCGAGCGGGTGATCGCAGGATTAAACAACGCTCCGGAGCCGGATCACCAACGGCCCCTGAGCGCAATTCATCTGCTGATCAGCAGGCCGGGAACACTTCGCTCGCCGGATTTGGCAGGAGGAAATAACTTCTGGGTGTCGATCAACAACACAACGGGCAGGATCACCACATCGGCGTTCTCGCCGCTCACCGAAGAACAGATTCAAAGCAATTTAAGTAAAAGCGACCTACTGAAGTTGGTCCGTCGCTTTGCGATGGAAGGTCTTTCCAGCTCGGGTGGTTGAACGCAGATGCCCTCCGGCTGAAGCCGCCAATTTCCTACGAAAGTTTCCGATGGCCAAAACGTATGAATCAAACAGTGATGCCAGACAACGCGGGTCGACCCCGACGTTGACTGCCGTGGTTCAGCCGCGGTGCGGCCTAAGTTTGATCGAAGTTTTGGTGGCGATCTTTGTGGTGACCGTTGGTCTATTGGGGGTGGTCACCCTGCTGCCCCTGTCCCAGAAAGATGCCAGTCAGGGTGCTATTGAAGACCAGGTATCACTGGTCGGTAAATCGGCTTGGCGCGATTTTGTGATTCGCGGCATGAACCGGCCGGGAGTTTGGTTCTACGGGAATGGTCAACCGGTTTATGATGTTGCTAAAGGCTGGTTTAGCGATGATGGACACTCCTTGCCTACCACCAACAATGACGGCCGTCCATGGAACGAAGAAGGTCTTCAGATACCACCCACATTCGTATTGGATCCGTGGCTGATCGCTCGTGTTCTTCGGACAGGTGGTACCCCTCACGAGTACCACTTTGGTGATTTGCACGACATTCCACGTGCCACGCTGTGGGATGTGACGCAAGCCGGCGGATTACAAGAGCTGGCCGACGAACTGTTCATGTTCTCGGATGACCTGGTTTTTCAACCACCCACGAATCCGGGGGAACTGCCTCGGCAGGTGTTCAGTCCGGTGTGGACGCTGGATTCGGACCCGGCGGCCGGTTACAAGAGAACTTCCGCCGGCCTTTTCTCCTGGATGGCCATCCTTGCTCCGGAGTGGACTTCCGAGTTTGATCCGAATCCGGATTCGGATCCGAAGCCACGCTTGGAAGTTACCCCGGTTCCCGGAATGTACCGACTCTCCCTGGTCGTTTTTCACCGCCGTCCTTTTTCTCTGAATCATTTTTTGGAGAACGAGCAGACCTACGTGGCGGAACCTGTGAGCGGCGGATGGGGCGGAGCCGATGTGTTATTGCGTTCGAACACGGGCAAGCTGGAAGTGAAGCGGAATCAGTGGATCGCTTTGGTCAGCACCGAGCCTAAGGTTCCGCCAGTTCTCAGATGGTTTCGCGTAACAAAAACAGGTGGGGATCCCTACACCGATGGTAATGAACTACTTTTGGAATGCGCTCTGGTCGGTCCGTACGCGGCCCCGAATTTGTATGACGGAGTTTTCACGGGTGGTAGTGCGAACGCAGTCATGGTGAAAGGAGTTGTGGCCGTGTTCGAAAAAGTGGTGTCTTTGGATTTCAATTAATGCGAGAAACAAGCTGCCAGATAGAACAACGACGCACTCCAATGCGTATAACGGTCAGCAGGCAAATACTACATAAACAAACAGACGACAGGGGATTGTTGCCTGAGAAAGGTGTAATTCATCGCGTGCAAGATGTTCCACTTTCCGCATTTGGAAGACTCCGACTGGCCAGTTGCAGAGTCGCGGAAGGTCGGAAAACGGCAAGCGCAAGATGATGCCCACAACAGGCGGAGGAAGAGAAGATGGCTCGCAAACAAGTAGAAAAACTCTCTGACAACATCTCGGAACGGAATCGACCAATCTTCGGCAGCAGTCCGGCAACGGAAAGTTCATCCGGGTCAGCGTGCAGGAAGGGAAGGGACCGTCGGCGCCGGCTCTCGTCTTCCAGGCGTCGTCGGGGCGTGCTGTTGTTAGTCGTGTTGGCGATACTGGTAATGTTCGTCCTGTTGGTGGTCACTTATTCCATCATTGCCCGCCACTATCGGGTTGCCGCGCGGATTTCGTCGCAGGAGGAGCGCACGGGAGATCGGCCTCGGGACGAACTGGACCGGGCCTTTTACCAGTTACTCCGTGATACCACCAACCCGAATTCAGCCATTCGGGGTCACAGTCTACTGTTGGATATGTACGGGAACGACGGGATTATCCATCAGCCACCTCCAGACGAGAGCTTTCCTGTAACCTACGCCCAGGGCCCCGCGGGTACCTTCATCGAGACATTTATCGAGATCGTCTTGAAAGTCGGTGATTCCCCTCCGGACTACGGTTTTTACAACGGAAGACTTCTTACTATTCTCGGCGGGCCAGCGGCCGGGGCAACTGCACGGATTGTCAATTCCGAGTCCATTTCCCAAACCGAGTACCAACTGCGTGTCATGTTTCTGCCCGAGGTGTCCGGTGTGGTGGTCGATCTTCGTGATGAAGTGAATCCACCTTTTGACAAAACCACACGTCTTCTCATTAACGGAAAACCGTTCAATGGTGTAGGAATCGATCCTAACAAAACGTTACGGCCGAATCCGACAGAGTCTGGAGATGGAGATACTGCCTACCAGGATTACGAGGTTGATGAGAGTTACGACGCACCCGACTTAAATAATTTCTTCCTGGCACTGGTTCCGGAAGACAAGTCACAGGGAATAAAACCATCGTTCCACGATCAAGCACTGATCAACTACTGGCTCAGTCAGGGTAAGGGATCGCGTCCCGATTTGCGAGAGTTTATGCTCCGCCCGGCGGTGGAGGATCATCCAGACTTTCTCTACAATAATCCGAATTTTCAACGGCCGAAGTCGGCTCGCCAGTGGGACGTCGACAACACGGGCGACGGTCGGCCGGACAGCGTTTGGGTGGACCTGGGATTTCCCACCAAAGTCGCGGCTGATGGACAGCGCTATCGCCCCTTATTCGCGATCCATTGCGTTGACATGGATGGCCGATTGAACCTCAACGCGCACGGTACGAGTGCCCAGGTGGCCATGAACGTCCCGGTTGGCGAAATCATTGAAGAGCCATTGGCCGGTGGATTCAGTACGGCGGTTCTGCGGTCCAATGGAAAAGTTGGCCAAGGTTATGGCCCACCAGAAATCAAACTCCAGACCATTTTCGCGGATGTACAGCAATACCGGGATTTTCTGGAAGGCCGCACCGATCCGATTACAGGTCGTCAGGTGGCTGGTCGCTATGGCGGCGGATCCGATTGGGTCGATCCAGAAAAAAAACCCAACCCGGGTCCCGAAGAGTTGCCCCTGATTACCGAGAACCTTGTGTCCGACCAGCGATTTGTGGACTATCCAGACAACTACTGGTCTCGCATGGCCTCGTCGGCATATGGCAGTCCGCCGGATCTGCATGGTGAAATGGCCTTTGGACTGAATGGCTTCGGGCAACCGGTCTACTCGAAGATCGATGTCTCTCGTGTGACCCCTTACAACCCCACCGGGAACACGAACTTCGATGTTGATTTTTCCCCCTTTGCGGCGCGCGGTGCTGTTGGCGTCGCCGCTAAAGACGCTCTTTTTTCGCCTGCCGAGATGGAATCGCTGTTGCGATATGCTGACGCGGGTGCTGGTTCGCTGCCGACTCGAATCGCCGATCTGGCACCAGGACTAGTGCAACATCGTGACAATTTAACCGCTGATAGTTTTGACCTTCCAATTCCCGCAACACACTATGATCTTGTCAGCGTGATTTTGAAAAACGACCACCGTAACATGCAGAAAATGGTGGCGCGCGACCTACTGATGGGGTTGCGGATGAACATCAATCGGCCTTTTGGAAATTCTCACGATGACAACGGTAACCTGGTGGTGGACGAGCCTTCGGAAATCAGCCACATCAATTTGGCACAACCTGTGGGTGATCCACCAGTTGAAATGTGGAATCAATTTTTTAATGGCGAGCCCGTCCCTTTTGTTTTCGATCACGACAACGATGGCACTGGCACGAATGATCTGGAAGGTTACGACCAGCCGAGGTATCACTTTGCCAAACAGCTCTACATTCTCTTGACGAAATTAGTGGGTGATGTCCAGATTGACGTGGACGGTGACGGCAACGCAACACCACAGGAGACGGCCTTCTTGTTGGCGCAATGGGCGGTCAACGTGGTCGATTTTCGTGATCCAGACGCAATCATGACACCGTTCGAGTTTGATACCAATCCATTAGATGGATGGGAACCGGACGGCAATCTTAATACTGACGAAGGGGGCGAAGTGGTGTGGGGCTGCGAACGTCCCGAACTGCTGATCACCGAAACGCTAGCGTTTCACGATCGACAAACCACCGATGAAGAGAACGACAATAACTCGGATCCTGAGGGCGACGAGGGAAGCAAGGTAGTTGAAGCAGGTGGCGAGGATAAAGATTTTGACCAAAAGTTTATGCCGCGCGACGCATTTTTTGTCGAACTTTACAATCCCTGGAACGGCGATAGTCGGCGCCCGGCTGAACTATATGAATTCCCAACGGGACCCAATCACAACACGGGCCTTCTGTTGGACAAAACATCAACGGTAGGTGACAGTCCTATCTGGCGCTTGCTGATCGTGGGAACGGATGAGGATCCTGCGAGCAATAGCGCGAGCATCTTTGAAGGCGGTGATCCCGAAGGAAAGTTTTTGGATCCAGATCATCCCGACCCCGACAGTCGCCCTGACGACCAATACGAGGAGCGGAGTGTTTACTTTGTTTCTGTCGCTCCAGGCATTGGTGACGGCAGAGAATTTTCTACGGATGTTTTCAACACGGGAATTCCTGCGCTGCTGCCCGGCGGGTATGCCGTGATTGGTTCTTCCGGACAGCTTGATGGTTCGGATGACGATCCTCGTTACATCTCTTATATGGGTGATCGGGTGGATGGCGACAAAACGCAGACTCGACGGATCGAGCTCGATCCGTTCAACAGCAGAGTGGAAGTACTACCGACGGACCAGGATGTAAATTTTAGCAAAGTTGTCAGTCATACCGACTGGCCGCCGGCCGAACATTCTGTGGTGACAGTGCCTATCAATAAGCCGCGTAGTCTGTCCGTATCGGAGCCCGTCGATGGCTATGACAGAGAAAATTTCGACGGCGTTCACTTTGTTCCACCTCGTGACCTACCACTCGATGCCGACCCACAGCTCGCCAGCGAATTTCGCCGTACCGTGATGATGCAGAACGGGACGACCGAAAGTTTTCGGATTGTCCACCTGCAAAGGCTGGCTAATCCTCTACAGCCCTATGATAAGACATTGAATCCCTATCGCACGATCGATTCCATGACGGTCAATCTGAAGTCGTTCAACGGCCGCTCAGATCTGGATCCAGATACGGACGTTGACCAAGAGGAATTTACTACTTTGCAGCGAGGCTACGGCACGGGAAACCAGAACCTACTGTGGAAGCAGGTACCTGCACCTGCCAAGGCGAGTCCCGATGTTTTAGGGGAGAAAATTGATACGGACCCCCTAACCAAAATCCAAACGTCGTTCGATCACTACCTGAAGCACACGCTCGGTTTCTTGAACATAAACTATGGGCCACCTCTTCCTATGAATGCGGTGACTCCACCTCTCACTCCGAGTCAGCCGTTTCCCTGGCTCACCTGGTTCAACCGACCTTTTGTCAGCCAGTACGAACTGTTGCAGGTACCACGTTCCAGGTCCTCACGGCTGCTGAGCGACTTCACACTGCCTCATGGCAGCGACGAACCTAACGCTTTGAACCAACCATTCGGACACCTGTTGAATTTCTTTACCCCCCTTGTAGACACGCCGCAAGATTCGGGTCCCAGCTTCCACCGCATTCTCGAGTATCTGCATGTGCCTTCGCGATTTGGGGGTACCACGACCGAATTGGATGCCAGTACCTTCCAGGATCAAGGTGGATCGCAACTTGGGACCGAACACTTTCATCCTCCTTTCAATTTTGTGTCGCGGTACCGTGTACCAGGCAGGGTGAATATCAATACCATCAACAGCGAGACGGTCTTCAATGCTATTTTCGGCGCCAGTCCAAACGGCGGACAAACCAGTTTTCAGGACCTGGTCGACAGTCGTCGTGGTTATGAGGGTAGTGGACAACTGGCACCCGACTCCGAATATCCCACTTTTGTTGTCAATCCGTTTCGCAGCTACTCCGGGCACCTACTGGTTCCTTTAAGCTCGATGCAACGGCCACCAGTACCACCAGTAGGAGTAGGCCGAGAGGAATACGATTTAGCGGCGACGCTCCTCAGACCCAACTCCCAGGGCACATATCCGCTGTTCACCAGTTGGTCCATGCAACACCACAATAACGCCAGTCGAAATTCCTACTTTTACTACGAAGGTGTTCAACGCCTGGGCAACCTGGTTACAACGCGCTCGAATGTTTACGCCATCTGGATCACGGTCGGATATTTTGAAGTCGATCGGGCGCCGGACAAAGAAGGAAAGATAAGAGATCGGCTAGGCAAGGAGATAGGCCTTGATACGAACGAGATCCGTCGTCACCGGGCCTTCTACATGGTCGACCGGTCCATCCCTGTTGCATTCGAGCCCGGTCAGAACCACAACGTCGACCGAGCCGTGCTGATTCGCCGTTTCATTGAATAGGGAGGGTCTCGCTGATGCTCGCACTAGCAGAGCGAAAAAAACGGCTCGGTGATCCTGTGCGCCAGGGCCGCAATCACAATGGGCTGACGCTGATCGAAATGATGGTCGTCGTGGCCGTGACGTTGATCTTCATGTTGGCCCTGACGCGGGTGTTTTCTATCCTGGGCGATAGCGTCAACTCCGGCAGGTCGATGATTGAACTGAATGGCAACATCCGATCCATCTCGCAGCGAATTCAACGTGACCTGAACGGGGTGACGGTGCCGCTGGATCCCCCGATCGATTTGTCTCGCGGGGCAGGCTACTTTGAGTACCTGGAGGGTCCGGCGAGTGACAAGGACATTAACAAGGATGGGATCACTGACGCTACGCGGCCGAGTTTCGCTAATTTCGACACCCGGCTGGGTGATCGAGACGATGTGTTGATGTTTACCGCCCGTTCTGAAGGAGCACCTTTTGTCGGTCGCATTCCAGGTGGAACGATTGAGTCGCAGGTAGCCGAGATCATCTACTGGTTGGCTGCGGTCGATCTCAATGGTGACAACGTTGCCCAGGCAAACGAGTGGAATCTCTATCGGCGGGTCTTGCTGGTACTGCCTTACCTCGATATCTCGTCCGCAGACTTAACAGGTAGTGCTTTTTTCACCGGTGGAGTTGGTCCCGATGGTAAACTAGGAACTTCTGACGACATCTTGGGCAACGATATTTCCGCGCGACTTGAAGGGGGTGTCATGGTCGCCAACTCGCTGGCCGATTTGACCAAACGCGAAAATCGATTTGCCCGCACGGCGACCCCTGCTCCTTATTCTGTCGATGCCACGCAAGTGATACCCTTCCCGCCAGGTAGCAGTCGCCAGGGAGAAGACGTGTTGCTTAGCGGTGTGTTAGCTTTCGACATCAGGGCTTTCGACCCAACCGCCAGTATCATTTCAAGAGTCGAGGGAACAGGAGTGCAAATCCTATCGCCGGGCGACCCGGGATGGGATCCCAATGTAGGCCAGGTGATTGCGACAGGTGCCTACGTAGACCTCAACTACTACACGGATGGACTCTCGACATTCTCTGGTCCGGCACACCCCAAATCTGGACTCGTCCCGACCCCCATCGCCAAGTCGACTTACGACACCTGGTCATTCCACTACGAACACGATGGCCTGGACACTGACAATGATGACCCGACATTGATCGACGAAGGGGTTGACGGTATTGATAACGACGGTTTCCATGGGCCGGATGACCTGATGGAACGCGAGACTTTACCGCCCTATCTGGTTCGCTTAAGGGGGATCCAGATTCTAGTACGCCTGTATGAACCCAGTTCGCAAGCTGTCAAACAAGCGACGATCACCGCGAATTTTGTCGAGTAAGGATAGCACGCCGGCCAGGCAGACGTTCCAGCCGGTTTGCGAAGTGGTCGGGATCCCCAAGTTCAGCAGATGGTGCTCGTTCGCCGCGTTCGGCAAGGGTTGGCAGCCGAGCCGATTGTACTGTCCTGCTGCCAGGACTCGCACAGCCGCTAGGCCATTCATTTGGCTTGGCCAGCGCGCTCGGGCAGTCGCTGCAGGCGAATGTTGCGCAGCGCGGAGCTGGTGTACCAGCTGGCAATGCCAAAGGGTCGCAGCGGCTCCTGCTCCCACCAGATCGAAAACCGGTGCCCCTTGGTCTCCAGGTCCAGGATCGGCTGGTGGTCCAACCAGGCCCGGATCGCCTGCTGTGTCACGCGCAAGCGGATGTGGTACCACTGGTCGCGGCGGTACGTCTGGTAGGTGGTCGTGTGATTCTCGATGGCCGATAACTGGTCGACGTTCGAAAGACCCGTGGCCGAACCGTCCCAGCCGCCCAAAATCAGCGTGGCGTACGAGTCGTTGTAGGGGAAGGTGATCCCGCAGAAAAAATCGTTCCCCTCAATCCGCTTGGCTTCCAGCGTGACTTCATAATTGACGCGGGGAAAAGCCCCCTGCCAGCGAATGCCGCTGGCCGGATCACCACTCTCCAACAGGATGGTCCCGGCAACCACGCTGACCGGGCCGTGCTCGTCAAACATCTGCTCGGCCGCAATTTCCCAGTCCAGCAGTTGCTTGCCATCAAATAACGACACCTCCTGACCCTGGGGAAACCGGTCGGCGATCCGATCGCGCGTGTCGTCAGGATGGTCCTGCTCACCCGCTACGGCCAGCAGCGGGCCTGTCAGGGCCACCAGGGGTGCCAGTACGACCAGGCACGCCCGCAGGATGAAAACCGATCGGAACATGCAGTCCATCCTAACAGATGGCGGCGCGAATTACCCCTTTGCAAGCCGGGTTCCAACGGTCACCATAGCGGTGCAGCGACGGAGCGTCAGCCGCCTGCACAGGCACCCGTGGCGGTAACGGCAGCAGGCCAGACGCTCGAGACCTGCGAAAGAAACCTGGCAGCAAACGTCCGGCTGGGGCTCGCTGGATTGTCCAAGCTGGCGCGAACTGACCGGCCCCTTACCCCCACCATTTCTACCGAAGAAAACAGGAACGACACCACCGATGAAATTACTGCCAGCCACAGCGAAGATTGCGGAAATCGAAGCGGACGCCGTTGTCCTGGGAATCTATGACGATGGCCAGCTCACCGCACACGCGGCCCAGTTCGACCAGGTGACCGACGGCCTGCTGGGCCGCCTGCTGGAAGCCAAAGAGATCACGGGCAAAGCCAACAAACTCGTGCCGTTGTTGGCTGCCACCGGCGTGAGGGCGCAACAGGTGCTGGTGGTCGGCCTGGGCGAGAAAGAAAAACTGACCCGGGACAGCGCCTATCGGGCGGCCGCCACTGCGGCCCGGCGCTTGTCGTTGAAACAGCGCCAGCGCGTTGCCATGTACTTTGACGACGGCTGGTCAGACGAGACCTTCCAGGCGGCAGCTGCCGGCGTCATCACCGGTTGCCAGGGGCAAGATCTTTACCGAACGGAAAAGAAACGGCACGCGTTTGGCGAAGTGCTGCTGGCCGGCGCCACCGCCGAAGCGTTGAGTCAGGGCCAGATCGTGGGGGAAGCGATCAACCTGGCGCGACAGCTGGTGAACGAACCGCCCGACCAGATCTATCCCGAATCGTTTGCCGGGCAGGCCCAACAAGTGGCCGACGCGTGCCAGCTCGAATGCGAAATCTGGGACCAGGCGCGCCTGGAAGCGGAAAACTGCGGCGCACTGCTGGCCGTGGCCCGCGGTTCGGTGCGACCGGCCCGACTGGTGATTCTCCGCTACCAGGGCGCAGGTGCTGACCAAAAGCCACTGGCGCTGGTCGGCAAGGGAGTCACCTTCGATTCGGGCGGCTTGTCACTCAAATCGAGTGACGGCATGTTGGCCATGAAGTGTGATATGGCCGGAGCAGCCTCTGTCCTGGCGGCGACGCAGGCCATTGCCCGTTTGCAACTGCCGGTGAACGTGGTGGCGATCATGGGACTGGTCGAAAACATGGTCAGTGGCGACAGCTACAAACTGGGAGACGTTCTGACCGCCCGCAGCGGTAAAACGATCGAGATCCACAACACCGATGCGGAAGGCCGTGTGGTGTTAGCCGACGCGCTGCACGTCGCGGTGGAGCAGGGGGCGACAAAGATTATCGACCTGGCGACTCTCACGGGTGCCTGCTGCGTTGCGTTGGGCAATGATGTGGTGGGGGCCATGGCCAACGATCAAACCTGGTGTGACGCTGTGACAGGTGCGGCGCAAAACGTGGGAGAACCGATCTGGCAGTTACCCATGTTCCCCGAGTATGGCCAGCAGATTAAAAGCCAGATAGCGGATATCAAGAACGTGGGCGAAGGGCGCTGGGGCGGCGCCATCACCGCCGCCAAGTTCCTGGAAGAATTTGTGGACGATACACCCTGGGTCCACCTCGACATCGCGGGGCCATCGTTTTTGGAAAAGGCCAAGCCCTGGATGGACGGAGGGGGCACGGGGGTGATGGTCCGCACTCTGATCGAAGTCGCGCGCACGCTCAAGTAACGCTTTGCGGTCGTCTGTTGACTGATTCCGCAGGGTTCTTCATGGTCGGTTGTTCCAATCGGGGCAGTGCAAAATTGCCGCTTGAAAAGCGGGCCCCGGCCCCGCGAGTTTCCGCCGCGCGCGATTCTCTGATTTCGCACACGGCAGAAAACCGGACTGGCCCTCAGGATCCGGGAGAAAAGCCTGCTGGAACACTGGAGTGGAAACAAAGTTTTTTTTACACAGGCTGACCAGCAGGTCCTGGGAAAATGGTCCACCGGAAGGTTGGCCCGGCACCTGGCCGCCGGGAAAGGGGCCTCGTAATTTGACTTACGGTCCGGTGTGGACCATGATACGGTCGTTTTCCGGACAATATTTGACCGGCAGCGACGAATACACGGGTGAACGAGATAAAAGTTAACCAAAAGTGGGCAGGAGGTTTGTACGATGATTACCGTCTATTTGTTGTGTGCGGCCGTAGGTGGCACGGTTTTGGTCCTGCAGTTTGTCCTGACCATCATTGGCATCGGCGGCGATGACCTTCATTTCGACGCAGATATTGATGTGCCGCCTGATCTGGGCTTTTCAGATGTTGCTTCTCACCAAGTGGTTGGCCATGGATCGACGTGGCTCTTTAGTGTGATCTCGTTCAAGACCGTGGTGGCTGCCTTGACATTCTTTGGGATTGCAGGCTGGGCCTCCGAATCGGCCCAACTGCCTCCGGTGACAGGGTTGGGGATTGCCGTCGTGACCGGCGGAGCGGCCATGTTCGCAGTGCATTTTTTCATCAGCAGCCTGAGCAAACTGAACCAGGACGGGTCCCTGAGGATCGAGGCATCGGTCGGCAAACGTGGCCGCGTGTATCTGCCGATTCCGGGCCAGCGAGCGGGTGAAGGGAAAATTCAGGTTAAACTGCAGGGGCGGCTTGTAGAGCTTAAAGCGATGACCAGTGAGCCTGACAAACTTCCAGCGGGAGCTAGAGTTACTATATCGCGACTGTTGACGCCCATGACTGTTGAAGTGGAGTTGATCAAAACGACCAGTCCGTCAGCGCCGGCCAGCAACGCCTGAAGGTAGTCGGTCCATGCTTGAATGGGTCAAACAGAAAATCTACTGAGAGATTTTCCTTTCCCTACGTGAGAATCCAGAAGATTGTTAACAAGAGAGGATTTTGAATATGTTTGAAATTACTACATCCATGATCATTGGCATCGGTATTATTTTGGCGGTGATGGGTTTTCTCACCTTTGTGATCATACTCGCCAAACAGTACAAGCGCTGTCCCAGTAACCGCGTGTTGGTCATCTACGGTAAGACAGGAGGCGGCCGGGCGGCGCGCACGGTGCACGGTGGCGCCGCATTTGTGGTTCCGCTGGTTCAGGACTACGCATTTCTCAGCCTGGAACCGATCCAAATCGAAATTCCCTTGCGAGGTGCGTTGTCAATCGAGAACATTCGAGTGAATGTGCCGAGTGTATTTACCGTGGCGGTGGGAACCGAGTCGGCCGTGATGCAGAACTCGGCCATTCGCTTACTCGGTTTGTCGGTCAGCGAAGTTCGCAAACAGGCCGAGGAAATTATTTTCGGCCAGCTACGACAGGTGATTGCTTCGATGAAAATTGAAGACATCAATCGCGATCGCGAGACATTTCTAAACCACATCCAAACGTCCTTGGAACCGGAACTGAACAAGGTGGGTTTGGTGCTGATCAACGTGAACATCACTGATATCACTGACGAATCGGGATACATCGACGCAATCGGCCAGAAGGCGGCCTCCGAAGCGATTCAGGTGGCGCGTGGTGATGTGGCAGATAACGAGAAAATGGGTGAAACTCGCGTGGCCTCGGCCCAGCGTGACAAGGAGATCCAGGTTGCCAATGCCCAGAAGGAACAGGCGATTGGTACTCGCGAGGCTGAGCGTGACAGGTCCATTCGCATTGCCAACATGGAAAAGGAGCAGACGATCGGTGAACGGAGTGCCGAGTTCCAGCGCCAGGCCGAGGTGAAGGAAGCGGAAAGGCAGATGCGTGTTTCGGTGGCCGAAGCCGATGCGACGTCGATCGAAGGTGAAAACCTGTCTCAAGCCAAGGTTGCACATTCACAGGCTGACCTGGTAGTGCAACGGGCCCAGGCCTACGAATTGGGCGAAAGTCGCAAGAAGGAGGCCGAGGCGACGGTGCTGGAAGTTCAGAACCGGGCCCTGGCCAAAACGGCCCTGGCCGAAGCAGAACGGGTCGAGGCAGAAAAGCGAGCCGAGTTAGAAGCACCCGCCAAGGCCGAAAAGGCACGGGTGATCGTGGAAGCGGAAGCCGAAGCGGAGCGTAAGCGTATCGATGCCAAGGCTGATGCGGATGCCATTTTTGTAAGGTTGGATGCCGAAGCTCGCGGTCAGTTTGAAATTCTGGCCAAAAAGGGTGATGGTCTGCAACGCATCGTCGACGCCTGTGGCGGATCCAACGAGGCCTTCCAGATGTTGATGCTGGAACACCTGGACAGCCTGGCCGCAGCGTCGGCGCAAGCGATTTCGAACATCAAGTTTGACAAGGTCGTCGTCTGGGAAAACGGCGGGGCCAACGGTCGCAGTAACACGGCCGACTTTCTGAGCGGCATGGCCAAGACGTTGCCACCCATGATGCAAGTCATGCGTGACATTGGCGGAATCGAATTGCCGGAAGCCCTGGTCAAACTGGGTGGTGCTACCAACGGGGAAGAACGAATCGCCGCTTCCGCAGATGCGGCTGTTTCTGCTGGAGATGGCAAAGCTGACGATGACGGTGCAAGCTCGCCGAAGTGAGCAGGGCGGAAATTCGGCAGTTCGAAGTGAAGGGGACCACTCGACAGCAGCCAGTGGCTCCGTCGAAAGGCCCTGTTCAGCCAAACAGACGTGCGCAAGAGGCCACCAGTACGATTCCGACGAGGACCAGCGTAGCCAGTCCCAGCCGTTTACCCCGCCGAACGAACGGATTACTGAGCCCAACGATTGCTGTCAGAACAGCCAGGGTCAGGCCAGTCAGGGAGACAACCAGCCAGAGGATAGTTCCCGAAGCCGGACCGATAGCCCAGCCTGTCAGGCAGGGCAGGGCGGCAACGGTGCCCGCCAGAGCGAGTCCAAAGCTTGTGACGCAAGTCCGGTTCCAATGAGTCACATCAGGTTTTAGTTGGCCGGTCTCTCTGCCGGTCCGGCGGGCGAATAAAAATAATCCGGAGGCCCACAGGCCGAGGAAAAACAGGCTGCAAGCGGCCAGGATCAGCCCGCGGTAGGGACCATGCCGCCAGGAGCCGATCACCTGGAAACTGCACCAGCAGATCACCAGGGCCGCCACAGGGAGGATCGGCCACAAAGTTCGGGAACGACTGGACATTCAATCGCTCAAATTGCGGAGGTCTGAAAATTCGTCCAGGGTCACGGTCGTAAGTTCCCCGCCAGCTCATGCATGTTTCTTGGCTCTCCCCGCAACGGCGCTTACACTTCCTTGGAATCAATCCAGGGCATCAAACGCCGTAGGCGACGCCCTACTTCTTCGATCGGATGTTCTTTCTGCATGCGACGCATGGCCTTGAAGGAGGCAGCACCGGCCCGATTTTCCAGGATCCAATCCCGGGCAAACTGGCCCGCCTGTACCTCCTGCAAGATTTTTTTCATTTCGGCTCGCGTGTCGTCGTTGATAATTCGAGGTCCGCGCGTGTAATCGCCGTATTCTGCAGTGTTCGACACACTATAACGCATGTATCCCAAACCACCCTGGTAGAACAAATCGACGATCAATTTGAGTTCATGCATACACTCGAAATAAGCCATTTCAGGTTGATATCCGGCATCGACCAGGGTCTCGAAGGCCGCCTTGACCAACTCACTGACTCCACCGCAGAGCACGGCCTGTTCGCCAAACAGGTCGGTTTCCGTTTCTTCCGCAAAAGTGGTTTCAATCACTCCACCTCGCGTACCGCCGATTCCTTTGGCGTAGGCCAGGCCCAGCGCGCGAGCCTCCTCGTCGGTTTCGTCGCTGAGAGCGATCAAGGAGGGGACCCCTCCGCCCCGTTCAAATTCAGTACGTACCAGGTGGCCCGGACCTTTGGGTGCCACTAGCAGACAGGTGACTCCCTCTGGTGGCTCCACCTGGCCGAAATGAACATTGAAGCCGTGGGAACACATCAACAGATTGCCGGGTACAAGGTGCGGCTTGATGTGTTCTCGATAGATGTCCCCCTGGACTTCGTCCGGAAGGAGAATGTTGACCAGGTCTCCCTGCTTGCTTGCTTCCGTGATCGAGACAGGTTCAAATCCGTGACTCACCGCCAAATCGTAATTGGCACTTCCGGGTCTTTGTGCCACGATCACATTGCAGCCGCTATCTCGCAGGTTTTGAGCCTGAGCATGGCCCTGCGAACCGTAACCCAGAATGGCAATCGTTTTGTCTTTTAGTCGAGCCAGGTCAGCGTCGTTGTCGTAATAAATCTTAGCGGTCATGTTGTTCTCGATCCTTTTTCAATAAATGAAATCTATAGCTATCGGCAATCCCGCAATTCGCGACTGCCGGAAATTTGTGCGGATTCAGCCTCTCGCTGTTCCCACAACCATTTGGTGTGGCAAACCGTCCCTGGATAGACCGAGCAACAGCCCTCCGAATCAACATGGCTATTTTGTCTCGGACGCCTCGATTTCACCGATCGCCCCGTCATGGTTCTGAGAGTCTGGCGGTTGCCCAGAAGTGAGGGCATCGCTGCGAACCATGGCAATTCGACCCGTGCGAACGAGCTCCAGGATACCGTAGGGTCGTACCAAGTCGATAAAGGCTTCGATCTTGTGTTCTTGGCCTGCAATTTCGATCATCAGTTCCTGGCTCGCCACATCCACGACGCGTCCCCGAAAGACGTTGGCCAATTCCACAATCTCACTGCGTTTTCCACCCGGCGCGGCTTTGACTTTAATCAACATGAGATCACGTTCAACATGATCTTGACCGCTGACATCCAGTACTTGCACGACGGTTACAATCTTTTCGAGCTGCTTGCGCACTTGTTCCAAGATGCGCTGGTTGCCCATAACCACAAAAGTCATGCGCGAAAGATCGGGATTCTCCGTTTTGCCAACAGCGAGCGAGTCAATGTTGTAGCCGCGCGAGGCGAGCATACCCGAGATGTGGGCCAACACACCGGGTACATTTTGAACCACTGCTGACAGAATGTGACGCATGGGATATCCCGAAAACAACAAACTCGCATGATAACTCTCGTCTTGGAAGGCGACAAGAGGCGGGGGGCCAACACCGCTAACTTCACAAAGAATCCACAGATTCAGAGTCGAAATGGTAAACCACACCAGTGGAGAAGATGGTCACTTCGGGAGCGAAAAATTGCCGGCTCGGAGTTTGGGATTGAACCCTACGAAAGTTGGAACAAATCACAAACGGTCGTTTTCCACCCTCAAGCGGCGGAAATCCGGAAGTTTTTCCAGGATGGGTGTGGGCGGATCGGACCTCAAAATCCGGCCCGCAATTCCTGGAAACCGTGCCCCTCATCAAAAACAACGGATCGTGTCTGAATTTGTCGGATCAGAGACTAC
>Ga0310121_10002047_pt1 | contig 19674 bp, 24 predicted proteins | sample CB27_Tmax_986_MG_FD_203504 | JGI IMG/M metagenome (GOLD analysis project Ga0310121, IMG submission 203504) | Marine microbial communities from Western Arctic Ocean, Canada - CB27_Tmax_986 | ecosystem: Environmental > Aquatic > Marine > Oceanic | place: Canada: Western Arctic Ocean | collected...
TCATGGAGAGCGCCCGGAGCAGCTGAGATGGAGCCGTGGGCGCGACCGATCGGGCGCAGCGATGCGTCCCCGGCCGCCGCCCCGGCTTCGCTCGCGACCGGCGCCGCCGTATTCGACTCGTAAGTCCGCGCCGGATCGGGTGGGCGTTCGCGGGCTTCCTCCTGTTCGTGCTCGCGCTCGAGATCGCACGAGCCGGCGCCTCCTCGCTCGTCCCGGTGCTTTCCGACCTGCGGGTCTCTGGCGTGGCCAACGGCCTCGGCTTCGGCTGGCTCTTCGCCTACATCCTCCTGAGCGGGTCACCGGTCGCGGCCATCGGCGTGACGCTCCTCTCCGAGGGCGTATTCAGCGAGACCGAAGCCTTCGCCGTGGTCGCGGGATCGCGCCTCGGCGCCTCGTTCATCGTGCTCGCGGTGGGCTTCGCTGCGTACCGCTTCGGCCGTCGCAGCGGCGACGGCCTCGCGATCGGCATCGTCGCGATGCTCACGACCTTCACGACCCAGGGACCCGCGATCGCGCTCGGCTTCCTCGCCCTGCGCTCTGGCTGGCTCGACGGCGTGCGCCCGACCACGCCCGATGCGCTCCTGCGGGGCAGTGACCGCGTCTTCGGCGAGGTGGTCGATGTCTTCGATGCGGCGTTGCCCGGTCTGCTGCTGTTCGCCGCGGGCGCGGCCGTCCTCCTCCTTGCGTTCGCCGTGTTCGAGCGCGCGCTGCCGCGGTTGGAGGGCGAGGCGGATAGCATCCGCCGCAGCCTGGCAGTGCTGAACCGCCGCCCGATGATGTTCCTCATGGGGGTGCTGATCACGCTGACAACGCTGAGCGTGGCCGTCTCGCTGACGGTGCTGGTGCCCTTGGCCCTGCGCGGTTACGTCCGCCGCGAGCACGTGATCCCTTACGTGCTGGGCGCCAACATCGCCACCTTCGTCGATACGCTCGGTGCGAGCGTGATCGTTGGCGGCGACGCGGCGGTGGCGGTCGTGGTTGCGCAGATGGCGTCGATCACGGCCGTCTCGGTGCTCGTGCTGACGGTGCTGTACCAGCCCTATCGCGGCGGGATTCTGGCCTGCGAACGCTGGATCGCGGGCCGCCCTCAGCGCCTCGCCGGCTTTCTCGGCGTGATCGTGGCTTTGCCCCTCGTCCTGCTCCTCGTCTAGCGGGCCCTTCCGTTCGACGCCCGCCACCGCGTTTAGGGCGGCTTTCTGGCACAGCAGGCCCGCGCGCTCGCCGAGCGAGATGTTGCTGCAGGCGACCAGGATCGCGAGCCGAGAAAGCGCCCTGCGCGCGCCTACTCTTCCTCGAGGGGAGGATCGGGCTCAGGGCCAATCAGCCCATGCTTCGTCGAGTACCGCTCGATCAGCACGATGATCGTGAGGAAAGGGACGAAACCGGCGAGCGAGCCGGCGCCCCAAAGCCAGAACCCGCCGATGAAGAACAGGATCGCCACCGCGGCAAAGAAAGACATGCCGATGATCGAGAGAATCCGTCCGGCCACGACGTATGGCGAGATCGGCGCTTTCATCATGGCTCGTCACCTCCCGCCTTCCGGGCCGTGACGATGCTGTTCTGGGCCCCGGGCGGCGAGCACCAATTCCGTTCGAAGCCGGCCTCTCCCAGCAGTCCGCCGATCTGGGGCTGAGTGCGGTTCTCGCCGCCGAGCAGAGCCATCGTCAGTCCGCTCACGGCGGCGTGCTCGGGCCCGCTGAGGTCTTCAGCCAGCATCGGTTCCGTGACGATGATCGTGCCGCCCGGGTCGAGGGCCCGCGCGCAGGCGGCGAGGATTTGGCGGCACTCGTCCGTCTCCCAGTCATGGAGCACGTTCGCCAGCAGGGCCACGTCGTGACCGGACGGGAGCGGGTCGTCGAAGAACGACCCGGCGACGAAGCGGCAGCGCTCCTGGAGCCTGCCCTCGGCGATGCGCTCGTCTGCGAGCGCGCGAACGCCGGGGAGGTCGAAGATCGTGGCCCGCAGCCCAGGGTTTGCCTCGAGCAGGGGGAGCGCATAGCCGCCGGCGTTTCCACCGACATCGAGCAGCCGTGCGAAGCCCCGGAAGTCGAGCTCGCTCATTAGGTGAGCGGCGCCGGCCGCAGCGTTCGCGAGCATCCCTTCGGCGAACCAGCGCTGCGCCTCGGCGTCCAGCCCGCCGAAGAGCTCGGCCTGGCCGCTCGACGCGATCGGTTCGCCGCTCGCCAGCGTTTCGCCGAGCCGCCCAATCCGATCATGAAAGCCGGAAAAGAGCAGGGCGCGGCCACCGACAAAATGGGGGCTCGATCTGACGAGGAAGGCCTTGGCCTCGGGCGTCGCGGAGACGCGTCCGGCCTCGTCGCGCGCCAGCAGGCCCTGGCTCGCGAGGAACGCGAGCAGGGCGGGTGCGACCCTACCCGGGAGGCCGAGATCCGCGGGTGCGAGCGGGCCGCCCGCGAGCCGCTCGAAGAGCCCCGAGCGCAGGCAGAAGGTGAGCGCCTGGGCGCGCACCGCGCCGTCCTGGAGCGCGTAGATGCGCAGCCGCGCCGCTTCGAGCGCGTGGTCGTCCATCTGCGACATTCTCGGGTGGGTGGGGCGCGGGGGCTAGCGACCTCTTCGTTGTTGCGGCGACGTTCTGTGCGGACGGAGCGGGTCTCGGCCAGCCCGCAGCGGCCCCGGCATCGCCTTCGCGGCGCGGCGCGGCGCGACGTGAGCGTGGGCGTCGCCAGCGCAAGAGCGCTCCGCGATCCCGCAGCCTCGACACGATGTTTGAGACATCGGACCGCACGCCTTCACCCTGATGTCGAGGCGAACGCTGGTCGCGACGTTTGCCCGATCCCTCTCGAAGCTGCCGCGTTTCGGTGGGCGTGCGCAGCAGCGGATGCGGCGGCCGCCCCCGCTGGCGGCCCGTTCGCCCCCCCGTCGATCGCTCGAATGTACCGGCCAGTCCCCCCGGCTTGCCCCGTTCACAGACCTGACACCCTCCCGCAACCCCGCCCTGTGCCGTTGGCCGCTAGGGTCAAACTCTGACCTGGGGCTCACCGGAGGGGTGCCATGACGAAGTCTCGCTTTGCCTGGAGGAGCTGCGCGTTGCTCTACCGCCGGTGGCTGACCGGCGACAAGGGCCAGGGCCTGGCCGAATACGGACTGATCCTGCTGCTTATCGGTATCGCGGCGGTGGGGGCGCTCACGCCTCTCGGCACCGCCATCGCGACGTCGCCCGGCTTCACGAGCCTCTTCTAGAACGCGGTCGCCTCCGGGACTAGATTTCGATCGGGCCGCAGTCGGCGACGCCCTGGATCCAGAAGGCTTCGCCGGGGCCCGCGTGAGTGAGACTGCGGGCGTAGGGCGGCAGCTCGGGCCCGTATCGCGACCAACTGTCGCCCTCGAAGCCGTAGACCGCGGCGATGCAGCTCGCCGCGGTATCGAGGATGTCGTCGAGCTCTCCGGCGGGGAGCGAGATCAGGTTCCAGCCGCGGTAGATGGCGATCGTCATCCCGTAGTTTGCGTCTGGCGTTGGTGTGGCAGTGGGGGTTGGCGTCGCCGTCGCGGTCGACGTGGGCGTGAACGTCGAAGGCGGTGTGACCGGTGTCGAGGTCGAGGTGGGTCCGCCCCCGTTGCCCCCTTGGGCGCACGTCGACGATGCCTCGGCGACGACAACGATGACCCAGGCGTGCGTGAACTGTCCGAAGCTGGGGTTGGGATTCGAGGCGTAACCGACGCCCGCGCAGTTCCAGGGAATTGCCACGTTGACGCCGTTCGAGCCCGGTGGCCCCGCAGTCATCACCGCGAGGGCTTCCGCAGGCGTGCTCCCGAGCGCTGGGTTTGAGGACCCGAAGCCGGCCAAAGCCTCACCGCCCCCCATAATCACCGCCGCTGGGTACCCACAGTCGAGCAGCCGCTGAAAGTACGAGCGCCCGTGCTCGTCGAGATGGCCACTGGTCGTGCCCGCGATGATCGCTTCGGCGAACCACTGGGCGGCGTCGTTTGCGGGACCGGAGAGCGCCATCGCGGGCTGGCCCAGATTCTGCGCCCGCCAGCCGTTCACGCCGTCGAAGAGCGACTGCTCGAGCGGCGTGACTTGCCCCTCGCCGGTGTCGCAGGGGCCGGTCGCGGCGTCAGCCCGCGGTGTCACGGCGAGGCCCGCCGCAACGGCGATCGCGCACGCGATCGCGAGCAGCAGCAGCGCGGGTCCGATGGCGCGGTGGGGGACGGCCATGGACTTTCGACCGTACCACGAGCAAAGTCCACGGTCCGGCGGGGGTGGGGGCGCAGCGGCGACGGCGGTCGCGATCCGCTGCGACGGCGCCTGCTCAGCGGAAGACGAAGTAGACGATCACGGTCGCGCTCAGGGAGAGCACGATCCAGGCGATGACCGAGACGGCGGCCGCCGCATCCTCGTCGATGTCGTGCTTGATCCAGGACCACACGAGGAAGGGCAGAAGGACCAGACCGATGAGCGCGCTCATCGGCGTCAGTCTAGCTGGGCGCGCGCCGCGCGATGGCTCTTCGTTCCCGTGGGGCGGTCTGGGCAGCGGGGCGGTAGAGTCCCCGCATACCGAGGGAGGTCGTCATCGTGGAGTTCTGCAGCTACGAGAAGAAGGGCCGCGTCGCCTACATCACCATCACCCGCCCCGAGGTCATGAATGCCCTGCACGCCTATGCGAATCTCGAGCTGCACGAGGTCTGGGACGATTTCGCTGCCGATGACGACCTCTTGGTGGCGGTCTTCACGGGCGAGGGCGAGCGCGCCTTCAGCGCGGGCAACGACCTCAAGTTCACGGCTCAGCAATCACGCCTGCCGGCCGACGAGCGACTGCGTCTGGCCTGGCCGGGCACGGGTTTCGGCGGCATCACCAGCCGTTTCGACCTCTACAAGCCGATCATCGCGCGAGTGAACGGCTTCGCCCTCGGGGGCGGCTTCGAGATGGCCCTTGCGAGCGACATCATTGTCGCGGCCGAGCACGCGCGATTCGGCCTGACGGAACCGAAGGTGGGGCTGATCGCCGGCGCGAACGGCGTCCACCGCCTGCCCCGGCAGGGGCCGCTGAAGGCGGTGATGGGGCACATGTTGACCGGTCGCCACATGACCGCGCAGCGCGCCTACGAACTCGGGATCGCGAACGAAGTCGCGCCCCTTGCCGACCTCGACGAGGTCGTCGACGGTTGGGTCCAGGACATCGTCAGCTGCGCGCCGCTCTCGGTGCGCTCGACGAAGGAGACGGCGTTACGAGGGCTCGATATGGCCCTGCGAGACGCCTCTCAGACCGTCTTCACGTGGGAGTCGCGGCGGCGTCAATCACCAGACGCCGTCGAGGGCCCGCGCGCCTTCGCCGAGAAGCGCGATCCGAATTGGGTTGGCACCTGGACCTGATTGGGGAGAAAGCTCGCTAGCGCTCGGCCCCCCGGCCCAGCTCCCCCGCGCTCGTCTGCTACGGCTTCGCGCCCTATGGGCTGCTCCACCTGCGCGCTCGCTTTCAGCGAGAAAGCTCGCTAGCGCTCGGCCCCCCGGGGCCACCTCCCCCGCGCTCGTCTGCTGCGGCTTCGCGCCCTATGGGCGGCTCCACCTTCGCGCTCGCTTTCAGCGAGAAAGCTCGCTAGCGCTCGGGCCCCCCGGCCCAGCTCCCCCGCGCTCGTCTGCTGCGGCTTCGCGCCCTAGGGGCTGCTCCACCTTCGCGCTCGCTTTCAGCGAGAAAGGTGTAATTTCCGAGCGGTTCGGAGCGGCGCCCGCTGTTGGTGCCGGCCCTCAGCGATCCACGTGGGGCGGGCCCTGGCACAGGGCTCATGGGGCGGGCTCGCCGCACAGTCGGTAGGGGGGTGAACGGCTAAGATCGAGGCGAGGGATCGCGCTTGTCCCAATCCGGCGTACACGAGTTCGAGGCGCTGCCTGCTTCCGGCTGGGACCGGATGGTCGCCTCGTTGCGGTACGAGCAGTTCCGCTGGCTCTACATAAGCAACATCGCTTTCATGTTCGCGATGATGGGCCAGTTTCTTGTGCGCTCGTTCCTCGCTTTCAAGCTGACGGACAGCGCCTTCTCCTTGGGCATCGTCAATGTCGTCGTTGCGGTGCCGATGCTCCTCGTGTCCCCCATCGGCGGAGTGATGGCCGATCGCTTCGACCGGCGCAAGCTCATCATCGGCGTGCAGGCGGCTGTCGTCGTCGACGAACTCATCGTCCTCGTACTGCTCATCACGGACGTGCTCACCTTCGGCCACCTGCTGATCCTCACAGGTTTTCTGGGAGCCCTCTTCCCCTTCATGATGCCGGCCCGCCAGGCGATCATCGTCAACGTCGTCGGGAGGCAGGGCCTCGGCAACGCCATGGCCCTGCAGATGGGGGGTATGAACGCCGCCCGGGTAGTGGGCCCGGTCGCGGCCGGCTTCCTGATCTCCCTCACCGGGGTGGAGAGCACCTACTCGATCTCGCTCGTCCTCTACGCGGTCGGTCTGGGCGCGATGCTCAAGGTGCACCCGTCCTTCCCCGACGAGGAGGGCGAGCACCGTTCCGTCTTCGGGGACATTGCCGATGGCTTGCGCTACGTGCGCGACAACCGCGCCGTCCGTGCGCTACTCCTGCTCGGGCTCGTGCCGACCCTGCTCGCGATGCCTTTCCAGACCCTCCTCGTCGTGTTTGCGGAGGACGTCTGGGATGTGGGCGCCATCGGCTTCGGCACGCTCCAGATGGTTGCCGGTCTGGGTGGAATGGTGGGCTCGGTCTATGTCGCCTGGGACGCTGAATCGCACCAGCGCCTCCGCCGGATGATGGCGAGCATCATCGCCTTCGGCTGCACGCTGATGCTGTTCTCGATCAGCCCCTGGTTCCTGCTCGCCCTGCCCTTTGTGTTCCTCGCCGATGTCTTCGTGAGCATCTTCATGGTCCTGAACAACACGGCGATCCAGCTACTGATCCCCGATTCCGTTCGGGGCCGCGTGATGAGCCTGCTGATGATGTCCTTCGGTCTCACGCCGCTGGGGACGCTCCCGATGAGCTGGTTCGCGGACCAGTATGGTGCGCCCGCGGCGGTAGCCCTCGCCTCGGTCTGCATGATGGTGATCGCGGTGCTGTTCTTCCTGCTCAGCCCGTCGCTGCGGCGCCTCGATCTCAATACCCGCGAAGCCGTGGAGGAGTTCGAGCGAGAGTCCTCCGAGCGCCGCGCGCGCGAGCTCACTCCCGCCGCGAAATAGCGGACCAAGAGCCAAAGCGGCCGATAGGCCGCGAGCCAACGGCCAAGAGCCAGGGGGTGGGGCGGAGGGGAGAATGGTGCTGAGGCCCAGAATCGAACTGGGGACACCTGCGTTTTCAGCGCAGTGCTCTACCGACTGAGCTACCTCAGCGCGAAGCCAATCGTAGGAACCGCCTCCCCGAGGGGCAAGGCGCTTCGCGGCCCGAGAGGGTCAGGAGCCTTGCAGGCGACCAACAACGTCGTCGAGCGGGACGATCTCGCTTTCGCGTTCAGAGCGGCGCTTGAGCTCGACACCGCCCTTCCCGAGCGCACGGGGGCTCACGGTCAAGCGAACGGGCATCCCGAGGAGGTCGGCGTCCTTGAACTTTGCACCGGGCGAATCGTCACGGTCGTCGACGAGGGCCTCCAGACCCGCCTCCGCGAGCGCGGCTTCGAGCGTCGCTAGTGTCTCCGCGACTTCGGGCTCGTCGCCGCCGATGACCACGACATGGACGTCGTAGGGCGCGACCGTGGCGGGCCAGATGATGCCGTCTTCGTCGTGGTTCGCCTCGATGACGGCCGCCAACAGGCGGTCGACGCCTATGCCGTAGCAGCCCATGACCGCCGGATGCTGCTGGCCCGATTTGTCGAGGTAGCGAACGCCGAGCGCCTCTGAGTACATCGTGCCGAGCTTGAAGACGTGCCCGAGCTCCATCCCGGAGCGCACATCCAGCCGGGCCTCGCAGTTGGGGCAGCCGAGGCCCGCCCGGGCCAGCGCCACGTCCGCCACGATCTCGGCGGTCCAGTCGCGACCGTAGTTGACGTTGCGCAAGTGCACATCCGGTTCGTTCGCGCCGGCCACGAGGTTGGGTGCGTCCACGACGCTCTGATCGGCGACGATCATCAAGTCCTCGAGCCCCACCGGCGAAGCCGCGCCGGGCACGAGGCCCGCGCGCGCGACCTGCTCGTCCGTCATCGGTTCGAGCGAGATGGCCTTGAGCGCGTTGCGGAGCTTCGTTTCGTTTACCTCGAGGTCGCCTCTGATCGAGACCATCACCGGCTTGGCATCGGCGCTGTAGAAGACGGCCTTGGCCGTCTGGCGCGGCTCGATGCCGAGGAATTCGGCGAGCTCGGCGATGGTCGACTTGCCGGGGGTCTCGACCCGCTCGAGCGGCGCGGGATCGCTTTCGAGTGCTGGTTGGGGCCGAAATGTTGCCTTCTCCGCGTTCGCGGCGTAGCCACAGTCCGGGCAAAGGAGGACCTCATCCTCGCCTTGCTCGTTCAGGTAGATGAACTCCTGACTGTCCTTCCCGCCGATCGCGCCGGAGTCGGCTTCCACCGTGATCACGGGCACCCCCGCCCGCGCGAAGATGCGCTCGTAGGCGGCGAAGGCGGCGGCGTACGACTGATCGAGCGTCTCCCAGTCGGGATCGAAGCTGTAGGCGTCTTTCATCCCGAATTCGCGCAGGCGGACCAGGCCGCCGCGCGGGCGCTGCTCGTCCCGGAACTTGTTCTGGATTTGGTAGAGGGTGACGGGGAGATCGCGGTAGCTCTGGATCTGTCGCGCGGCCAGCGAGGTGACCGCTTCCTCGTGCGTGGGCGCCAGGACGAAGCCGCGCTCGCGGCGGTCGGCAAGGCGGAACATCGTGTCTCCGAAAGCCGCTGCGCGCCCCGTCTCTTCCCACAACTCCACCGGCTGGAGGGCGGGCAGGTGCATCTCCTGGGCCCCGGAGCGGTCCATCTCCTCACGGATCAGCCCTTCGACCTTGCGCATCGCGCGCCAGCCGATGGGCGTAAAGCCGTAGAGGCCGGCCGCCAGCGGCGCGACGAGCCCGGCCCGGAGCAGCAGCTTGTGGCTGGGGAGCTCCGCTTCCGCGGGTGCCTCCCGCAGCGTTTTGAGGAAGAGCTTGCTCAGGCGCATTGCCGGTACCGCATCCGCCCACCCTGCCCCTGCCCGGCCGATTCGGTCAAGGGCGTCGCGGCTTTTGCAGTTCGGCGCTGTCGATCATCAGCGTCACGGGGCCGTCGTTCACGCTCTCGACGTGCATGTGCGCCCCGAAGCGACCGCGTACGCAACGCACGCCCGCGGCCTCGAGGGCCGCGCAGAAGCGCTCGTAGAGCGGTTCTGCAACTGCGGGCTCGGCGGCCTCGGTGAACGATGGCCGCCGGCCCCGGCGCACATCTCCGTAGAGGGTGAACTGGCTGACGCAGAGGGCAGCGCCGCCGGTCGCGGCGAGGTCGCGGTTCATGCGGCCTTCGCCGTCCTCGAAGATGCGTAAGCCGAGGACCTTTCGCGCGAGCGCGTCGGCGGTGGCCCCGTCATCGTCGTGAGTCACGCCGAGGAGGATGAGGAGACCGGCATCAATGGCACCGACCACGTCATCGCCCACTCGGACGCGGGCGCGGCTCACGCGTTGGACGAGCGCACGCACGCCTCACCTCCAAAGCGGGTATGGGGGTAGGGAGCGCCTGGATTCAGGACTTCGAGGAGCTGTCGCTCGACTTCGCGCTCTTGCCCTTCGCGCTGTCGCCCTTAGAGCTCGTGCCCTTGGACCCCTCGCCCTTGGAACTCTCGCTCGTCTTCTTGTCCCCGGACTCGCCCCCGCCACCGCTCGACTTGCTCTCCTGCGACTTCTTGCTGTCGTTGACGTAGAAGCCACTGCCTTTGAAGACGACCGTGGGCGCGTGGAGGATGCGTTTGGCCGTGCCCTTCTTGCAGCGGTCGCAGGTGTGGGTGGTGGCGGCGGAGAAACTTTCGCGCCTTTCGTAGCGGCGCTTGCACGAATCGCAGCGGTACTCGTAGGTGGGCACGCGATCCTTCCAGCCTCAACGGGGACAAGGCTATTGTCGGGAGATTGGCACTCGCCTGTCAAGAGTGCTAAAACCGCCCGGAGGGTGTGCCGCCGTAGAATCGAGGGCCGGAGAGGTGCCCGAGTGGCTGAAGGGAACCGTCTTGAAAACGGTCGTGGGTCAAAACCACCGTGGGTTCGAATCCCACCCTCTCCGCCACCTCCCCCTTGCGCTCTCTATATGGAGAGTAACACCGTCGCAGCGATGCGCTGACTGATAGTTTGCTCGGCTGCCACAGTAACTGAGGTGAAACTGTGGCAGGCTCCCCCCGGGCTGACAGGACATAATCCCACCGGATGTCCGAGGGACATAACTGCGCAGATTCGTCCAAGCCGATCCATCCGCGTTGGCATCAGTTAGGGCATCAAACCGTGGTCGAGGGCTGAAGGGCTCCTTCCCATTCCACCCCTCCCAACATCTGGAGTGCGAGTATCCTCCCGCGAGTGCCCTTCGACGCCCAGCTAAGTGCTCTGGCGCATCGCACCCTCGCCCACTTCGATCGAGTGCGGGGCGAGCCCTTCGTCGTTGAGCCCTCGATCCCGATCCTGTACTTCGGCGACCTGCGCTCCTACGAAGACTCCAGTCCTCGCGTCGTCACGGTCGCGCTGAATCCGTCGCGGAAGGAGTTCCCCGAGCGAGGATCCCTTCATGAGATTCCCTCTTGCTGCAGGTGTCTTGGATCCCCCGAGGTACCTTGAAGCGCTGGGTCGCTACTTCATCGACGATCCCTACGCTCAGTGGTTTGGGTCCTTTGAGCCCATCCTGAAAGGGCTCGGGGCGAGCTACTATCCGAACCGCGGCAGCACCGTGCTGCACACCGATATCTGCTCGCCCATACCCACCGATCCCACTTGGCGAAAGCTCCCAAAGAGCACACAGGAAGATCTGAGACGCCTGGGGTACCCCCTCTGGCAGGAACTCGTCGATTACCTCAGGCCAGACGCGATGCTGATCTCCGTGGCGCGCGAGTACCTCGCTGACGTCAGCGATCAGCCCTTGGCTGAGTGGGAACTGATCCACGAGGTCGAGCGCGACAACCCGTTCCGTTTCCTTTCGAGCCGTCTACCTAGCGGCTGCCTAGCGATATTTGGCCAAGCTGCGCACGCCCCCTTCGGGACTGTGTCGATCAAGGATCGTCAGCTGGCTGGTGAGTCGATCAAAAGGAAGTTGAGTGCCTAGGCGGTTCGTCCAGTTCATCCATCCGGGAGGTGAGCACCGACCTGACGGGGAGGGGGTTGGAACACGGAGTCGCACCGGAGGAAGTTCCTCACGTCACCAGGCGATTATCGCGACACACCAGACGGCCCCAGCAAGGAAAGCGAAGTCGCGTTTTGGGGGGAATGGGAAGCCCCCTCCAGGTTGGTCGCTGAAGTCCCCGATCCGGAGTTTGGGTTCCCGCGGTACGTGTGGAGTCCCCGTTTCGAGACCCCCAAGGACTTCGCGGGGCTTCAGAACACCGATCCCTTGGTATTTGGCCCATCGTTCCTCTACAGCAACTGCCAGCAGACAACGGTGCGTGGGCCTACGGGTGTGAGACACCTGGAGAGCGGCTCGATCATCCTCTTCGGCTCGTACCTGCGTGGTGACTTCGTTCTAGACACCCTGTTCGTGGTGAGCCGGTATGAAGACTTCGATCGAAGCGACTACGTAGCTGCCGCCGCGATGGCACCGAGTGCCTATGAAGACCTGACCTTGAAGCCAGTGCTGCTAAACCTTCGCGAGGATCGCGCCCTTGACTCGTTTCGTCTTTATATCGGGGCGACACCAACTGATCAGCTCAACGGGATGTTCAGCTTCTTCCCGTGCGTTCCCAGGGAGGGGGCGCCGCGAGGATTCAGGAGACCAAAGATCACCCTCAACGGACGTAGCACTCCTTCGATGCGCCAGGCGAAGAAGCTCACGCCGATCGACAGCTTGAGCGAAGCCAAGACGCTGTGGGATGAGGTCGTCGCGCAGACCCGGCAGCAGGGTCTCATGCTGGGCACTAGGGCCAGCGTGCCAGGAGTCCTGTAGCCCCTCTCAGAAGGTGGCCCCCCAAAACTGATCGCAAACGTGTGAGCGCCCAGCGAGGGCTGGCGAAAAGCAGAATCTTTCTTCGAGATCGAAGTGAGATTTCGTTCCCCGAAGTGCTTTACAGCCCTCAGCTGATTCGGTTATCGGCCGGCCCCCTTACATAAAGGACGGAGGATAGACAAGTGAAAATGAAGATTGGAGCCGTTACGTTCTTAGCGGCGTTGCTCGTGACAGGGCTCGGCGCTGCGCTTAGCACCGGTGGCGGCACAGCGGAAGCCGCGAAAGCCCCCAAGGTCTGGATCTGTCACTTCAGTGGCCACGACCACGACGGTGCTCCGTTTGCCGGCAACTTCGCCCTCGACGGTGACTACGTCATCAATAACCCTGGGGACGCCGGTCCAGGAGCGAACCAGATAGCCTTCTGCGATACCGCCGGTGGCACGGTGGATCCTGGTGAGGGCGGCTCCCTGATCCACGTCAACGCGAACTCGCTTGACGGGCATGGCGCCCAGTTGCAGGGGCGCGTCGCGCAGTACTAGCCGACGTGGAGGGCGTGAGTTAGCGCCACACTCGTCATCCGCGCAGGAGAGAGCCCCGGCATTTGCTGGGGCTCTCTTCATGACCTGAGCGTCAACTACTTGGATCAGACGCTTCCCGAGAGCCCACCGTCCTCCTGACGCGTAGCGGAGACCAGGTGAGCTGACTCAGCCCACCCTGAAGTACAGAGCTCCGTCGACTACCCAAGTGTCGGCTTCCTTGCCTAGGCGCTTCGCTTTGCGACTGGTCCTGAGCGCTAGCGCCCTTGGCCTCTCGCTCTGTCCTCCGGCGAGCTTTCCGACTTCGCCTCGCTTGACGCTGACGCCACCTCCCGGGGCGGCGTGGGGCGCGTAGGCTGGGCTGACTGGTCGGTCCTGGAAAGGGGCCGCATGGAGGATGTCATGGCACGCGGATTGCTCGTTGCGCTCGTCAACGCCGTCGAAGGCCGGGAGGAGGCCTTTGCGCAGTGGTACCTGGAGGAGCACATCAACCACACGGCGAAGGCGCCGCACTTCCTGAGCGGCAACGTCTATAAGAACGTCGCCCCCTATGGGAACTACGACTCGCCCCCGCCGCAATACCTCGCCTTCTACGAGCTCGATACCGATGACTACGAGGTCGCGCTCGAGGGGCTCCACGAATGGGGTCGCGAGTCCGGCGGCCACAACCCGCCGATGGATGGGATCGCGGAGATCCCCGCGGAGTTCACGATGGCAGGCTGGTTCGTCTTCGAGAAGTCGACGCACACCAAGGGATAAGGGCGGTCGGCTGGGCGTGGCCTGAGCCCCCGACTGACCGCTTTGGAACTGGGCTACGGGCCGTCCGCGGAAACGCCCACGATCACGACTTCGTTCTTCGCGGGCGGCTCTGGGGCTGGGTCGGGGATGAGGGGCTCGGGCGGATCGAACTCCAGCGGGTTCTCGTCCTCGCCCGAGCCGAAAATCGTCACCCAGCGCTTGTCGCTGCTGCCCGCGTCCGCGAAGGCGATGCCGACGGCGACCCAGCTTGGGCTGAGCAGGTTCGCGCGGTGCCCGGGGCTCGACATGAAGGCCGCGTGCGCGCGCGCGACGCTGCCCAAGCTGTAGCCGGTGGCGATGTTCTCGCCGGCGCCGCCCAAGGGCGCTCCCGCGATGGTGCGGTAGCCACAGTCGACGGCGCGCTGGAACGGGCTCCGACCGAGCGTATCCGTGTGACCGAAGGGTCCGGAGATTGCGTTCGATTCGTCCAGGACCTTCCAGCTCGCAGCGCGCATGAGGTGCTCGGAGAGCGCCACCGGTCCCGCGCCAGCCGCGGCCCGGGCTTCGTTGATGAGTCCAAGCATCTCCAACTCGATGGGGGCCGGGATGGCTTCGGACGGAGCCACTTCGCAACGGAGAGGCTCGACGTGTGCGCCCCAGGTCGCGCGCGGAAGGAGGGACGCGCCGCCCACCGCGGCGGCGGCGACCGCGAGGCCCAGGGCCAGGGTCGACAAGCCTCGCCGAGGAAGACGAGGCCGGACTCGTGATTGCATCGCCTTCATAGTCCCGTGATCGCGCGCTAAGTACGATCAGATCAGGGATTTCCCCGACCGACTTACTGGCGATGGCGCCCTACGATCAGGGAGGGCCGAACGGCGGCGGGGCGGCCCTGGAGGCCCCTATGGGTGCCCCGGTTGAGGCTGTGACGACGCCCGAGACCCCGGCCGCAGTGATGTGTGCCTGGTGCCGCCGGCCCTACGTGGGGGCGCCACTCGTGGTGGTCCCCGTGGCCGTCCTCTGCGGCGGCTGCCTCGCTGCGGTGATCAGGGCCGCCGAGGACGCCCTGCAGCGACTCGAGCGGCGCAGGGTGGAGCTGAGCTACGCGTAGGCGGCGAGACTCGGCCGGAGGCGGGGCGGCGAGGCGTTGACCGCCCGACCTGCGCCGCTTCGAACGAGCGCGCCGCGGGCACGTGCTCTGCCCGCTCTTCGGCCTGACCCGAACGCCCTTTGCGAACCTCGGCGCTCGTCCTCGGAGGCCGCCCTCGGGCTAGGTTCGGGCTGCAGCTGCCTGTTCCGCGTTGGTTCGAGCCCGCCGTCTACGGTCATCTTCGCCATCTGGCCGCCACCCGGGCGCCCGCGACGGAGCGCTCGTAGAATCCGGACGCGAGAGGTGTTGTGTGCCCGCGACCCTGACGCTGCTTCACGACGGCCGCAGCGATGACTTCGACGTCACCGATGCGGCCCAGCCGGCGCTCGCCGAGGACGCTGCCGAGCACGCCCTTGGCTGGGAGCTGACCGCCGAGGGGCTCTGCCGAGGGGCTCTGCCGAGGGGCTCTGCCGGGGGGTGATGTGCGTGCCCGTCGATCAGTCCAAGCTGTTGACCGACGACGGTCTCGACCTGCGGACGCTCGCCGAGGCCCTCCAGCGCCCGCTCACGCTCGACCCCGAGCACCGTGTCGCAGCGCTGGGCGCCTCCCACCACGACCGGGCGGCGGCGCTCGCTTCGTTGGAGGCGCCGGACTTCTCGCTCCCCGACCTCTCGGGCCAGCTGCCCTCGCTCGGCGAGCAGCGCGGCAAGAAGGTGTTGCTCGTGGCCTACGCCTCCTGGTGAGGCTGCCGTCAGGACCTGCCGGTCTGGCAGGCGCTCTATGAGGAGCTCGCGAGCGAGGGCTTTACCGTGGTGACCGTCGCGATCGACAAGTCCGCGGACGACGCCCGCCCGTGGATCGAGGCGGCCCAGCCCCAGCATCCCAGCCTCATCGACAGCGAACACGTGGTTCCCGATCTCTACGGCATGGTGAATGTGCCCACGATCCTCTGGATCGACGAGGGTGGCCGCATCGCTCGTCCGAACGACGTGACGTTCGGGTCGAATCAGTTCCAGGAGATGACGGGGATCGATTCGGAACGCCACCTCGAGCGGCTGCGGGCTTGGGTCCGCGGGACCGGAGCGGCGATGACGCCGGAAGAGGTTCGCGCCCAGCAGTCGGCCTCGACCGAGGCCGAACAGCTCGCGCGTACGGAGTTCACGCTCGCCTGGTGGCTCTCCCAGCGCGGTCAGGCCGAGGCGGCTGAGCGTCACTACGTGCGCGCCGGTGAGCTGGCTCCCCAGGACTTCATGATCCGCCGCGGCTCGATGCCAATCCGCGGCCTCGATCCGATGGGCGAAGACTTCATGGCGATGGTGGGCGCCTGGACCGAAGCCGGAAACGTCTACTACCACCCGCTCGCCGCCGACTAACCGCTCAGTCTCAGGGAAGGAACGAATGCCCAGACTCGAAGGCTCGACCGCGATCATCACGGGGGCCGCGCACGGCATCGGCAACGGCATGGCGCGCGTGCTCGCTGCCGAGGGTGCGGCGCTCGCGCTCTGTGACATCGATCCCGCCGTCGAAGGGCTTGCGGCTGAACTCGAAGCGGGCGGCGCGAACGTGCTCGCCGAACTCGCCGATGTACGCGAAGCGGCCGACGTCCGGCGCTTCGTCGACGCCGCGATCGCGCGCTTTGGGCGGGTCGACACGATGGTCAGCAACGCGGGGATCTGGCGCGGGACCTCGCCCCTCGACCCGTGGGAGAAGGCTTCCGACGATTTCGACGCGCTCATCGCGACCAACCTCAAGGGTGTGTTCCTCTGTGGGCGCGCGATCGCTCCCCACATGGCGAAGAACGGCAGCGGCCACATCGTGAGCGTGGCGACCGACCATATCTCTCCCCCGCCGGGCTACTCGACCGGTGGCGGGACGAACATGGACGTCTACGATGCCTCGAAGTGGGGCATCAACGGTCTCACCCAGGCCTGGGCGCGGGCCCTCGGGCCATACGGTGTGCGGGTGAACGCCCTCTGCATGGACGCCACCGATTCGAACATGCTCCGGGGCGCTCTCGGTCGGACGCCGCCGCCGGAGCTGCTGAAGCACTGGATGCGACCAGAGCAGATCGGCGGGCTGCTCGCCGACCTGCTCGCCGAGGGACCGCAGGGACGCACGGGCGAGAACATCGGCATCTGGGTGGGCCACGACGTGGTCCTGCCCCCGCGACAGGAGGCGCTGCCCAGCCGCTTCAACTAGGGCGTTGCTGCTAAGCCCCGGCCAGCGGCTCGGCCGGCGCGGCCGGCGCGGCCGCGGCGATGGCGCGCTTGCGGCGATACCAGAAGTAGAGCGCGCTGAGGAAGAGCCCGACGACCCAGACTCCGCCGAGCGCGAGCGTAATCCGGATGTCGCGCCCGAGGCTATCGCCCGCCACCACCGCAACGATGGTCGGCGTGAGCATTCCCAGGAAGCTGAACGCGGTGAAGCGCCAGAAGCCGATGGCGGTGAGTCCTGCGATGAAGCTGATCCAGTCGAAGTTCACGGCGGGCAACATGCGCGACCAGAAGATGAGGCGGCCGCCCATGCGTGTCGAAAGGTCGTCGAGCCGCGCCGCGGCCTTACTTCCGACGAGCCGGGGGAGGTGGCGCCGGCCGAGGCGCCGGGCCACTCCGAAAGCCATGGCCGAGCCCCACATCATCCCCGCCATCGAGTAGATGCTGCCCAGAAACGGCCCCCAAACGAGCCCTGCGGCGATGAAGATGGGCGCGTTGGGGACGGGCGCGAACAGGACCGAGAGGGCCATGACGGTGATGAACACGATGGGGCCCCAAACGCCCCAGTCCTCGACCCACTCGCGGAACGGCTCCGCGTCGAAGTCCAACGAGACGTCGAAGATCAGGACGGCGATGAGGTAACCGGCGACGAGCGCGGCGAAGACGCTCGCGATCGTGATCAGGACGCCCTTGCGGAGCAGGAGCGGCGTCTCCTCGCCCTCGACGACGAAGTCGCCGATTTCGGGGCGGCGGAGCGTGGGCCCGGAGGCTTCGTCAGCCACGACGACCGCCATTCACCGCTGCGAGATGAGCGAGCAGCAGTTCGTTCACGCGCGCGGGTGCCTCCTGCTGCACGAAGTGCCCGGTCTCCGGGAGGTAGTGAAGCTCCAGATCGCGCACGTATCGCTCCGTCCCCAGCGTGAGGTCCTTGCCCAGGGCAGGGTCGTCCTCGCCCCAGATCATCGTCGTCGGTGCCGTGATTATCGGCACGGGGTCGGGCAACGGCCGGGGGTGGCGGAGGAGGGCGCGATACCAGTTGATGGGTCCGGTCAGCCCGTGCTGGCGCCAGCTCTCGACGAGGTAGGCCATGGCGTCGCGCCGTTCGGTGCTCGGTGGGAGGCGCCGGAAGAGCGTTTGCGCCAGGCGCCGGTAGCCGCCGGCCGCGAGCAGCCGTTCGGGGAGCCACGGCAGCTGGAAGAACGCCAGGTACCAGCTCCTACGGAGCTGGGCGAAGCTCCGTAGACCCGCACGAAAGAGCGCCGGGTGCGGGATATTGCAGATCGCCAAGGAGCGCACCGCTTCGGGGTGGTGGATGGCGAGCAGCCACGCGATCGCGCCGCCCCAGTCGTGTCCCACGATATGGGCGCTGCGCTCGCCGAGCGTCTGAATCAGGCCAAGGACATCGCCTTGCAGCGTGTCCGTGTCGTAGGGCCCCCGCGCCTCCGTCTCGTGATAGCCGCGGAGGTCGGGTGCGACGGCCCGGTAGTTTGGCGAGAGCGCTTCGATCTGGTTTCGCCACGAGTACCAGCATTCGGGGAAGCCGTGGAGGAGGATCACCGGCTCGCCGGCGCCAGCCTCGACGTAGTGCATGCGCAGGCCGTTCACCTGGGCGAAGCGGTGCTCGGACCTGGTGGTGACGGCAGCGAGCGACACGCGGCTATCTTAGGCCAGCGACCGGAAGGGCCGGGTCAGTGCGACGGGCGGTGGCGGGGCGGGGCCCGGGTCTCTCAGCCGAACTTCGCGACCAGGTAGACGAGCGGCGCCACCCCCGCGATCGAATCGAGACGGTCGAGGAGGCCGCCGTGGCCGGGCAGGAGCCCGGACGAGTCCTTGATCCCCATTCCCCGCTTCATCCAGCTCTCGACGAGGTCTCCGGCTTCGGCGGCCAAGCCAAGGGCGAGGCCGAAGACGACGATCGCCCAGGCGCTCAGCCCCAGATCGAGGGCCGGCGCAAGCACGCCCACGGCGAGGAGCCCCCCACCGAGGCCCCCGACCGCGCCCTCCCAGGTCTTCCTCGGGCTGATCGCTGGGGCGAGCTTGTGACGTCCGATGAGCGTTCCCGTGAAATACGCGCCGGTGTCGACGGTGAACGTCGAGAGCACGACGAGGACCAGCCACTCGCGGCCCTGATCCAGATCCCGCGTGAGCACCACGGTCGAGAAAATGATGCCGGGATAGATCAGCGCCCAGCCGAGAATGCGGAGCGGCTTCCGTGGCCCGAAGGCGTTCGTGCGGATGTGTCCCGCGCCGAGGAAAAGGACCGCGAGCACGGCTCCCGCAATGAGGAAACGTTCGTCCGTATGGACGCCGGCGACGACGATCGCGGGGGCGGCGATGCCCGCGGCGAGCGGCATCACCGCGCGGTAGGGCTGGCTCGGCAGGAGCCAGCCGTGCACGAACTCCACGGTCGCCCCAAGGGCGATCAAGCCGGCGACGATGGCGAACAGCCAGCCGCCGACGTAGATCACGCCGAGGAGCGCAGGCACGCCCACGGCGGCCGTGGCGAGACGCAGTGCCAGGTCGCGGGGCACGGCCGCTAAGCGCCGCGGAGCGCGTCTAGGTCCTCCGGGAGCAGCCCGCCGAACTTCCGCTTGCGGTGACCGTACTCCGCCAAGGCGAGGTCGATGTCCTCACGGCCGAAGTCGGGCCAGTAGGCGTCGGTAAAGTAGAGCTCGGCGTAGGCGCTCTGCCAAAGCAGGAAATTCGAGATGCGTTGCTCGCCCGCGGTGCGGATCACGAGGTCCGGATCGGGGAGGCCACCGGTGAACAGGTGCGCGGCGACGGTTTCCTCCGTGATCTCGTCCGCAGCGATGCCCGCCTTTGCGATGTCGCGCATGGCGGTGACGATCTCGTCCCGGCCGCCGTAGCTGAAGCAGATGTTCAGCATCAGCCGGTCGTTTTCGCGGGTGCGCGCGACCGCCCCTGCCACTCGCTCCTGAAGCCACTCGGGGAGGCGGTCGAGATGGCCGAAATGGCGCAGGCGGACGTTGTTCTGGTCGAGGTTCTCGAGCTCACGCCGGAGGAAGCGATCGACGAGCCGGAAGAGTACGCGGACCTCGCCCTGGGGGCGGTTCCAATTTTCGGTCGAGAAGGCGAAGAGCGTGACGTAGCGGAC
>Ga0310121_10002048_pt1 | contig 19663 bp, 12 predicted proteins | sample CB27_Tmax_986_MG_FD_203504 | JGI IMG/M metagenome (GOLD analysis project Ga0310121, IMG submission 203504) | Marine microbial communities from Western Arctic Ocean, Canada - CB27_Tmax_986 | ecosystem: Environmental > Aquatic > Marine > Oceanic | place: Canada: Western Arctic Ocean | collected...
GCCGATTGGCCGTCAACCCATATCTCCGCCTCCCCATCAAGAATCTGGAAAAGCAGCCAGAGATAATCTTCCGCGCCGTCTGGAATCGTTAGCGTTGTCGCATACCATGCCGCTCCATGATAGTTGAACCCCTGGGACGTCCAGTAGTCGTCAACCCGGATGTCATGCCATTGGGAACCGTCGGTGGAGGGATTCCCGGACCATCCCTGCTTCAACCCTTCGTCAGCCGGATCGGTTCGAAAACGCCAGACCAGGGGCAGGGTCAGCAACTCCTTGCCGTTTATGGCTTCAAAAGGCGGACGATAGGCTCCTCGTTTGAGGCGATCTTTGTAGGGTCCGGTCACCACCATGGGGAAAGGCAGGTTCAGTTCTTCAACGATTCGCAACGTGTCGGATTGAAGCTTCTCGTAGCGGTCAAAGCCTGCGTCGGTCTGGGCGGCAGGGTCGAGTTCCATTTGCGTCAGGACAAAACAGTTCAACGACGCCTGGAGCATTTGCAGGCGCTTCTGCACCAGGGGCGAAGCGGCCTGTCCCCGGCCCTGATCCAACAACGTCTGGAGGGTCCGCAAGTGATCATTGTCGAACGTGCGCACCCAGTCGCCCCACACCATGTGGCCGGGGAATTCCATGAGCTGTTGTTCATACGTCGTGTAAAAACGTTCCATGGTCGTCGCCGCCTCGCCATACATATCGCGGCAAAACTCGTGAATGATCTGATCGACATCCGCGTCGATGTCCCATAACAGGCGGGCCTTGATGGTGTGGAACAACGCGGACCCGGCCCAGGTGCCCTGGCTTTCCCCGGAGAGACCGATCACGCCGCTGTTTTTCAAGTGGCCAAGAAGCTTCTTGTAGTGGGCGAAATAGCCGGTGGGGATATTGATGTGGCGGCCGGTGGGCGGATAGTCATAGTAGATGACCTTGCCCCGGGCGGTCCAATCCCTGATCCATTCACGCAGGTTGGTGCTGTATTTGCAGTCCGGATCGTCGATGTCGTGGCGCAGGCAATGTCCGCTGTAGGCAAACTCCGCGATCACGTTGGCGTCGAGGGTCAGGTCGGGATCGCGGGGCGGTGCCACTGTCGAGCCGTACGCATAGAAACTCACGTACTTACCGGGCAACTCCCTGGCCACCAGGCGCGCAACCCGGTTGGCGAATGTTGCATAGCGATCGCTGAGCGCGCCGGGACCGCCCTTGCACTCCGGTTCGTCAGGGTACGCATCGTAGTTGTCGTTTGATTTCCAGGTACTCCCGGGGCCGTCCATGGCCAGGCACGATGCGCACTCGCACCAGTAGCTCGGTTCATCGTTATGACCCAGCGAGAAGAGCCACCAGCGTGGATCCTTGATCTGATCGTAGCCATTCTCGAAACGCTCGATGATGCCGCGTGCGGCCTCTTCGGCCACCTCGGGGTTCGACAGGCACGCCTGCGCCGGTCGACCGTCCTTATACATCCAGGTACGTTCGCCATTCACCATGGGATACCATTCGGGATGAGCGGCGAAGGTCGCCTGAACCTCCACCACCACCGTCGGATGATTCCCCGAAGTCACAAACGCGCGAAGCGTATGCCCGGTCTGCTTCTGCCTGCCGTAGCCCAGGTGGGGCGGGTAGTAAATCGCGGTAGCGCCGGTCGTTATGGCGTTCACGCCGTTGCGAGCGGCCCAGAGCTTAAATTGGAGCACGAGACCGGGAGAGGCCACCGCGGTGGTGTGCCAGCCGCGGTCCTCGAAAGATGGGGTGTGTTTCTTCGGCTCTTCCGGTAAGTCCAACCGGGTCCGCCGCGGAATACACTCCCCGGCCTCCAACTCATGTCCCACGGAAGGCATGTACCATCGACATCCCTGGTCTCGCAGAAACTCGTACGCGGCGAATAGCGTCCCCTGGTCACCCTGGCCAATGATGGCGATATCCCCGTCTCCATAACCGATATAGATCGTATCGAGCGGCCACTTGTCGGGGTTATGGTTCGCCAGATTGTCTTTTGTGCGCCCGACAAGGATCGCCCTGCCGTCCCCGCCGGCCTCTCCCTCGACCACCAGGGGCAACTGTTGACCCGTCATGGTGTTTACATATCGTATGAGTTCGGCGGCGGCATTTTGCTCCGCCGGACTTGGTTCGGAAGGAACCACTACGCGGTGAAGTTGTATGTCTTCGGTTTCGGCCAAGCCACCAACGGTCCCTTTGCTTAACCGTCGTGTTGGCGAGCCCAGGGCCGGCAAATTGAGAGTTGCCGGTTCGGGAATTGTGGCCCCGGCGAGATAGGTTCGAAATCTCAAGTCGGAGTTGAATCCTCCATGAGTGCTCCAGCTTGCCCCGCCGTCCGCGCTCGTCGACAGGCCCAACGCGGTTCCGCCATAACTGGCGTTGGTGGTGCCTAAGGCCAAGACGGTGGTGCCGGTGGTACCCGCCGCTCCTTTTAAAATAAACGTATAATTGAGGGTCGGTTTCAGCGCTACCGGCAGGGCGAAAACAAACTTGAACCAGCCGTCGGCCGGGGCTCCTGCAAGGGTAAAATCCTCCGTATGGATAAGCCCAAACCCCGTTGGGTTGACCCCCACCCCGTTACGAATCTCAAGCGTGATCTCCAGGGGATAGGTGTTGCCGGCACCCGCATAATCCCCCACCCAAATCGCTGCCAGGTAAGGCAGGTTCGCACCTTGAGCAAAGGCCTGCGCGACGTACGCTTTAGTATTGACTGAGATGCCCCCGTTCACAACTTCCTGAGACTGATCCAGTTCTCCAGCTACGCACAAGGACTGCGCGATCATCACGGCAACGAACATCGCCCGACTGAACGCGTCTCGTGCACTCATGGTAGATCTCCTCCGTTTGGCAGGTGTTTTCATGTTCGAATCCGCCGGGTGCCGGACTGGAAACAGCGCACCGGCAGAATTGGCAAATCACGGTATAAGCAGCGTGCCGGGAATTCAAGATTCTTTACCACTGGACGCAAAGAATCTACGCTACCCGTCCTTCCCCGACTCGTTCGGCCCGGCGCGCCGAGGTAGGACTCTTTCCGTAGGCGGCGCGAAACTGCTTATTGAAGTGTTGGGGATCGGACATTCCCACCCGGACCCCGACCTGGCCGACGGGCAGATCGGTGGTCGTGAGCAACAACATGGCGTACTCCATGCGACACTGCAGAAGGTACCTCGGCATACTCACCCCGAAACGCTCCTTGAAACGTCGGGCGAGGTAGTTCTGGCTCAGGCCTACGACCCGGGCCAGGTGGGGAACGTGGAGGGGTTCATCCAGCCGACTCCGCAACTGGGTGGCGGCTTGATCGATGGAATCATGCACCGGGCGAGCGCGCTGAGCCGAAGGCGCCTGCTGCGCCATGCCCAGGGCCAACAGCAGCCGCTGCAAGCCGATGGAGGCGGCAGCGCGCGCAAGTGGATTCACTTCCGCCGAGGTGTGCAGACCAATCACCCGGAGCATCGCCTCGCCAAAGGGGACGCCGTCCACCGTCGCCCGTTCAGCCGAAACGTGAGGAGGTAGTAGAAAGCAGCCCGACTCCTTCTCCCGGGGCGCGACCGGCCCGGGACTCCGCGGCTCTCCTTCCGGGAGACCAAAGTGAATACAGAGGTGGCACCCCGGACGGTCCAGGGAATAGCGGGCCACCTGCCAGGCGGCGAACAGCGTGACATCGCCCGGTGCGATGGCGTATTCTTTTTTGTCGATTCGGAGTCGGGCGGCATACTCATAACAGTGCAGCGACACCGGATTCCCCCGGTAGCTCTGCTCGAAGCCGCGGTCATCGAAGGAAAAGCGGCCACTGAAATGGATCGCCGGCTCGGAGGAGACGGACCATAACAGATCCGCAACAGATGCGGTGCTGACAGACATAGTGTTGAATAATTACCACAATTTGCCGATTCTGTCCAATAGAATATCATCTCTGATTCATGCTAGAATTCGTGGAAGACAGGTGCAGCGGGTCCGCAATCCAACGTCGGGCAAGGAGATATGCAAATGAAGAATCTATTGTGCGTAGTTACCATCATGGCGGTTGGCGTCTTGTCAACGGCGCGGGCGCAGGTGCTGGATCAATCTCAGGAAGTTGTCAATGCGGGCATCTCGGTCAATACTCTCGAGCGTACCGCGCAGGGCTTTGTTCAAGGTACGAACCTGTCGTATCTGGCATCGATTTGGGTGTGGGATTTGGGGGGCACAACATTTCCCCTCGATCTCACGCTTGACCTTCACCTCGGAGCTGCTGTCGACCCCACGGGGCTGCCCATTGTACATACGGAGGATTTTACCATTACAGAAGCCCCGGCCGACAATTGGCACAAGTTTTCTTTCAGCTCGCCTGTCGTGCTGACACCCGAGTCCACCTACACCTTCCTTTTGAAAGGAGCGGCCGGGAACACCGGCACAACCGTGCTGGGTTTAAACGTCAACCCCAGTTATGGCGGTACCGAATTGATTCTCTCGACGAAAAACGGCGCGGGTCCCTGGAGTGCTCCGGGAGGATTTCAATATGACCTGGCATTCCGAACCTACAGCAGCGCCGGCCCGTCGATCGCCTTCAGTCAAGTGGCCTTGCAGAACACCTTTTCCATGACGTTCACCGCGGAGGCAGACAGGAACTACGCCCTGCAGGGGACTCCCGACCCGGCGAACTCGAACAGTTGGGAGAACGTGGAGACCATCGTGGGGAACGGCAGCACAATGTACCTGTTCGATTCCACCGAAGATGGCGCAAAGTCATATCGCATCTCGGGGAACTGAACCTGGCGGCAACCCGTCTGCGTACGCGTAGTTGCGGCGGGCCCACCAACAGACACTGTATTTCACGAAATGCCCATAAGGAGAGATTGAAATGAAGATGTTGTTACGTGTGGGTGCGGTCATGGTGGTTGGCGTCTTGTCGACGGCGCAGGCGCAGGTGCTGGATCAGTCTCAGGAAGTTATGAACGGGGGCATCTCGGTCAATAATCTCGAGCATACCGCGCAGGGGTTTGTTCAAGGTCCGAACCTGTCCTATCTGGCAGAGATTTGGGTCTATGATGTTGTGCACGCAGGCGACACCTATCCCGTCGATCTCACGCTTGAGATTCGCAATGGGGCAGCGAACCCCCCTCCGCTGATGATTGCCCATACCGAGGATTTTACCCTTACAGGAGCCCCGGCCGACACCTGGCACAAGTTTGTTTTCGGTGTGCCGGTTGGGCTGACATCGGAGAACCCTTATACGTTTCTCCTGAAGGGGGCGGCTGGGAACACCGGCACCACCGTTTTGGGTTTAAACAAAGACCCCAGTTATGGCGGCACCGAATTGATGCTCTCGACGAAAAACGGCGCGGGTCCCTGGAGTGCTCCGGGAGGATTTCAATATGACCTGACATTCCGAACCTACAGTAGGGTTGACTTTCTTCCGCTCGTTATCGATCAGGCGACCCTGCAGGACAGCACTTCGCTGTGCTTCACCGGCGAGGTGGGCAAGGTCTACAATCTGCAGTCGACCACCGACATGGTGAACACCCAGGGCTGGGAGGACGTGGGGGCCGCCGTCCCCGGGAATGGCGGCGTGACCTACCTGTTCGATCCCACGGAACCCACCGGATCCTTGACGTCAAGAGTGTATCGTATCATAGGAAACTGATCCCGGGCGGCAACGCCCCGGTTCACGCCTCGTTGGCAATGGGCCCGCCAACAAGACGATTAACGAATGGGCCCATACGAGGCAGGAAAAATGAAGAAGGAAATATGGTTAAGCATGGTTACGATCATCGGGGTCGGCGTCTTGTCGACGGCTTCGCAGGCGACGATAATCCTGGACCCGTCCGCCCAGCAGCTCACCGAGAATAACTACCGAAGTTTCAATCTTACGGCGTGGGCGGGCCAATACATCACGACGTCGAATCCATATATTGCATCGGTAGATCTGAGGATTTTCAATGGAGTGATAGATGACACCACCGTTCTCAACATCTATGGCTCGGATACGACCAACGGCGACCCGGATGATGTAACCCTAACACTACTTGCCTCGAAGACCGTCGTTTTCACGTCGAATGATAACACGATTTCGAGTCGGTATGACTTTGAAGGTATAGGCGGCGTAGACGTCTCCGCGTACCAGGGTGGGGGGCATCGAATCTTCCTGGAGTTTTCGGTCTCGAATGTCGTGGGAGGCGCGGGCGAGCTTGGAAGTTTTGTTCCTGGTCCCTATTCCGGCTTCTTGTACACTTCGACTGATGGCGGGGCTAGTTGGGGGACCGACGTCCATAATCTGGGATTCAGTGTTCGGACATCCGACACCTTCATACCCGAGCCGGCAACACTCGGGCTGCTGGCCCTGGGGAGCCTTGTTTTGATTCGTTCAAGAAGACGGTAACCGATTGTGTCCTGGGCCGGAATCTCTTTCCGGCCCAGGACTTTTTTATGAAGGCGGAATGAGCATGAACAAGTGTGCGGCGGCGATTCTGGGGATGGGCCTCCTTTCGACCGCGCACGCGCAGGTGCTGGATCAGTCTCAGGAGGTTCAGTTCGGGGGGATCTCCGTCAACAATAGCGAGCACGTTGCCCAGAGCTTTATGCAGGGTACGAACCTGCCTTTTCTGGCAGCGATTTGGGTGGGGGACTTTGAGCACCCATCTGACAGCTATCCCCTTGATATCACGCTTGAGATTCGTAACGGGGTGGGTACCGACCCAACGGGGTTTGGGCTTATCCATACGGAGGATTTTACCGTTGCAGGAGCCCCGGCCGACGGCTGGTACAAGTTTGTTTTAGCCCTGCCGGTTGCGCTGACACCGACCATCAATTATACGTTTATTTTGAAAGGAGCGGCTGGTAACACGGGCACCACCGTTCTGGGTTTAAACCCCAACCCCAGCTATGGCGGCGTGATCCTGGGCTTGTCGACGAGCAATAACGGCGGGGTAAATTGGAATGCTTCACCAGGATTTAACCACGACCTGACATTCCGAACCTACAGTTGGGCTGACTTTCCGGTCATGTTCGATCGGGCGACCCTGAAGGACAGCACTTCGATGTGCTTCATCAGCGAGGTGGGCAAGGTCTACAACCTGCAGGCGACCACCGACAAGGTGAACTTCCAAGGCTGGGAGGACGTGGGGGCCGCCGTCCCGGGGAATGGCGGCGTGACCTACCTGTTCGATCCCACGGAGCCCACCGGGTCCTCGACGTCGAAAGCGTATCGCATTTCCGGGAGCCAGGTTGAATTGGGAAATGAAATTCCGCTGGGCTTCAGAGTTTTGGGAACGATGGTTCCGCCTTACGCTGAGAATCCCAGTCTGCATGGCTTTACGCAGGAGTTTCCATCCACGAACATTACCGCACCGGCTTTCACAACAACTGAACAGGCCCGCGGATATGTCACCTATGTGAAACACTACATGGACACGATCTATCCTCGAACCAACCCTCAACGGCCGGAGATAACAGATCAGCTAACGATGTTTTCAGTTGCCGGGGAGTATGAACCGGCAACCTTCGCGATCTACGCCCTGCCGGGCAATGAGTTGGACGATATTTCGGTGTATGTCGGTGATTTGACCGGCCCGGCCGGGCGAATCATAAAATCAACAAATATTGAGATTCGCAGCGTCCGCTGCTGGCCGAGGGTTCGTGGTGAATCAATATACGCGGTAGTCCCCTGGTTCCTGGAAAAACGGGCAACCCTTGATATCCCTTCCGACACCTCTCAGAGATACTGGCTAACGGTCTATGCGCCGGCGGATACTGCCGCGGGAACCTATGCCGGCCTGGTCACAGTCCATAGACCCGGTCATGATCCTTACACCCTCGATCTTGCTCTTGAGGTGCCGGATATCCAGCTTGAAACACCTCCCATGCAACAGGGAATGTATTACAACATTATGAATCACCAGCAACCCTCCGGAGTGTTCTCGTACTATCCGGATGAGTATTATTACAAAGAAGTCATGAACATGAAAGAGCATGGCATGACGACCGTTTGGCTCTTCAATCCCGAGTTCACCGGCTACGTGGACGGGATGGGTGATGTGGTGTATGATCTTGATCCGATAGCGCCCTTCGTCGATGCCTGTATGCTGGCGGGATTTGACCCTTTGATATGGAACATGACAATCGGCTCGGTTCTGCCCGGCTATACCGGTCCCAGCTCGATTAAAGGAGAGAATTTCAAGGGGTTTGTGGACAGTTACCTTGCGCGAGGCTGGACGCAGCCGATCCTATCGCACGGGGACGAAACCGACGCGAGGCCGGCCTTTTATCAAACGTGTCTGGATGATCTGGCCGCGTCGAAACAATATGTCCCGGCGGTGACAACTTACACGACAATCGTTTACCCGAATCATTCGGAATGGTTTGAGCCGGACCTGGATACCCGAGTCTTCTCCAGCCACATGGACAACACGGCCATAGGACCCACCCGGGCGGCAGGCAAGCAGTTGTGGATGTACAGCGGAGCGGACAGGGGGACGATGATAAACCGGATTAACCGCGGCTGGTTTGCCGCGGCGACGACGTTAGATGGCATGATGGCGTGGGTCTACTATGGTTTTCCCGCGGACCCTGCCTTGCCTTTCGATGATCTGGTTTCGGGCATACGGGGCTGTGTGGTTCCGGGTGTGGACGGACCGCTGCCGACTCCGGATTGGGAAGGTTTTCGGGAGGGGGTCGAGGACAGGAAATATATATTCACCCTGGAAGAGCTTATCCAGGAGGCTGACGACTCGGGTGATGCAGGTCTCATGGCCTTGGCGGCAAGCGCCCGGATCGATCTGGACGCTCTCTATGCCCAGATCTATACCTCCCCCATAGCAGGCCAGTTCCCGGTCAGTTATGCCGCAGGTCTGTTGAGTCTGGATTTTTGCGACGATGCCCGGCGTGACATTGCCGGCCACATCGAGGCGATCCAAAATGCCCTAATGCCCTGACAATTCTCACCCGAAACAATGTCAATTAGAAGATGTACTGAAGAAGCATCGCAAACCTGCAGGTTTGCAGAGGCGGATCATCGTGCGTTTACACTCATTGAGCTTCTGGTGGTGATCGCGATTATTGCCATTCTGGCCGCACTGTTGGTTCCCGCAATTCAGAACGCTCGCGAGGCAGCCAAGAACACATGGTGCAAATCGAATCTCAGCAATATTGGCAAGGCCCTGTACGGGTATGCCGGGGACCACGAGGACTACATCCCGCCGGCCGATGTGGGGCATAACAGCCTCTTTTGGACAAGCTATGACGTCCTGCTGGAAGAGTACCTGAATTCCTTCAGGTTCTATCCGGGGCCGAACGATATTTGGGTGAAGGACTCCGGTCTCTGGCGGTGCCCTTCGGACTTCATTGAGAGAGCCGTCTATCCGATGTTTGCTCGTGTACCTCCGGAATTGCCCTACCCGCAGAGGTCGTATCGGATCAACTGGGCGGTGTCGACCGATTCTCGCTACGGCAGCAAGTCGGCGCGGCTTAGCCACATTCCCGGCCGGGTGGTGGTCCTTCATGAGAGGTGGGAGGAGCTGAATTTCGTGCGGGCGCAACTTGCCGCTGCATGGTGGACTTCTGCAGATTGTCTGAACAACGATTTCCAGCTCCGTGGCCACCTGGAAGGGCGAAGCGGAAACTTCCTTTTTACGGATTCTTCCGTCGAGGGGAGGCGCTATTTGGAAATTGCAGCCTCGCCACAGGAGACGGGGTCGGGGCGGCCGGAGTATTGGAAGTAACTGCGGACGATGCCTGTCCCCCCGAAAAACTCCATCCGATCAGAGATTCCGCCTCCGGCGGCGGGGATTCCATTGGGTTTGGACAAGGGCAATGGCCACATGAGACGAACGCGGACATGGTCAAGCCGATTCCTGGTAGCGGCGGCGTGAGAACCGGGTAAAACCGACGGTTTGAAAACCGTGATTTTTTCGGACGGACAGACTATCCCCTTCGCCAATGGCGATGATTTTTCGCCAGGCTTTCAGCAGATTTAGCGGCGGTCTATCCGCCCTGTGCTTCGCCCATATTTCTCTCCGCTGAACTGGAGTCTACGGCATCACACCGATTGGCATGTCCGCTGGCTACGTGGCCTGCTGAAACTCAGGGCTCAGGATGCGGCTCAATCCGAGCGAATAGAGGAAGTGAGTGGCCGTGGGGGCACGGACCTGCGACCACCGTTTGAGCCGGGTTTCCTTGGGGAGCACAGACCTGATTTGGTGGTGTCCTTCACAGATGGAGAGGGACCTGCACCTCGGCGCCCGCCTGCTGTTCCCGTCCCGGCAGGTCATGCCCGCCGGGAGGATTAAGGTCGCCGGCAAAGGACGCAAATGAGAGCACCGCAAGCAGCATCACGGTTAATGGAATTGTCGTCCTACGCATCGGGCTTTTTCTTTATTTCTTAATGGATCGATCATTCGAGGACGGATAGGAAATTGCATTTCGGGCGATACGGGCAAACGCCCGATGAGGCCGGTCTAGCTCTCAAAACAACCTAAAACCATATAAGTTGATATGAATGCCGTAATTATGTCAAAATTGCTCCCCGACTGGACGGAGCGGACCTGACATTTGAAAACCGAATCATGAAAAAACATTCTTCCGCTCAACTCCGAATCGCCTGGCTTTGCCTGCTCAGCGCCATCTGCTGCTCTGACGCCAGCGGCCAGTTGGCCCACTTCGCGGATCCTCACCCGGTGAAGCGGGAACTTACGGTCCACTGGATTGACACGCCGCCGACGATTGACGGTGACTTGTCGGACGAGGTCTGGCAACGCTTGCCCCGCGTGACCGGAATGGTGGATATTTCCTATCGCCATGCCTATGTCGTGGACCAGACCTTGTTCACCGTGGCCTATGATCGCGACTACATCTACATCGGCGCCGATTGCCGTGACCGCACCCCCGGCAAAATCAAGGCGACGGTGACCGAGCGGGATTATCCCCCCTGGGGGCCCGGCGACGACACCCTCGAGCTTTTCTTCGACACCGACGGGACCGGCGAACGCTTCGTGCAGATTGTGACCAACCCGCTGGGCACGGAGTGGGACTTTCGGAAGGACCAAAGCGCGGGGGCGGGAAAGAAGACGCGGTGGAATGGAACCTGGAGTGTCGGCGCCACACGGACGCCCACGGGATGGTCCGCCGAATTCGCGATTCCATTTTCCGATCTGGAGATGGAAACGCCTCTTGCCGGGCGCCGCCTCAAGGCCAACCTCGCCCGGTACCGTCGCAGTGCCAAGGCCGATCCCTTTTCATCCTGGTCGGTGGTGCAGATGAGTTTCCATAACACGAAGTACTACGGCGATTGGATCTTCGCAGATCCCGGGGCAAAGGCAAGCCGCGACGACGAAACCGCGGTTAACCAGGCATTCGTCGCGAGCGAGCGACGCAAACTCCAGTGGCTTCTCGCGCGCGCCGAACACGAAATCGACCTGATAGCCCGCCTCGCGCCCCAAACTCGAACTGCCGCGCTGAGCGACCTGGCGGAGCGCATCACGGCTCAACGCACCAGGCTCCAGCGCCAGGTTCAGAATGCGGACACCCTCGGAACATTGGTCGATGCGCGGACCGCCGGTGTTCAGTTCGAATCCCGTCTGAGAGACCTGGCCTGGAACTTGAGTCTGAGCGGCTTGGCGGGCCCGTTGGACCCGCTGTCCGTGGATCCCGGCGAAGCGGCGAAGCGCATGGGGAACTACTGGGTATTGGGCGGCTCACGAGGCGCGTACGGCATCGTCGCCGACAGCGGGGCGCTGGCGGGCGTATGGGACCGGGAAATGGGCGTTCGGGTACTTGCCGCCAGCTATGATCTCTATTCCCTGGAAACAATGGACGACGAAGTGCGCTCGGACGAGCGATTCGATCGGGCCGAGCTGATTGCCAGCAGTGAAGACAGTCTCACGTTCCGTTGCACGAATCCGGACCTCGAGGGCGTCGCCATCACCAAGCGCTACGAATTGCGCGACAATGGCGCCGTGCTTGTCAGGCGCGTCGCCGTATCCAGGGATGGTTCCGAGAAGACGCTCATGGGAATTTCATCGAACACGATCTTTGATCCCATTTTCCGGGAACCGTCCCTCTACAGCCGCCTGATGTCGGCCGGCGCCGCGGGAGGCTCCGATTGGCGTCCCACGCTTCCGGCAACCGAGATCGTCGGCAACAGCATCCAGCGCGGCGGCGGGAATAAAGCCTGCGGATGGGCCCAGATGATCATGGTCAACCCCGCGACCGGCAGCGGCGCGGCCCAATACCTGTACAAACTGAATGACCAGTACGTCTGGGTGCCCTACAGCATGACCAGTTCCTACTGGAACGAGCAGGGGTGGGAGATGTCCGTGCTGGGCACATTTCTGGATGCGGCACCGTTCAGCGCGGAAACCCGCTACCATCTGTTCGACGGAGACCAGATGGACTACTTCCAGGCCTATCTGCGTTTGCCGGAAGTCAGGGCTGCGCGCGCAGAGCTGCCGGCGTCCCCCGCCCTGGCCGGCCTGAAAGGCGTCAGCATCGGCGTGCCCGTCCTCTCCGCCTTCGGCGATCAATACCCGGACGGCGTCCATGAGCGGACCAGCGCGCCGCACCGGCGCCTGCGAAGCGACGAGATCAATCTGAACATGGGCCTGCCGCGCCACTCCATCTTCACCCGGTGGCCCGCGCGAGATGACGAGAAACTCATCTGGATCGACCCGAATACCAAAGTCCGAAAGGAGGAAAAAGTGGGCCCGGTCAGGGAGACGGTGGAGCGCCTTAACCAGGAATTTCCCGGGTACCTGCAGCAGGTCTACTGGGTCCACACCGACCTGCACCCCGATTCGCGGGCTTTTACAGACCATCCCGAATTCGCGATTCACACCAAAGAGGGCTCCTTGGTGCCGGCCACCCATCCCTACGGCGCCGTCGAAGCCGACATGTCGAAAGCCTTTACCGAGTACGTAGTGGCCCGCTACGCGAAGATGTATGACCACCTCGGCCTGGGGTTGCTCTACTTCGACTTTTTCGGGGGCTCCTCCATGCCGGACTGGGGGCAGGGCAGGGTGTTACAGACCACCGATTACATGTATTTCGACAAATCGATTCGAGCGATGCTGGAAGAGCGCGGCGGCTTCGTTTTTTTCAACGGAAACCCCGGCCAGTTATACACCGACATTCAGTACTCGGAAAGCATGGCCGCCACTGCGGCCATGGACCGGCAACTGGGCGAGAACTGGTGGCGCCCGCAGAACGAACGGCTGATGCACTATAAGATCATGGAGCGGGAGAACATGGTCACGATCCCCATCATGTGGAAAAACTACCGCGCAGGGCCGGAGAAGGGCATCCAGGAGAATAACCGCCACTACACCAACATGCTTCTTGCGCTCGGGCTCCGACCCATCTCGTGCCACTACGAATACGGGCTGGAGCTGAAACGCGAGGACGGCACGATCGCCTGGGACCGGCACTACAACTACGCCGAGCCCTACAACCAGGCCGGCCTGGAGATGCACAACAGCCGCATCGCGCAGGTGGGACTGCAGCCCCGGTACTGGTCCGATCCGGACACGCCCATCGAGGCCTACGTGCTCCGGAAAGGCCCCGCCTATATTGTCACCGCGATCAGCCACCGGGAGGAGCGGGGCGACGTGGTGGTGTCCATGGACGTGGAAAAGCTCGGTTTCGTGCCCGGCCGGCGACTGTTCCGCTGGCACTACACCCGCCGCGACGACACGAAGGTGCCCCGCCTCATTGGGCCCGAGACGCCCCGCTGGGACCGGCTCTTCATCGATATCGAATGCCGGAGCGGGATGCTGGAAGACAGCAAGCGCCTCAGCGTGACCTTTCCGGACGCGGAGGCGGACTACACCAGTGTCGCCACCCTCACGCAAGTGCCGGGAGTCTTCGTGGAAAAGGAAGGCCTCGAGACCCAGTTCCGGATGCCGAATGTTTTGCGATGCTCGCTCGAAGGTGACCTGGATGAACAGGCGAGACAAGTCACATTGACGGCAAAGGCCGTAACCCCCGCCAAGGTCGCTGCATGGTGTCCCGAAAAATGGTCCCGACCCCGAATCGACGTGAACGGCGCGGCTCGGGACCGCCCACACTTTAAAAAATATGGCGGCGAGCGGTTCGTAATCGTTCCGGTGGAGAAGGGTGAAAGCCTGATCGTCGTTCAAGGCGAATAATCAAACTACGAAGGGTGGAGGCTCCAGGCGTTATTTTTTTTCCTCTGCGCTTATTCCAACAAGTGAAAGAACCTGCATGATGAGAAAAAACATTCTTTGTGCGCTGACGACGATGCTGGTAAGCACCACTGTAGCGGCATTCGCGGAAACGCTCAACCGCGAATCCAACTTCTCATTTACTCTCTCCACGAGTGTCGCCACCCCGCATGTCAAGTGGGCCAAGCCCCTCCCGGGTGGCCCCGTCAGGGCGCTGTTTGTTATTCACGTCAGCGGCCAACCCGCGGGGCATCGTCGAACTGATGCAGCGGTTTGATCTGGAGGCCGAAGTCCCCGACTACTACGCCTATCAAGTTCGCAGAAAGCGGTGGTAGATAGTTTCCCGAACGTCGCGTTGAACTTACGGGCGTAGGGGCGCACCAAAACCTTGCGAATCCGTTCCAGCCTTTCGGAATGTAGGGGATGTAGGGCTCAGGTACAGTGAACCTCCTTACGCGCGGGCAGATATGTGACCGCGGCACATCTCTATGAGTGTCTTACTGAGGCTTCGTCGCATATTCCTGTCCTTAAGATTCAGTGTGTTCGTAAGTTCCTGCCTCCGCGTCAAAGTCTCGTCGATCTGCGGAGTTTCCTCACCGGGTTGCGGCAAGGCGCCTTGCCATTGCAGTCTTCGTCCCGGATTTCGTGCACGACGTGATCTTCCTCAGGTCGTCCGAGAGTGCGTCCTCCGCGACCTCCGTGTCGTAGGCAGCCTGGGCGCGAAGCCGGTAGCCAGTCGACAAGCCAAAGAACCTGCAGAGCCGAAGGTCAGTATCTGCGCTATCTTTCGGTCGTGCGGCGCACGGCTAACCTTCCTGACCGCAGGCCAATCTCTTGAACTGCTCGTCAGTCAGTTCAATCTCACCGGCTCTGGTCGAGTCGTCCATCTGCTGCCGCGAGTTGGGGCCGGCGATCGGAAAGGCAGGGAAGGAGTGATGTGTCATCCAGGCGAGCGCCACCTGATTGGCACTGCAGCCGGTCTTCCGGGCAAGCTGGACGGCCGCTTTCCGCCTGCTGTAGTTTAGATCATTTCCGTACCTGGCTGACAGACCGGGGTTGGGAAAGTCCGGCGATTCGAAATCAAGCCCGTCATACTTCTCGGCGAAGAAGCCGCACGCCTGCGCGCTGTATCCCGCGGCGGGGGTGCCCGTCTCCACATGGTATTGGAGCATCTCGGGATCCATATACAGCATGTCAACGTGACCGGGTCGATAGACTGGATGAGTTGCCCTGGCAAGGGACCAACCGACCTGGCTGGCAACAAACCCCGGGAGCCCGAGTGCGGCGGCGGCCCGGGATGCCTCTTGCTGGCGTCGGATGCTCCAGTTGGAACAGCCGATCGCCTTGAGTCGACCGGCCGCAACATGGTCGGCAAGCATACCCAGTATCTCACCGGCGGGAATGGACGGCTCATCCTTGTGGACCCAATACATATCAATGGAATCGGTGTTCAACCTCGCAAGACTCTCAGCAATATGAGCGTTGATATCATCGGGATTCATCCGGGAAACGCCGGTGTCAAGGTCGGGATGCGCGCCTTTTGTTGAGACCGCGATCTTCTTGTGCATTCCCGTTTTCCCGAGCCATTCACCGATCACCTTTTCACTGTTGCCGTAGCCGCCGGCGTAACCGGAGGCGTCCCACGCGCCGTAGACGTGAGCGGTGTCAATAAACGTACCACCGAGCTCTGCAAACCTGTCGAGGAGCGTGAACGAATCTGATGGTGAAATCTCCGAACCGTAACCTGCCGTGCCCAGGCAGATGACGCTGAGTTCTTTGTCAATGTTCGGCAATTGGGCATACTTCATGATTCCTGGGTTCCTCCGCTCGGCGTCCAACCGGCGATCCCGTCAGGGCATCCCCCTTCGCACCCGGACGGATCGAGGGGAAGTTTCAAGACATTGCTCTTATGAATGGGCACTTCCTGTGGCGCATGGCCTCAATCCCCGCACGGGCAAGCAAAGTGCCGATTCCTTGGCGCTGGTGTTCGGGATGCACGGCCATGGGCGCAAGTCCCATGCCTTGTACAGAACCGTTCTCGCCAGAAATGACGGCTGGACTGAAGAGGATGTGCCCGACAATCTGGCCATAGTCTACCGCGACCAGCGAGACTGAATCTGTACATGTATCTCGAACAGAGTCAACGATTGTGCTCTCGGCCGGTTGGCCGAAGACGGTCTCGTTGAGTGCGTGCACTGCTGCAACGTCCTCAGGTTGTTCTTGTCGTATGGTTATCATCTCTTACTCTCCGGCCGAACATTATTACTCGCGCAAATGGTTTCGTCAGTGAGGCCTCATGTCGGTCGACCTTGAACAGCCATCGATCACTAGCGAACTGCCGCCATCACTCCCGCGATCGGATTTCGAACTTTACGCTTCGCGTCCGTCAATTCCCGGGCCAGGCCAGGGCAAATTCCCACTCCGGGTCCATCCCCGCACCTTTCGAAAGTGTACAGTCCGGAAAGGCACCTGTCCAGAGGGGCCTGCAAAGATACGGGGAGAAGGGATCCGGGGCCGGATTCGCTCGATAAGGAGGATTGGATCAAGAAAACCCGGGTTTTATCAGCCCGGTTTGCTCCTGGTCCTCCGGTTGGCCAGGAACCGGTGGCCGGCCACGCACCTTCCCTTGCGCTCGCTGTAGTCCCACTTCTCGGCGATGAGCCGACGGTGCCAATGCAGAATCGTGTCGGGGGTTACAATGGTAGTCAGCTCCATCATCGTTTTGCGGCCCAGAGCCTTGCCCTTGACGGCCAATACCCTGCGTTGGTCATCGGTCAGGAGAATTCGTCTTCGTTCCATCTTGCCCATCAGCGCCTGGATCTGGGCGTTCTGGAACTCGATGATTTCCTGCTGCCGACGGTTCACCCAGCCGGACAGGATGAGGAAGAAGAGTTGCCAGGGGCGTAGGACGAAACTCATGATCCCATTGATGCCGGGTACGGGCCGGATCTCCGAATCATTTCCCAGACAACTGGAGAATTACTGAGGTGAGGAGGTCGGCCGAGACCAAGGCATGGAAACGTCGCGTGGTGCCTGAATCGCGGCGTTTTTGGCTTCGGCGGAGTTTTTGACCATACGGGCTGCGCTAAAGGAGCGTGGCATTGTGCGTACTAAGAACATCCAATGGCATTTACACCAAGATGTGAGGTATGAGGCATACCGAAGAGACAAATTTTCTCTGGTCATTCTGTTTCTTATCAAATAATCCATTCTATTAACCAAATAATCTATTTAATATCCTAATTTGAATAGTATCACATAAATATAAATTATCGAATACTTGAATTTAAGGAAATACATATGGCTTCGGAAGAACAATTGATAGATGAAATTAACACACTAGACAGAGACGGATTTATACTAGTCCGAGGTGCACTGGATATGGAAACCGTACAGGCATGGCGAGAATGTCTTTATCGCAAGGTCCAGAAAGAAGAATGGGATGGCAAAAACGCTGTTGGCAATGTGTGGTTTGACTATCTCCTGAAACAGGAACCGAACTTGGCGCGGAGTATGATAGGTCATGAGAGCGTCGCCCCCTACCTCAAAGCCATGCTAGGCCGGCAATGTCAATTACGCAGCTTTCGAGCCCACGTCAATCCCGATGCCTATACTCAGGAATGGCACAGTGACTTTATGGCTTACTGGGAGTCAGATAACGAAGCCCGCCATGCGCTACGACCACTGTGTATCAATACAACCTTTTACCTAACAGACAACACACCCGACCGCGGCCGATTGACTTTTTTACCTGGCTACAGCCATAAAAAAGTGCCAGATGAGGTTAATAGAAACCAGGGTTACGATAGCAATGGGCCCTTTTACCGATGGTGTGAGGAGCAAGAGAAAATCAATCTACATCCGATGTCCGGAGATGCTGTCGTTTTCTTTAGTCACATTCCTCATCAAGGTGCAAAACTCAAGCAGGATCCCCCCGATTCCGCCCGCTGCAATATAGTGCTACACTATCAACAGACTCCAATGTATCCAGGATTACCTTTTGTTAGCAGTCCTAATGCTACCATAGACGCCCTGGGATATGACGGAACATTCCCATTTTCTAGCCAATGAAAAACATAATATGGTTCTTCGCGGAATTTAATGGGTAAGATTTGGTTGGGCCTCGGAAAACGGGTCGATGAACAATGTTAGTCTGAGGACCTTAGCCAAAGGAGTCAGACGAATGAAAGGCAAACGCCGGACGACGGAAGAAAAGATCCGCATATTGAGACAAGCGGACGGAGAACGAACGATCCTGGAGATCTGTGCGGAGAACAACATCTCGGAACAGACCTTTCACCATTGGAAGAAGGAGTTCGGCCTGCTGGATGTGAAGCAGGCGAAACGTTTGAAGGAACTGGAAGCGGAAAACACGCGTCTGAAGAGGATCGTAGCAGATCAAGTGCTGGGGATGGAGATCCTCCAGGAAGCCCTTGAAAAAAAGTTATGAGTCCGGGGCATAAGAGACAGGTGGCTGAGGGTCTTGTAGCCCGGGGCCGATGCTCCGGACGAGAAGTCTGCCGATACCTCAAGCTACATCGCTCGACGTGCTTGTAGTGCCAGCCGTTGGGCTTCAGGAACGCGCAACCTATGTCCGGAACTTCCTGCCATGAGTAACCCGCGGGCGGTAATCGGACACGTCGATGACTTCCACGTCGGCGGCTTGAGGAATGGGAGCGTTTCGGCGAGGCACACAGTAACCATGTAGTGAAGAACCCGTGTGCCGAGTAATATCGTGCGATGGATCAAATCACGTTCATTGTGTCCTGAGCAAATGCCCGGAGCAATTTCTTTTCGGTCGCGGCCCACCGTTTTGCTCCAGTCAAACAGGCAATCGGTCCGATCAACGTTGCATGTGGTTCATGTCATCGGCCAGAGGGCGTCCCGAAACGGGCTTTGAGCATTGACCGTTGGCCTTCCGTCTGTATAGTGAGCACTCGCGTGCGTTGTTAATTTGCACCGTTACCCAAAGAGTTTGCCCATGAAAAACAGATTGATTCTCTCGTCCCTTACTCTCTTCGTGGCGGCATATCAGTGCGCGGGTCAAGGTCCACTGACTCCTCCGGGCCCGCCCAAACCCACCATGAAGACGCTGGAGGAGATCTACCAGAGACTGGAAGCGAACCAGGATGCCATTGAGGCGAACCAGGAGGCCATTGAGGCGCGCCTGGAGGGCATCGAGCAGCAAACGGCAAGCCAAGTTCCCGAAGGGATGGTGTTGATCCCGGCGGGTGACTTCGTGATGGGCGATACCTTCGGCGAGGGGTCTTCGGACGAACTCCCGTTGCACACAGTGACGGTCAGCGCGTTTTACATGGGGGAGACCGAAGTGACGAAAACGCAGTGGGAGGCGGTGCATGGCTGGGCGGTGACGAACGGGTATGGGTTCGAGAACGCGGGGTTGGGGAAAGCGGGGAACCACCCGGTGCATACGGTGAACTGGAATGACTGCGTGAAATGGGCCAATGCGCGCAGCGAGAAGGAAGGGCTGACGGCGTGCTATACGGTGGGCGGGGAAGTCTACC
>Ga0310121_10002049_pt1 | contig 19659 bp, 13 predicted proteins | sample CB27_Tmax_986_MG_FD_203504 | JGI IMG/M metagenome (GOLD analysis project Ga0310121, IMG submission 203504) | Marine microbial communities from Western Arctic Ocean, Canada - CB27_Tmax_986 | ecosystem: Environmental > Aquatic > Marine > Oceanic | place: Canada: Western Arctic Ocean | collected...
GACCTGCCAGAAAACGTTGTCACTGTTTAACTCCAGCAGGCTTTGTTGTTCAGATTCCTGAGGGGCTCACGCTGCCATCCGGTTATGGCTTGCGCCGCTATTCACCCACGAATTCTGGCGAAGACCCCTGAATATATATGTTGTGCTTCTTCGCTTTATGCACGTACCGATCCGTGTGCCGATTGGGAATGGGGACGGCCAAGTGTTCCAGCAACTCAATGGCGGTGCTAAAGATGGGTGCCGCATGGCCAAATTCCGGAAACACAACGAGTCGCACATCGGCCAGCGGTTCATATCCAGTCACGGCATAGTCGATCATCTCCAGCATCCGATCCACTCGCTCGTCAATTCCGTCGCGTGAGGTCGGATTCGGCTGGTCGAGTTGACACGCAGCGGCGTAGTATCGTTCCGTGGCCATCAGTTAAATTATTGAGTTGTGGATGCGGATTGGCCAGAGAAAGGACAAGGCAAGAATCACTCTTGATTCGACTTAGTCATTTCCCTGTTCGTTCCTGATGAAAGAGCGGGCGAAAAAAGGGCACCGTTATTATCTAGAAAATCCTAGTTGTTTTTTAGCAAGTTCTAGACACTACGAAGAACGGCTGGATTTTGGGCATGGACAGTTGCCATCCAATGACAGGATTGTAGGAAATAGTGGAATCTCGCCCCAGTCCAAGCGACCGCCAGTCGAAACGCGCAAAGTATGTGCCCGCTGTAACCGCTGGGTTGCGAAAACTGCTCGTCGTTGTTTTCGTGCTTGTTGCGTTAATCGTGGCCAATTCGCTGTACTTGGTGACCATAACCATGGTCGAAGAATGGCCTGGCAACGTTTACCAGAACTTTTTCTACCAATACATGTTTCTCGGTCATCTCGTCTTGGGGTTGCTATTGATCGCACCCTTCCTTGTTTTTGCTGGAATTCATATGCGCAACACGTGGGGTCGTAAGAATCGCCGCGTGGTTTGGATCGGCTACATGCTGTTTGGTTGCAGCCTGCTACTTTTGTGTTCGGGAATCGCCCTGACTCCCGCTGGGCCGCTCGAGCTGAAATCCGCCACGGTGCGACGCGCGTTTTATTGGATACATACGATCAGCCCGCTCGTGGTTGTTTGGCTTTACTGCCTGCATCGACTGGCCGGACCCAAGATTAAGTGGCGTGTGGGGTTGGGCTGCCTGGCCGTTGTAGGGGCCGTTTGCCTGTTGTTGGTGATGTTTCACGCATCCGATCCGCGCGAATGGAATTCCGTTGGCTCGCCCGAAGGCGTCAAGTACTTTGAACCCTCTTTGGCACGCACATCGACAGGTGAATTCATCCCCGCGAAGGCTTTGGCCAACGACCACTACTGTCTAGATTGTCACGCGGATGTTCATCAAGGCTGGGCGGAAAGTGCCCATCGTTTCAGCTCGTTTAACAATCCGGCGTATCTGGCTAGTGTTCGCGAGACGCGTCAATTCTCGATGGATCGAGATGGGAATGTGAAGCGCGCTCGGTGGTGTGCCGGGTGCCATGATCGCGTCCCATTTTTCAGCGGTGAATTTGACGATCCCCAATTCGACGACGTCAACAACGTCACCGCCCATGAAGGCATTACGTGCACCGTGTGCCATGCCATCACTCACATCAACAGTCCACGGGGTAACGCGGATTATACGATCGAAGAACCGCTGCACTATCCATTTGCGTTCAGTGCGAATCCCGCTTTAATGTGGATTAATCGCCAATTGGTGAAGGCCAAGCCATCATTTCACAAGCGCACATTCCTCAAACCGTTTCATCAGGAGGCGGAGTTCTGCTCGGTGTGCCACAAAGTACACCTACCCCAAGAGCTGAATGACTACAAGTTCTTACGCGGGCAGAACCACTATGACTCGTATCTATTCAGCGGCGTTTCCGGTCATGGTAGTCGTAGTTTCTACTATCCCGAACGGGCCGAGCACAATTGCAATGGCTGCCACATGCCTCTGTCACCGTCCAACGATTTTGCAGCCCGCCGATTTCCTGGAGCGGAGACACGGAGCATCCATGATCATTTGTTTCACGGTGCCAACACCGCGTTACCGTATCTGCGTGGTCAATCGGAAGTGGTCAACGCTCACGAGCGATTTCTCCGCGGTACGACGCGTGTCGACCTCTTCGGCGTGAAGACGGGCGAACGCATCGAGGATCCGCTGGTCGCTCCCATAAGACCTCAAGTGCCCACGCTGGTGGCCGGCGAGTCGTACCTCATTGAAACGGTCATTCGGACTCTCAAACTCGGCCACCACTTCACCCAGGGGACTGCCGATTCGAACGAGGTTTGGCTGTAGGTTGCGGTGACCAGTGGCGACCGGGTCTTGGGCCGCAGCGGCGCACTGGACGAAGACGGGACGGTGGATCCATTCTCCCACTTTGTCAATGTCTTCATGCTGGATCGCCATGGCTATCGCATCGATCGGCGCAACGCCCAAGACATCTTTGTACCTCTTTACGATCATCAGATCCCCCCCGGTGCCGCGCAAACGGTGCACTATCGTCTCGGCCTACCGCCGGAGCTTGATGAACCGGTGACCATTGAGGTGAAACTGAAATATCGAAAATTCGACCAGCGCTATACGAAAATTGTCGCCAGCCAGACCCAGCCGAATGATGCGCCTCTTCGCGATCATCAATCAGAAAGCCCGTATCGTAACCAGCTCCCGATTGTCACGTTAGCGACGGACCGGGTCGTCTTTTCAGTGGAAGGAGTCGACGCCGCACCGGTCAAGCAAGAACACGAAGTCACTGATTGGGAACGGTGGAATGACTATGGCATTGGTCTCTTATTGAGTGGTAAGGTTCAACTGCGTCAGGCGGCCGAAGCATTCCGTCGGGTCGAAGCCTTGGGTGAATACCATGGACCACTCAATCTGGCTCGCGTGCACTTTCGAGAAGGAGAGCTTGACCAATCGGTCGAGGCGATCCAGCGAGCTACGGAAATGGACGAACCTCCCGCGCCTCCTTGGACATTGGCGTGGCTTAGTGGGCTGGTGAATCGCCAGCAGGGATACTTGAAGGAAGCCGAGACAAATTTCCGCGGCGTGCTCGAAGTCCACACTGCGGAAATGCGCGGACGCGGTTTTGATGTTTCGCTGGACTACGAAGTCGTCAATCTGCTGGGCATGACGTTGTACGATCGAGCCCGCCAGCAACGTGGGGACGACGGTGCGTCGGCGCGGAACGACCTGCTGCAAGCCGCGATCAAGCAGTTCGAAAGGACGCTAAAGCTCGACCCCGAAAATGAGCAAGCCCATTTCAATCTGCAGATGATCCACGGGGAGCTGGGGAATGCCGAACGACGAGCTTATCACCAAGAAATGCATCTCAAATACAGGCCGGACGACAACGCGCGTGATCGGGCCGTGGCGCTTGCGCGAGCCCGATATCCGGCTGCGAATCATGCCGCGGAAGAGGTGGTCGTGTATGACTTGCAGCGCAAAGCTAATAACCAAAACTGAGGGCTGGTCATGACGTTACCGGATCGCGACCACCACGCAGCGGACTCTCTTTCCGATCAGGACGATGCGATCATTGGGCTTGCACTGCGTTGGTCACTGGTCGTCGTGGTTGTCTTGGGCGCGACGGGCGCGGCACTCGTGTTTTGGTGGACACGTGCCGAACTCGAGCCGCTAGATCACCCGTCGACACTCCAGTTGCCACGGGTGCGCGACGTCGAAAACGTTGAAATACCGACGGTGAGATTCACGCGCATTACGGAGTTGGCCGGCATTACCTTTGTTCATGAGAATGGCGCCAACGGCGACAAGCTGCTGCCAGAGACGATGGGAGGAGGTTGCGCGTTTCTAGACTACGACAACGACGGCGATCAGGATCTGTTCTTGTTGAACTCGGCCCGATGGCCAGGGGACACTGCTGGGACAACGGGTCCACCAGCCACGTCGGCCATGTATGAAAATGACGGGACCGAGAGCTTTCTTGATATCTCGGTCGAGGTTAGCCTCGACTTACACGAGCCGATTGTGGGGCGAGGTGCAGCCTACGCCGACATTGACGGAGACGGTGACCTCGATATTCTGTTGACCCAGATCGCTGGGCCACCGTTGTTGTTGCGCAACGATCAGCAATTGGGACATCACTTTCTCCGACTCAAGTTGGTTGGCACCTCTAGCAATCGAGATGCGATCGGCGCGGCGGTTTCCGCGCGGGTTGCACGGGACTGGTACCATCGCCAGGTCATGCCGACACGGAGTTATTTGTCTCAGATGGAATTGCCGGTGACGATTGGTCTGGGAGATCACACAAGCGTGGATCAACTCCTTATTCGTTGGCCGGACGGTTTCGAACAGGAAGTAACTGATTATGAAGTCGATGGATTGACCGTCGTTGTCCAAGCTGACCGTTGAGGATCCCCACCAACTGTTGGACGGCTCTCCGAGTTGTCAGGGGTGCGGCCACGACTCGGAGCGTCGTGCGACCGAGGAGTGCTCACCGTGAGGCTTCTGCATGGAAATATTTTCGTACCAGATGCTCCGGGGGTGCCGGCGTCAGCCAAGTCGCGACGATCCCAATCACCAGTGAAGCAAACATTCCCACCATGAACGGATGGAAATTGAAGACTCTGTAGGCGGTCATTGCGCCGCCGTTCAAGTAGGTTCCTGCCGCGTAGAGCGTGACATGGGTGGCGAAACCACCTAGCATTCCCGCCAAAGCCCCGTGTCGATTGAAGCGCGGCCAGTACAACATCAAAACAACCGGCACAAGGAAACTAGTCGACAAACCGCTGCCGGTAAAAACGATGATGTCCTGGAGGAACTGGGGAGGACTGATGGCAGCCAGCATGGCGAGCGCTCCGACCGTGACCGTCGTCGCATACGTCATTCGCTTGATCGTCTTTTCCGATGCGTGCGGGTTGATGTTTCGCTGGTAGATGTCACGCACGATGGCTGAAGAAATCATCAGCAGGAAACTATCCATCGTCGACATGACCGCCGCGAACGGTGCAGCCACCAGCAGACCGGCCAGCCACGGCATGTTGACCAATTCGGTCGTGACCCTGGCCATCTCTGGCATGATGCGGTCCGATTCGGTCTCCCATCCTGGTAGCAAGACACGAGCGCAGCAGAAAATGATGACCAGCGGGAAATAGATGAGCGAGTAGTAAATCGATACAGTAAAGATAGCGCGACGTAACGTCCTGGCATTGTTGAATGCCATCAGCCGAACCATGTTACTGGGCTGGCCAGCCCCCGAAAAAGTCCACATAAAAAAGAAGGATACGGCCAGGCTGAACGGCAGGAAACCCGCGGAACTGGTCGCGTGAGGTCCCGGCCCAGTGACGTAGACACCCTGTCGGCCGGCTCCGGTTACGTAGGGCTTGCTTTCGAGAACCTCGACGGCGATCTCTCGGTCGAACGGTGTGGCGGTCTGCTCCTGGACGTGCCGTGCATACGTCAGTTCGATACCAGCGATTCCCCGGCCGTTGTCGGTCCGCGTCGATGTCTCGCCAGCCGCGATCTGGGCCCGCGCCGCCGTGCGAAATACACGGCGCTGGTCCGCGTCGACAGAGATCAACCAGCTGTTTGGAGGTATGCTGAAGACCTCATCAGTTGGAGACTCGACGGTTAAACTCAACTGAACAAGATTTGGCGGAGTCATCTTCGCCATTTCGTCCGTGGCGTTGCCCAATCCGTTGACCGCGTAAATCGCCAGCGGCAGCATGATGACCACACCGCCAACCATTACGAAGCCCTGCATCACGTCGGTCCACACGACTGCGCGGAAGCCTCCGTAAGCCGTGTAGACGACGACGGCAGCGGTGAAAACGAACAGGCACATCAGATAACCTGGATTGCTAATGGGCTCGCTCAACCTCAGTCCACTTTGTAGCAGGTCGGCCATGCCATTGCTGGCGACCTGGAACGTAGGCACATCGCGCAGCAGCGTTTGCAAGATGACACTGCCGCCCTTGAATTGAGCGATCAGATTGAAAGCCATGAAAAAGACAATCAGCGCCGTGGCGACCGCGGCGAAACCGGAGCTTTCAAACCGATCTCGCAGCACATCGGGTATCGTGATGGCGCCGGTCTTTCTAGCAACTTGATTGATTCGTTTGGCCAGTAAACCCATGGAGACGATCGGTACGATCATGTAGCTACCGATCCACAAGGCGGCAATCCACCCGTGTGTGTAAACCAATGATGGGAAGCCGATGAAACTTCCACCAGAGGAGCTCGTGGCGGCAAACGTCAAGGCGAATGCCCACACGCCGAGTGACCGACTGCCCAGAAAGTACTCACTCAAAAATGATTTGGATTGCAGCAACCGATTTGACAACCAGGCCAGTACCATCACGGCGGCAATGTATATCGAGAACGATAAAATCGCGGAGTTGGATCCGCTTTGCGCCAGTAGCGTCGTGACAGCGAATTCACTCATAGCTCGACTCGCTCTCGTCGTCGAGAGACGATGCCTGTTCGGCCAGGTCCTCGCCGTCGTGGGTTTCACCCAAGTCGTCGGGTTGCATAAAGAAGAAGCAGAACCAGACCGCGACAATGTCCACCACGATCCACGGCAAGAAGACGCCCCAGAATGCCCAGGACGGCATGCCCAGCACCATGGGCACTTCGGCACGCGATTCCTCGGGGCCGATATAGCCGAGGTTGAAACAGACGCAGATGGACCAGACACAGAAGACGGAAAACAACGCGATGATCACGTACAACTCGCGCAGGGAGTGTAAGTAAGTGGGGTCGTATTCAGGTCTGGTCGATTGGGGCTCGTCCTCATTCATCCTATAAAACTCCTGTAAGAGCTACGCGTCGAGCTACAGAGATGACCGCTACCAAAAAGGACCATCAGCGAGGCGGGCGAGGGGGCCTTGATCATAACTCGGACAAATGCTGACATAGATTGCAATGCCACCTTAACACTAGCCTGACGCGCAAGCGAGGAGAGGGGCCGCTGCCCCGCGAACCAGCTGAACACTGCCATGCGAGTCCGAAACCGGAGCCGTGCTGGCAATGCAAACCGCGTTCTCCTCGCTTGCGCATCAGGCTAGTGTTTCCCCGGCAGACAACCAGTAGCACTGACAGCATTTAGCGGAGTTATGATCAAGGCCGGGCGAGGGCCATTTTGTCGGCCCAAACAGCTGGGATTTAACCAGGCGGCTAGCGGCTGGCCTGAATGCCCGTGTGTCTCTTCGAATTCGTAACATCGCTGCATTATAAGGAGATTGTTGGTCGTTGTCGGCCTCATTTGGGGTGATTCCGTGCCAGGATCGCCCGCGTTACAATATACAATATGCCTGCGTTACGATATGCCAGCGTTACGATACGACTGGGAAATCGGAGAAACCAGCCGACTGGTGGATCACTCACACCTATCAAAATACGGGCAATCACCTGACCTATCCATTCATCTTTAGGGCTTATCGAGTCGACAGCCGGTCCGTCGCACTCCGATCGACGGCGTGATTGTGGAGGCTGTGAGCGATCGTGTCGGCTGCTTCCTAGCAGATTTCGCCTGCTAACTCTTGCTTTGCCAGCCCCATCCAACGAGACTTGAGATAGTGAATCGCTAGGCCCCGGTATGTATCCGACGTCGAAACGAAGAGGATTCGCTAGAGGATCACGGATCGCACTCACAATACGATTACAAAACACAGTTCCACTCTCAACTCATGAAAATCACCACTTTAGAAGATCGATACTTGGCGTTCACGATTGTGATTTTGGTCGGTGTTTTCCTTGTCGACCCAGCCGTATTGGCCGAGGTGGCGATCGACGAGGTGGCGATCGACGAGGTGGCGATCGACGAGGTGGCGATCGACGAGGTGGCGATCGGCGAGGTGGCGATCGACGGGGAGGCAACCGCGGGCGTCGCGCACGTGGCGTTGTTCGATGAAGATTTCTTGTACCAGGGAGAATTTGTTGGCCAACGAAGCGTCGAGAACAGCGAGCCGCATGTGATCGGGCTTCAAGTTGTATCGCGAGGCGGCGCTGACTTCACGGCGCTGCACTTTGGTGGCGGGTTGCCAGGCGCCGATTGGGATCGATCGCCACCACTAGAATTGGTCGGGCGTCGTAACGGGTCGATGTTGGTTTTCGCCGGCGCCCCTTGGGCGATCATGGCCAAGCAAGACCGTTGTGTGTTGTTGGACCACGATGGCCAACGGATTGGTGAGTTGCAGCGTATTCACCGCGCCAGTCCCACGTTAGGGGCGACTCCACCGGAAGGGGCGATGGTTCTTTTTGATGGACGAAGCGTGGACAAATTCACCAACGGTCGACTCACCGACGCTGGGCTGCTCAAGGAAGGCGCGGATCTGCTGCCCATGTTTCAGGATTTCAATTTGCACCTGGAGTTTATGTTGCCCTACATGTCGAGCGAGCGTGAGCAAGGGCGTGGCAATAGCGGAGTCTACTTGCAGAGCCGATACGAGTTGCAGATCTTAGATTCGTTCGGTTTGCTGAGCATGGAGCGCGATTGCGGTGCTTTGTACAAACTCCGCAAGCCCGATGTGAATATGTGCTTGCCGCCACTCACGTGGCAAACTTATGACATTGTGTTTACCGCGCCCCGTTGGGCGTCGGATGGTAGCAAGCTCCGTCATGCGCATATCACCGCTTGGCACAATGGCGTCAAGATACACGACGATGTCGAGATTCCCAATAAGACAGGCGCCGGGAAAGAAGAGGCTCCCACGTTGCTTCCCATTCGCCTGCAAGATCACGACAATCCAGTGCGATTTCGCAATATCTGGATTGTCGATCGTGGGTTGGTGGCCGGCGAATTCCCGCCATCGGTCACCGACGAGCAGGTTGAAAAGTCCGCCGCAATTCAGTTAAGCGATCCGAGTGCCGTCCCCGATTCGTCGAAGGTCGAGCCGAACAATGGCGCCGGTGTATCGGCCCTACCAACCGAAGGATTCACGGCTCTTCTCAACGGGAAGGATCTTGGTGGATGGCACGGACAGCCACATTTCGATCCGCGAGAATTGGCGGCAATGGATGAGGCCGTGCGCGATCAGCAGATTCAGCAATGGACGCACGACGCACAACAGCACTGGACGATGTCTGACGGCGAGTTGGTGAACGACGGCGAAGGTGCCTACCTGACGACCGACCAGTCGTACGGGGATGTCGAGTTTTTTTTGGAGTACAAAACCGCGCCACTGGCCGATAGCGGCATTTATTTGCGAGGAACTCCACAGGTGCAGATCTGGGACTATACCGAAGCAGGCGGGAAATGGGATCGAGGCGCGGACAAGGGTTCCGGCGGATTGTTCAATAATGACGTGGACGCGGCGGGGCACTTTCCGTTGACTTTCGCCGACAAGCCGTTCGGCGAGTGGAATCGATTTCGAGTGATGCAAATTGGCGATCGGACCAGTGTCTGGCTAAACGGACGGATGGTGGTGGACCACGCGCCGATGCAGAACTACTGGGATCGTGAACGGCCACTCATTTCACGTGGTCCGATCCAGTTGCAAACGCACGGCGGCGAGATTCGCTGGCGCAATCTACTGATCCGAGAAGTCCCCATTGCCGAGGCCAATGAAAGGTTGATGAGTTACGGTGGTGACAACCTCTTCGAGTCTATCTTTAACGGCCAGGATCTCACCGGATGGCAAGGGGCCATGGACAGTTACGAAGTTATCGATGGGGCGCTGGTATGCAAAAACGGACAAAGTGGCAATCTCTTTACCACCGAAGAGTACGGCGACTTCGTGGTGCGATTGGAGTTTCGATCACCCAAAGGTGGCAACAACGGACTGGCTATTCGCTATCCTGGTGAGGGAAATGCTCATCTCGATGGCCTCTGCGAGATCCAGATGCTGTACGTAGATCCAGACAAGCCCGGTCACCAAGGTTTGGATCCCCGTCAATACCACGGCTCGATTTACGGGCTCGTGCCAGCTCAACGAGGGTATCTACGCGAACCGGGCCAATGGAATTTCCAACAGGTGACCGTGGTGGGATCCCAAATTCGTGTGGAACTAAACGGCTATACCATCGTGGACGCGGATATCGGCCAGGTAGAGGATCGGATGGGGGACAAGGAATACCGCGGAATCGACCGAAAGACGGGATACTTCGGCTTGGCGGGACACTATGATCCCGTAGCGTTTCGAAATGTCCGTATCAAGCGACTGGATGCGACCGCCGATTGATTCACACCGATCCAGCGCGTGCCACCATTTCTCAAGCCGTCGTTGCCCCGACGCGGATTCTCTCAACGGTCGCGTGGAACTCCAGCCTAACTGCGACCGTAGCGAATTCGATTGAGGTAGTCACTCCCCTGAACGTTGGGTTGCCGCGCATACCCCAGCAGTGCGTAGATCCGCGGCTTGTCTCCTTCGATACGGGTCACGCGGTGCAAAGTGTGCTTACCTTTGAATAGTATCAGACTCCCTGGCGGTGCTTCGAGTGCCTCTACCTCGCTTCGGCCACCCTGCAGCACGGCGGCGACTCGGTCGTAGTTTTCTGTTTCAGGGCCGCGAATGTTGTGGGAAAACTCGAACGTTCCTCCGGAATCAGCCTCTTGCAAGGGGATCGATACGACAAAGTCGGATTGGTCGAAGTGCCAGCGCAAATAGTCACCTTGTCGCATGACCGAGAGGTTCAGCCGGCCCAGCGGGCACTCGTAGCGATGGAGTTGGTCTAAACCAGTGATGAGTCGAATCAATTCGGTCAGCGTGTCCCATTCGTAGAGGGTACGGATCGCCGAATTGACTGGGAAAAGGTCGCCGGCGACCGCGGCAAGGGACGTCGTCTCGGTGAGGCGGCGAGCATGTTTGGAGGGCCACGATTCGTCGATATCTTCGAGGTACGCATTCCCTGTCAATATGTTGTGGTAACCCAAGGGCGCTAGCTCATTCGCCTCGGCGATAAACTGCGCCATCGATTCGGACCGAATGAACCGTTTGAGAACACAGACTCCCTTGCCGACATAGCTGAGCTGCCAATCGGCCAATGATGCGAGGCATCCCTCGTCGGGGAGTCGGTCGATCGGATATTTGTTCGTGTCAACGAATTCTTTGGCGTGCATGTCGTTCTGCCGGGGACGATTTTGGTCGCATCCAATGTGGCTGGCTCAATAAGAACATGCCGAGAGACAGTATGTCAAGCTTGCATCCGCGATGTTGGATCGTGATCGCCAGTCGACCGCCGGAAACTCCACGCTGGCGAGCGGTACTACTTGCCAGTGCCTTGTCGCGGAGTCTCCAGAAATCTGTCCGTTGGCTAACTGGACGAGGCCACACAATGGGCGTATGCCCCATCCTAGAGCGCCGAGGCGCCAACACCTTGAAACTGAAGGCGCCGAATTGGAGCAGCGGCCCTGCCCACCGAGATGATGACGGACAGAGACGATTGAATCGACCGTCGCTCCGTGAGTCGAACGTCGCCGTGTGAATCGACCGTCGCCGCGGACGGGCCGCTAGAGCTGTGAGGCCAAGAAGCGTCGCTTGCTGATGACCGCTGGTAACGCCAACGCCGTGTGATTACTGGGGTCGCTATCGGTCACTTGCTGACCAGTCGGACTTTGGCCGGCGACGGAGGCGGTATTGTTGTATGGGCCAAGCGTGGCGCTGCGTGTTGCGATATAGGTCCAGGTCTCGGTTAATTCCAGTTGCGCGTTGCCATTGGTATCGCCACCAGAAAACGTAGGCGAGAAGTCATCCGTGGTGAGGTTAGGAGTTCCGTTGTCATCGGTTAGCTGGATGTTGGAGAGAACCACATCACCCGGGTTGGTCACTATGAAGGTAAACCTCACTTCGCTTCCGACAAAAACTTGAGGTCCTGTTCCCGGTTGGTCCGCGTCCTGTCCGTTCGTCGCTTTTTCTACGTCGATTTGGGGCGAGCCGGCGGTATAGTGGCTAAAATCCATGTCCATGACCTGCGTCGTTCCGCCCAAGCCGGTCACCGTTCCCTTGTTTTCGTAGGTCCCAGCGACGACCGTTCCGGTCAAGGTATAGGTCCACACCTCGTTGATGTCGAGGATGTTATCACCGTTGATGCTGCGACTGATGATATTGGAAACCGGGCCTTCCACATCGTCCGTAACGATGACGTTCGTGAGCGGCAAACCTCCGGCGTTAGTAACGACATAGGTCCAAGTCACCTGCTGGTTAGGGACGAGATCGGGGACGTCCGCGTCGGTCGCCAAGTCGGCCTGGTTGCCGTTGGTGAGTTTCTCAATGTCGACCGCGGGTATCGGCGCGGGATTGGAAATGTTCACGACTGCGGAATCCGGGCCAATAATATTGAGTAGCCCGATCATGCCGTCCATCGCACCTTCGGTCGCTTCGACTTCCAGCTCAATGGCGCCTACATTCGAAAAGTTGGCCCCGCTACCTGCCTGTGTAGTGAATTGGACGCCGTTGTTGCTGCCGGTGAACGGGATAAAGATATCTTGGGAGATGTCCTGCGGAACGTTCGTAATAATCGCTTCGGAGAAATTGTTCGCATCCGTGTACACACGAACGCGGATGATGGCGTTGGGTTCGTCAAACTGAGCATCGTGAATGCAAATACCAGTGCCAATGCCCGTCACGCCACCCACCGCGGTTAGATCGACGCCGACACCGGCATTGCGGAGTCCAGTGTGATTGAGTCCATCTCCGGGCGCATCGAGGCCGTCCCAGGTAACCGTGTAACGCCCTGTCGAATTGAAATCGGGATTAACGAACAGAAATCCACCATCGTTGAACATGCTGACATTTTCGAACGTGGAACTGAAGGTTAGAATCTGCGCGGTAAAGTCGCGTTGACCACCGAGCACGTCCGCGAAGGTTGCTGGCGAGGTCGGAAACACCTCGGTGGTGGCACCAATGGTCGTGCCATCGGTTGTGCGGCCACTGGCAGTCGTGGACGCGTCAATGGATGTTCCGTCGGCGCCGGTCGCCAACGTGATGACACCGCTGATCCGCTGTTGGAGTGAAATATTCCCCAAAGTTGGGTTGCTGGCCGTTTGAGCTGGTTGAACGACGAAATAGCTTCCGGCCGCCAGATTCGTAAACGAATAGGCACCGTTGGCCGTAGTCGTAGTCGCGGGCGCGGCCTGCGTATCAATTCCTGGATTGAAGGCGTTGTTTCCGTTGCTATCGTTGAAGAGCTGAATCAATGCGCCGTCTAATTGCTCTCCAGCGTCAAAGGTGCCATTGATGGTCGTATCCACGAACGCGGTGCCGTTGATGAAACTCGGAATCGTGGTCGACAGGACTTCGCGCGACTCCAGTTGTTCGCAGTAGAGTCGGCGTCGGCCAAGGCGTTGTGGGTGGGTCTTCTTGCGGCTGCCACGCGGAGCTCCTGGAAAATTGCCAAATCGGAATCCAGTGAACATAAATTGATACTCCAATCGATGACCAGCCCCATGAGTTTTTCCTGTCAGCGAGAAACGGTGTTTCATCGGGCGCGGCGAGCACGCGAAGCTGAACCAACTGTAGACGTTGAATTCAAATTGCGGGTTGTTCGTTATCTATATCTTCTTCGGGATAATCGGCGTCCTAACTTTGCTTTAGCGCATAAGCCGCGCGCTGTTATTGCTAGCGAGCCCTGCCATCACGTTTTACCTAAGTCGCTGATGACTCGGGTTGTGCCCGCCAGCGACGACAGATAGACCTTAGCTGCTCAATAAGAAACCTATTGAAGGTTGATGCATGAGCGAATGCGACGATCAGACGACAATGCAGACCCCAAGGCGGAGTGTTTCAGCGGTGCCGACAGTTTTGGCACCTTGCGTCGCGGCACTGCTCTAGGCGGGATTTGCCCAGTATTCGCGTTGAGCCAGAAAAGAGGTTCGCCGGGGGCTGCACTGAATCGCGACGAAATTGTCAACTTATCGAGGTCGGAGAAAGCAACTCGAAGAGAGTGCGTCGAATCGCCTTACCAGCTGAGGTCCAGACCCACGTTAAGCCCGTGTGCCCAATAGTCGGTATCAATAAACTCAAATCGAGGTCGAGGGACCTGAACCGCCAGCGCCTCGCCTCCGAAACCGTTGGGATCGGCGTCAAGATCCACAATTTCACCCGGACGCAGAACGCGACTCAAGTAGAGAAAAGTGTACCCGACCGTGGCTCGTAATCGTGGCGTCAGATAATAGCCAAATGTGGTGCCGATTTCCGGCACGACCGCTAGCTCGTCGCGAGAGTACGTGCCTATGTTGGACTCCATCGCTAGAATTCCGACGTCAAATTGTTGTGGTGGAGCTCCCAGCGTCGTGATCTGGGTGCTGCCATCGATGAACGCCTCTTGCTTCACGTTTCCGATGCCCAACTTGAGCAGAGCCTCCAATGACAATCGGTTGAAGCCGCCCAACCACATAAAGCCGATGTCTCCACCGTGAAACTCGTTGTTCGTCCTGAAACTATCCGTGATCTCGAAAGCGGAGGGCAAGTCAGGACTGATGGATATCAGATCTTCGGAGATGGTTAGCATTTCATCCAATTTCACGTATCTGTAGCCAAACATAATGTCGATTCGCGAGTAACGGCGGTGTCCACGCGGATTCGTATCCACGCCACAACAGTTACCGCCACAGCTCCCACAGCTGGAACAGCACAAATTCCAGCGCAGTCTTCCCCCAGCGGACTCGAGTTTCGACTTGGCGTTGACGGATACGGTGCCCGTGATCAGTCCCGGGAACGAAACTAGCTCCGCATCTTCCCGGGCAGGCGGGTCGGGAAGGCCCGCCGCGGTAGTCGGATTGATATTAAAAAACGGACGGGCGATGACGGGGTTTCCGTTGGGGTCGCCAGTTGAGGAGAATGTGAATCGTTCCTCGGAGAGCTCAAAGTATTCGCCATCCCAAGCCCATCGTCGGCAGGGTGGCCAGTAACCCCCAAATTTGATCCGATATCCGCTGCTGGTACCGTCTAAGATGTCGTTGTTTCCCAACAGGATCTCGGTACCTTCCTCGCCCAGAATTCCACTCGAGTTGACGGTGCCCGTGGTGACTAAAGGGGGCAGGTACATCCCTTTCGTTCCCCACGCTAGATACTCGCCGCGGAGCCAAAGCCATCCGGCCGGCCCGCAGTAGCCATTGCGGCATGTTTTGCAACAAGTGCGACAGGGGCTGCCGCACTCGCAAGGGATCGACGATTGCGCGCATCCATCACATATGCCATCGTGGACGATCGATCCGTCCATGATCGGTCCGTTGATAATCGGTCCTTCCATGATGGGGCCTCCCTGGCTCCCATCCACGATTTCGGCGCCAGGTGGGATCACTTCCCAGCCGTCTTCGACCGCTTCGTTGTGTTGGGCTTGCCGGACGGCAAACGGATCCCCCGGCTGTCCGCCAGCGAATCCTGACCGTGACACCCTGCCCCGCCCGATCCGTGATCGTTGCATTGGGCTCAACCGTCGTACCATTACGTACGGAGCCTTGCCTTCTTCCCAAGTCAGCGTGCGTGCCACGATTCGCACGTCCTGGTTCATGTGACGGCGCAAATTGATCCGAGCGGTCGGAGCGATGAAGGCCAGCACCTCGCCCTCTTCGCTGACCACGGCAAAACGCTCACTGCCAGATCCCCCACGCCGCAGGCGTGTGAGTCGTCCAGCGGTAACGAATTCGTCCTGTTCGATATCGCCATCCAGCTCGGCCGATTCTCCGTCGGCCGAGTTGAGTGACATCTCGGCCGAGTTGAGTGACATCTCCGAGATGTCCTCTGTTTGTGAGAAGGCGGCGTGGCTCAGCAATAGCGTCGCGAAAAAGCCGCCGAACAACGAACGCACCAAAAATCGCTGAGAGTTATGCACGATCGATCATCTCGACAAATATGAATGTTCCGGATGATTTCGAGAAGGATTCTCGAGACAAGTGGAGGGCTTGTAGCCCAGCGTTTGGCGGGGCGTCAATGGCAAAAGGGTAATTCTCGCCTGCGGATTCATGCAGTGAATTCAGCTATATCAGCGATAGCATGGCGGAAAGGTTTACCCGTCACCTGCTTTCGCGACAACCGTGCAAGTTTACCTACACGGTCAGCTCCGCAACAAAAAAGAAACTCTAGGTAGACATGATTGCTGGTTCCGATAAGGGGGTACAGAGAATCTACGAGACCGAGGTAGAAGAGGTTTAGTAAGTAGACTTTGAGGGAGAAGAAACGTGGATAGCCTGGCATCAAATAGCAACATTCCATCCTCGGACATTGAACGCCCCTTCACGGAAAGCCCCAATCGATTCGGTTGGTTTTACTTCCTGGTGGGTGCAGTGGTCACCTTCTTGCTCATTTACCTGGGCTTGGCTCGTCCAGCGGCGCGGGAGCTGGCTCTCATTCGCCGTCAAGTCAGCGCGCTGGAACAGAGTATCTGGGAGGTCGCCGGGCATCAGGATACCGCCAAGGAGACCACCACACTGCTTTGTGCTCTAATCGACCAACGACAATCGGTGACCGAAGCGCGCCGAGCCTTGGCCGAAATGCAGCAGTTGCAATCTCAGCTGATCGCGACGAAGGAGTCGGCCACCGAGGCACTAGACGTGATGCGGCTGTTGGCCGACCAAGACGAGATGGCCACTCACGCCCGCAAGTCGCTGGCTGAAATCAACCAACTCCACACTGAGTTGGCGGATGCGCGGCCCATCGCCCAACAGAGCGCAAAGTTGGTGCAAGCCGTCGCCGAGCAGCGACGCTGGACCGACAAGGCAGGCCAGTCCCTGGCGCGGCTCAATGGTTTTCAAACCGAATTGATGTCGATGACGCAGGGATTGTCGACAGCGATGTCCGCGGCCAGAGAGCTCAAGGGATTGCGTGACGCGGTGTTGGAAAATGCCGACGCGTCCGAGAAGGCGGCGATCACGTTCGGACAGTGGCGTGAGCTTCATGAGGAATTGGCAGATTCGGCGGCCACCGCCGCCGAAGCGCGTCGCGTCGGTTCGGAGCTACTGGCATTGGAAGCGGACATCCTCAGCTCTTCGCCAAAGTTGAATACGGCCCAGACGAAACTCGAGAGCTTGATCGGACTGCACGACACCATTCAATCGCATCAAGCGGATGTCGAAAATGCCAAGGCCTCCCTCAAGGATCTGATCGCTTTAAAGGACGACGTGATCTCCAGGACGGTTGACCTGGCCGACGCAGTGGAGACTTTGGAATTAACCACCGCAATGGGCAATCATTTTCGCGATGCAACGGTCGGGTTTGAGAACATTCGTCATTGGATGATCGAGGTGATTGCCACGGTCCCGCTGTTGGACCAGGCCAAAGATTCGCTGGCTCCGCTGACTGACATAGGCAATATGCGGCGGGTGAATTTCCAACAGATTCGCAATGTGGCCCAACAGGTATCGCGTGAATTCGGGTCCCAGCTGGCTTCGCGGCCGGTCACCACGGCCATTGACGACCGTGGCCTACTGTTTGAAACCGGCGTCATCGATTTGCTCCCCACCAACACCCCGATGCCCAGCATCCTCGATTCGCTTGGGCCCCTGGAATTCGACCTGCCCTAGTCGATTCGGGAACGGGTGTTGTTTCAACTGTGCCGTGTGCTCCCCAACGGCACTCTGTATAATCAGGTCGCGGACCGAGTTCCCCGCCGGTCCGCGACCTGAGATCAGGTCAAACAAGGCTTCCCGCGGCGTTCCGCGAGTCGCTGAATTGAACGACTGACCCGTAATACAGAGGAGCCTACACGTTGTCCCATCACAGATTCTTCATCGCGATTGGTTTTCGCATCAACGTTCTCCTCGTCGGTTGTTGCCTTGTCACTGGTTTCCTGACGTTGTCCGGCGACGTGAACGCCGATCATCATGAATCCACTCAGGCCGCCAAGTTTGGCCGCTTCCAGACTGGCGATACAGTCGCTTACGGAATCGTTGATGGGGGGCGCATCGTACAACTTTCGGGCGATCCGTTCGGTGAGTGGGAAAAGACAGAGACCAGCTACTCGTTGGATGAGGTGACTTGGCTGGTTCCCACCCAGCCGGGAAAAGTGCTTGCGTTGGCGGGCAACTATCGGGATCACTTGGGCGACCATCCCGCACCCGCGAATCCAGAACCGTTCTTTAAAGGACCTGGTTCGCTGATCCCGCACGGCGCGAACATCGAAGTACCGACCGACAATGTCCATTATGAGGCGGAGTTGGTGATTGTTATAAAGAAACGAGCGAGTGACGTACCTGTCGAAGACGCACTCGACTATGTGTTGGGCGTCACTTGCGGCAACGATGTTACCGAACGCGACTGGCAAAAGAACGATGCGCAATGGTGGCGTGGCAAAGGGGCGGACACATTTGGACCCTGCGGCCCCTTCATTGCCACGGGCATCGACTATCAGAACCTGGAAATGACCCTCCTTGTGAACGGCGAAGTTCGCCAGCAAAGTAATACCAAGATGCAGATTCATGGCATTGCCGAGACCGTCAGCTTTATCTCGCGGCATGTGACACTGGAGCCTGGTGATCTTGTTTTTACTGGCACACCTGGAAAAACGGCCGCTTTGCGCGCGGGTGATACGGTGGAAGTGGTGATTGAGGGAGTTGGCACGTTGTCCAATCCAGTGGTCAAAGAGCCCACCCATGTCGTGGCCATGGCGCCGGCGGAGCCAGCCGACATGAGGTCGATATTCAACGGCGTCGACTTGAATGGCTGGGACGGCGACCCACGACTATGGTCCGTGAAAGACGGAGCCATTCATGGGGAAACGACCGCCGAAGGCGCAGCCAACGGCAATACATTTCTGATTTGGCAAGGTGGCCGCACGAAGGATTTTGAGCTGCGGCTCAGTTTCCGTTGTAATGCCACAAATAATTCGGGGATTCAGTACCGTTCCCGGCATATCGACGATGACAGCGTTCCGAACAAGTGGGTGGTGCGCGGTTATCAACATGAGATTCGCAACGAAATCGATCTTCCCAGTGTCTCTGGTTTTATCTATGACGAGGGCGGGAAGCGGGGCCGCATGTGCCTGGTTGGAGAGCAGGCGACTTGGGAAGCGGACGGGAACAAACAGGTAACCTCGACGCTGATCAGCGCCGAGGAATTCCAGCAGCTTTTCAAGTTAGACGACTGGAACGACGTGATCATCATGGCGGATGGGAATCACATTCGGCACTATCTCAACGGCCGGTTGATCTTGGACTTTACGGATGCCGATCCGGATTCGGCGTTGCTCGATGGCGTCTTGGCTTTGCAGCTACACGCCGGACCGCCAATGTGGGCCGAGTTTAAGAATATCCGATTTCGGGACTTGCCCTCGGACTGACGAGTGCACTTCCTTCGCATTTCCGCGACAGAACAACGGTTGCAGCGGAGCCGTGATACGCGCGTCCGATGTCGCTTAGGACTGGCGCATCAATAACTGTCGTATGTCCCCTCTCCCCTCTGGGGCATTGGTATCTACACAACCTTCTTTACCCTCACTCCGGGAGGGTCGAGCGACAGCGAGGGGAGGGGAGGGGAGGGGTGCTGCTAGTTCGGCGTTTTCTTCTTCGGTGCCCGGACGCTTCGCATACCCGAACCTGTCGCTAAACGTCTTTTGAACCTATACGGAATACCGAGCTTATTTGCAATCGCTCGGCCAACTGACTCCGCGTCATTTTCGGCATCCTTATCGCGGAAGCGGATCACGGTCCAGCCGAGTCGCCGCGGATCCTCGTGACGGCGAATATCTTTGGCGGTTGTTTCATCATGGTATCCACCGTCGATTTCAACAACAAGCATCCTCTCGACGCACGCGAAGTCA
>Ga0310121_10002050_pt1 | contig 19659 bp, 15 predicted proteins | sample CB27_Tmax_986_MG_FD_203504 | JGI IMG/M metagenome (GOLD analysis project Ga0310121, IMG submission 203504) | Marine microbial communities from Western Arctic Ocean, Canada - CB27_Tmax_986 | ecosystem: Environmental > Aquatic > Marine > Oceanic | place: Canada: Western Arctic Ocean | collected...
ATTCGTGTAATTGGTGGTTCCTTTCCCGACAAGGGCTCGAACAATGAGACGTATCGCGGTCACAGGTTCCCAGGGTGGTACGGGACGTGGAATCGTGCAAGTACTGCGCGATGCTGGCTACGAAGTGCTCGGTATCGATCGCTTACCTCCGGATCAAGGGGAGTCGGGCTACGTTCAAATGGACTTAGGGGACGCGGCGGGCGTCAATGACGCGTTATCCAGTGTGGATGCGCTGGTTCATTTTGGCAGCGTTCCCGGCACGGACAATATGACGACCACCGAAGGATTTCACAACGTGGCGGTGGGGGGCTTCAACCTGTTTCAAGCCGCCACGAACGTGGGCATCCGGCGGATCGTGTGGGCGTCGAGCATCGCGACGTATGGCGACTTTCGCCAACTGCCGCAGTTGCCGGTGACCGAGGAGAGTCCACTGGCACCGCCCGGTATCTACGGGGCCTCGAAGGTAATGCTGGAAAGTCTGCCGCGGGATTATTGTCGTTGGTATGGTATGTCAATCGCTGGATTCCGACTGACGCGGATTATCTACGACAACGATTTTGGGCGAGCCAAGCTCAAGCGATTTGTGGAGGACGAAGGACTGGGACATGACTCGCTATGGTCCTACATTGATGCCCGTGACGTCGGCATCGCGTGCCAGGTCTGGCTCGAATCCGACCATCAAGGATGCGAGATCTTCAATGTCGGGGCGGACAACGTCCATGGGAATACCCCCACGGCGGAGTTGCTGCAGAAACACGGTTATGCAGACAGGCAAGTCGTACGGGACAACGGAGAATTCCAAACGCTCTTCTCGTCGCAGAAACTGCGTTCAATGTTGAATTGGAATCACCGCTTCGATTGGCAGAGGATTTTAGATGGAACAAACTGACGGAGACGCTGGCACAGCCCGACTAATGGTTGTTGTTCCGGTGGCGATTACTTCGTTTTTTTACGCGTCCATTCTCGATTATTCGTTGCCGCTCTTTTTTGGGGCGCTCGGCGAGGCGGCCGAAGTGGAGGGTGGATCGTATCCGGCGGACATCTGGTCCAAGCTGGTATTCCTTCAAGTGACGCCATGGATCGTGGGCCCAGTGATTTCGGGAGTGCTGGCCCGCCGGTATGGCGAGCGGCTCGTGTGGTCGTGGGCCTTGTTTGGCAAGGCTCTCGTGCCGATCATGTTGGCCGTCAATCCCGCTCCGCTGATGATCTACATTCTCGCCGTGTGGCAGGGATTCACAGGTGCCTTGATGTGGATCGCTGGCATCTCGCTGGTCCAAATGGTGGTTCCGGAAAAGAAGGGGTTGTCCAACGGTTCGATGATGGCCTCGCTCGGCATCGGTAGCGTGGTCGGGCCGATCTGCGGCCGGGCCCTGCTGCATCGCTCTGAATTGGGCAGTCTTGTCTCCAGCGGACAATGGTCTGACCTGTGGGCGAAACTGCTGACCTTTGAATCCATGGCCAGGCCGAGCGTCGACGACTTCACGCTGATCTTTGGGATATTGACCATCAGTGCGTTGGCGTGCGGTGCGGCGATTTGGTTGTGGGGGCAGCGTCCCGGCAAGTTCGACAAACAGGAATCGCACAGCTGGAGTCAGACGATGGCCGACTTGGGAAGTCTCGGGCGTAATCCGCGCTTCTGGGCACTGGTCATCAGCCTCTGTGTACTTGGAGGGCCGGTATTTCAAGCGAACAACCAATTCTTACCCTACCGCGCCGAAGATCTTGGTTTGAAATCCGGCTCACAAGATCTCGGCTGGATCTGGTTGAAATTAATGCAGACGCTAATGTGGATTCCGGGCGGAGTCGCTGTGGGATTACTCGCAGGCCGGAGGGCGCCCGGTCTGGCAGCCGTCCTCATGCTGACGGCCTTTTCCATTTCGGCGGCCGCCATCGGTTGGTGCTCCGTCGGATGGTACTTGTTCTTGTATGTTGCGATTTTTGAATTCACGCGACAATTCATGCGCTGGTCTCATTCCGGCTACATGTCGGAGCACCTACCAGACAATCTGCGGTCGACCGGGATGGGAGTCGCCATTTCCTTTTCCGGACTGGGCAGCACACTGTTTGGCTGGACGGCGGACCATTTTTACACGGTCGATCCGGTCCAGCAGTCTCCGCTGCCCTTTTACTCCGCCGCGGCACTGGGCATCGTCGGAGCCATCGGTCTGCTGGTGTTTGACCGATTCCACCGGATTCGACAGTCTGAACCGGATTCGTCCTGAACATGTGGTCTGTGGTTTGACGGCAAAATCGCGGACGAAGGAGTGGCGCCGGGGGTTCCGAAGCGCGGTGGGCGGCATCGCGGAGGGCAGGCAGTGCAGATTCGTCACCGATATTGCCGCGCGCCTTGATCGCGTACTGGCGTACTTGGGGTCGAGAATTCCAACCATCTTAGCCGCGACCGCAACCATCCACTGATATCGCCTGCCGCCGCCGAGCTGGTATAATTGGCGTACTTGGGGTCGAGAATTCCAACCATCTTAGCCGCGACCGCAACCATCCACTGATATCGCCTGCCGCCGCCGAGCTGGTATAATCGTGATCAGGACCCAAATTCGCGTATATCGTGGTTTTCAAATGCGTGTCGCCTATCCATTGTTGCCAATAGCCATATTGATACCCTTGATGTCCGCCTATGGTCTCGAGGCAGCCGCGCCGCAGTCGGGCGATCAATCCAAGGAGACCACCCTCGAAGAGCGTCGCAATTGGTGGAGCCTAGCGCCGGTCAAATCACCACAGCTACCGACTGTCGCCGACACGACGTGGTCGGATCATGCGGTCGACCGTTTTGTCTTAGCCAGGCTCGAAGAACAGGATCTGTCGCCTGCGAAACCAGCCGACGCCCGCACACTCGTTCGCAGGCTGAGCCTCACGCTGACAGGTTTGCCACCTTCGCCGGCGGAATTGGAAAAATTCGTCCAGCACACGGATAGGGATCCGACGGAGGCTTATGAGCAGCTGGTGACGCGGTTGCTCGATTCGACTCATTTTGGCGAGCGTTGGGCGCGACATTGGATGGACGTCGTGCGATTCGCCGAAACGTACGGTTTCGAGTGGAATTTCGAAGTCCGAGACGCTTGGCGCTACCGAGACTATTTGATTCGAGCGTTCAATGGGGATCTTCCCTACGATCAACTCGTACGCGAGCATCTGGCCGGTGACCTGCTTCCGGAGCCGCGCATCAATCAACAAATGGGGATCAACGAGTCGGTGATTGGCACGGCCTTCTATCGCTTCAGTGAGACGGGCCACGACGACTGTGTTCTATTTCCCGCGATTAGGTTCGATGCGCTCGACAGTCAGATCGATACCTTTGCCAAGGCGTTTCAGGCGGCGACCATCTCCTGTGCCCGTTGTCACGATCACAAGCTGGATGCCGTTTCCACGGCCGACTATTACTCGCTGGTTGGCATTCTGGAAAGTTCCCGCCCTGTAGTCCACACGATTGATGTCGTCGATCGCTTTCGTGAACCAGCGGAGACGTTGCGCCAGATGAAAGACGAAATCCGCAAGGAGATCAGCGCCGCGTGGCTGGCCGACCTGGAAAATTGCGAGCGACAGCTGCAGGAGGCGCTGACGCCGCAGGAAGCGGAACCAGAAACAACGACCGAGGAAGCCTCGAAAGAGGAAAGCGACCAGCCGCCACTTCGTCAGCAAATCGGCCAGGAAAATCTCCCCAAGCACCATCCGACGTTTGTCCTCCAGCAGCTGGCCAAATTACCGGCCGCCGACCCAGAGAACATTCGCGCCACGTGGCAGAGGCTCCAGGAAGAGTACCAACGCGAACAGGCGGAGATCGAACAGTTCAACGCTGCGAACTTTGAATCGTGGGGTGATTTCCGCGAGGAGGGCAATCCCGACTGGAAGGCGAGTGGCATGGGACTGGCCGGCAATCGGCCTAGTTTGGCCGGCGAGTTTACGGTCGCGACCGAAGGTGACCAGATCGTCACGATGGTGCTCCCGGCAGGCAGCTTCACGCACCTTGTTTCAGACAAGCTCAACGGTGCGATGCGTTCGCCCTTTCTGTCGAAGCAACACAAATATGTGAGCCTGCGAATCCTCGCCGGCGGTGTGAGCATGGCGCGCGCCGTTGTCGAGAGCTGCGTGTTGAACGAGTACTCCGGAGGCGAGCCGAGTTATTTTGGGGAGACCACGCAGCAGTGGAAGCGTTTCTCGACCGGCCAGGGCGCGTCGCATCGCTATTATCTGGAATTGGCGACAAAGACGGATAACGCACGATGGCCGGAACGGGATGGCAACTACTTTGGCATAGAGAAAGCGCTGTGGGAGTCGCCTCGCTCTTGGTTTGGCATCGTAAAAGCCGTCGCGCACGACTGCCCGGAATCGCCCAGGGAAGAGCTCGATCATCTCGCGAGGCTGCTGGCCGATGCAGATCCTCAATCGGCTTCGGATGTGGCTGCAGCTTTCAAGTCAACCTTGCAAGTTTCAGTGGAGTCGTTTCGTGATCAGCGCGCCACGGACAGCGACGTGCGTTGGATTAATTGGGCGCTGGGGGCCAGGCTGTTGGAAAATACTGCCGAGGACGGAACGCAGCTGGCCCAATGGGTGCGCGATTATCGAGAATTGGAAGCGACTATCTCCCCACCGCGGGTCGTGGTGGGGATGGCGGACCATGGAGCCGGAACCGATTTTCCCGTGCTACTGGGCGGAGACCCCTCGGCTGCAGATACGCCCGTTCCGCGCGGATATCTCGAAGCTCTTTTAGGCGACCAAAGAAGCTTTGATACCGCCGGCAGTGGACGCCTGGAATTGGCTCACGTCATTGCCAGTCCTGACAATCCGCTGACAGCGCGGGTCATGGTGAACCGCATCTGGCAACACCTCTTCGGCAAGGGGATTGTCAGCACTCCGGACGATTTCGGTCATATGGGCGAGCTGCCCTCGCACCCCGAATTGCTTGATTATTTGGCGAGCCAGTTTGTCGAACAGGGATGGTCCGTCAAAGCGTTGATCCGCCACGTCGTCAGCAGCCGCACTTATCAGCAATCGAGTGTAGCTGGTCATGAGCAGAGCGAGCGGGACGCTGCCAACCGCTGGCTGCACCACTACCCAGTCTTTCGACTGGATGCCGAAGCGATCCGTGACTCGATTCTAACCATTTCGGGCCGACTCGATCCAACGAAATTCGGCCCCAGCATCCAGCCCTACCGGACGGAAGAGAAGCTTCATCGCAAGTTGAGTTCGGGGCCACTCGATGGCGACGGACGGCGGAGTATTTATATCAAAGTCACGCGGATGGAGGGTGCCAAGTTCCTCGAACTTTTCGACTTGCCGGATCCCATGGCGACGCGCGGCAAGCGGGACCGGACGAACGTCCCGGCCCAAGCGTTGGCGCTGCTGAACGATCCGTTCGTGATTGACCAGGCCCAGGTCTGGGCTGGACATCTGGTCGATCACGGCGACTCGTCGCCGGAGGAGCGGATACGGTGGTTGTATCTCAAGGCCCTGGGAAGACCGCCCAGCACGCAGGAGCTCGATAAGATGGCCGAATTCGTGGGCCAGCTGGCCAAACTGCATCAGGTTCAGCCGAATAGCGTGTTGGGAAGCGATTTAATCTGGAAAGACGCTTGCCACGCAATGTTTAATGCGAAAGAATTGATTTACGTCAGGTAGGGTACAAAACATAGTGATCCCATGAAACGTCACCTGAAAAATTCTGCGAATACCTGTCCGGGGCGATTGCCGACACCGCTCTCTCGTCGGGAAATGCTGACTTCCACGTCCAATGGATTCGGCATGTTGGCGCTCTCGGCGCTGATGGCTGAGTGGGCCAGCGGAGAAGCCTGGTCCGATAGCCGTTACCACTTTCCGCCACGCGCTAAAAACGTCATCTTTCTGTTTACGCCCGGTGGCGTATCGCACATCGACACGTTCGATCCGAAGCCGGAGTTGGTTCGGCAACATGGCAAGCCGATTGGCGACCGTGGCAACGTGAAATCCCAGGGTCCAGGCAACCGAACCTGGAAAGAATCGCCTTGGGAATTCAGCACCTACGGCGAAATGGGCATGCCAGTCAGCGAGTTGTTTCCATACATCGCCGCGCACGTCGACGATATCGCTTTTATTCGTTCGACGGTCGCGGAACTTCCCTTGCACTCGGCGGGAAACTTGTTTCTTCATTCTGGTCGTTTACGTGCCGGGTCGCCCAGTCTAGGGTCCTGGATCGCTTACGGACTGGGCAATGAGAACGCGAATCTGCCGGGCTACGTGCTCCTGGAAAGTGGCACGGTTCCCCCCGGCGGAAGAGAGAATTTTGCCAACGGCTATTTGCCAGCCAATTATCAGGCCACCTCCATTCAGGCCGAGGGAGTGCCAGTGGCGAACATCCATCCGGCCGACACCAACGCCGAGGTACAGCGCAGCAAGCTCCGCTGGCTGGCAGAACAGGATGGGCAATTCGCCATCTCATTGGGTGGCAATGATCTGATCGAGTCCGCCATTCGCAACTACGAATTGGCCTACCGGATGCAAACCACCATCCCAGACGTGCTGGACCTGAACCAAGAAACAGCGGCTACACGTGAATTGTATGGGGTTGACTCAGCTGACAAGCTCATGAGCGGTTACGCACTCCAGTGCTTGCGTGCTCGGCGGCTGATCGAAGCGGGGGTCCGTTTCGTCGAAATCACCGCCAACCCCATCGGGCATCTGAACGGCAGTTGGGATCAGCACAGCAATCTCAAAAAGGATCATGAGACCAATGCGCGGGTGGTGGACTACCCCATCGCGGGACTGTTGAAAGATCTCCAGCAGCGCGGCCTGTTTGAAGAGACACTCGTGCTCTGCGCAGGTGAAATGGGGCGCACGCCTCATACGGGCAACGGTGACGGACGTGATCATCACACTTCCGGATTCACGGTCTGGCTGGCAGGCGCCGGCATCCGTAGCGGGACCATTTACGGCGCGACCGACGAATTGGGAATGGAAGTCGTGGAGAATGTCACCACGATTCACGACCTGCACGCCACCATTCTCCATTTGCTGGGCCTCGACCACGAAAGGCTCACCTATCGTTACGGCGGGCGCGACATGAGCCTGACCGATATCCACGGACATGTTGTGGATGGCATTATTGCGTGACCAGGTAACGTAGCGGTGGCTTCCGGCCAATACGGTTCGGCACATTAATTGCATAGCTTTCTAATTTCTCGTGCCGAACAGTATTGGCTGGAAGCCACCGCTATCAGGACGCGGCCCGATTCAGTTGGTAAGATAGTAATGGCTAGGCGCAATGATACGGCGGCGGCGGGATACACGTATGATCAATTACCATAGACTTTGTCACCACCTTCGATTTGCGCGTGCCATGCTGACCCTGGTGTTCGGCGTATTGAGCACCGCAAGCGTGGCACAGGAAGAGCATCCGACATCCCGTCACTGGGCATTCACCGCACCCGAACGACCGGTCGTACCGGACACGAATCGGCGGAACGATCCCACTCTCGTGATTCGCAATCCGATTGATGTTTTCGTGGCGGATCGCCTCGTGCAGGAAGGGCTGGCGATGTCGCCACCGGCAGCACCCGAAGTGCTCTGTCGTCGCATCTATCTCGATGTGATTGGTTTGCCTCCGGCGCCGAGTGACGTGGACGAGTTCGTGGCCGCAGCTCGCGACGATCCAGCAAACGCCGTGGAGGTGCTGGTCAATCGTTTGCTCGAGAGCGAGCACTACGGCGAAAAGTGGGCGCGGCACTGGCTCGACGTGGCCCGTTATGCAGATAGCAACGGCTACGAAAAAGATCTGCGGCGCGAACAATGGGCCTGGCGCGACTGGGTGATCGGAGCTATCAACGCGGACATGCCTTACGATCAGTTCCTGATTGAGCAAATCGCCGGCGACTTGCTGCCCAATCACACTCAGGATCAGCTGGTCGCCACCGGGTTTCTCCGCAACGGCATGATCAACGAGGAAGGGGCGATCGTGCCCGAGCAGTTTCGCATGGAAGGCATGTTCGATCGCATGGACTGTATCGGCAAGGCGGTGCTCGGCCTTTCCATCCAATGTGCCCAATGCCACAGCCACAAGTACGATCCGATCACGCAGGATGAATACTACGGCATGTTCGCCTTCCTCAACGACACGTGTGAGGCGATGTCGCCGGTCTATACGCCTGAACAACTGCAGAAGATCGCTGAGATCGAAACGGCAATTCGTGAGATTGAAGGACAATGCATGACGGCTCTGGGTGGTGATGGTGCGGGAGCCCCGTCCGTAGAAGAGCAGCTCGCTGCCTGGGAGAAGGTAGAAGCGGCGGCCGCCACAAGATGGAAAATTCTCGATACCGTCGAACAGGTATGGGATGGGGGCACGAATCATCCGAATGAGTTGCGGGACCACAGCGTGATGGTGCTGGGGCACCCCACAGGTAGCGGCTCTATGTATGTGGTCGCGCAAGTTGATCTCGACGGCGTGACGGGCATGCGCATGGAGGCCCTGACGCACGGTGATTTGCCGTTTGGTGGTCCGGGACGGAGTGATCGGGGAACCTTTGCGATCAGCAAACTCTACGTCCACGTAATGTTACCTGGCGGTGACGATTGGCAAGAATTGCCACTCAAGAATGCGACCGCCGATTTCTCCGAGAGTGAGAAAATATTGGAAGGCGATGAGGACAAAAAGGAAGAGGAAAAACGGCGATTAGGGCCGGTTGCGTATCTGATTGATGGCGACGACAAAACCGCCTGGCGAGCCGATCGCGGACCGGGTCAGCGCAACACCGATTCCGTGGCGGTGTTGCAATTCGCCGAGGTTGTGGACTTGCCGAAGGGAACGCAATTCAAGGTGAGTCTGGTTTTTAACCACAAAGCAGCGACCACAGGGAATCAAGCCACACTGCTGGGGCGAATGCGGTTTGCTCTCACGACGTCGCCGAACCCACGCGCAGCTACCTACCGCTACGCTGCAACGATTGCCATGCAGACACCCGTTGCGGATCGCAGCGCTGCGGAACAGTCCATCGTGCGTACCGCCTGGTGGCAGAATTTGCCGGAGTTGACGCCGTTGTGCGACGAAATGTCTGCGCTGCGAAGTCAGTATCCTGAACGACAGACGAGCGTGCTTACCCTTACTGGGCGAGACTCCGGCGACCACCGTGAAACGTTCCTCTTGGACCGTGGTGTTTGGGACAAGCCACAGCAGGAAGTGGCGCCACACGTGCCGGCCGTGCTGCACTCATTGGACGAGGCGATTGATGGGACGGGTCGGGAGACCCATCCTACGCGGCTCGTTTTTGCCCGTTGGCTGGCAGACCGACGTTCACCAGTGACCGCGCGGGTACAGGTTAACCGTATCTGGCAGGCGATCTTCGGCACGGGTCTCGTGGACACCCCCGAGGATTTTGGCACGCGCGCTGGCATGCCCGAGCACCTGAAACTGCTCGATTGGCTGGCCGTGGAGTTTATGGAAAGCGGCTGGAGCACAAAAAAAATTATTCGCTCGATTGTCCGTAGCGCCTCGTATCAACAGTCTTCGCGGGTGAATACCCAGCTACTCGACGTCGATCCGCAGAACCGGTTGTTAGCTCGTGGACCCCGATTTCGGGCGGACGCCGAGGTGGTGCGGGACATTGCCTTGTGTGTATCTGGGCTTTTGAATCCCGAAGTCGGTGGCCCCAGTATTTTTCCACCGGTGCCGCAAAACGTACTGAACGACAATTTCACCATACCCGGTTACTGGACGGTTCCGGAGGGACCGCAGCGCTATCGCCGCGGGATTTACGTTTTCCGTAAGCGCTCGATGCCCGATCCAGCACTTGCCAGTTTCGACGCACCGAATGCCGATTTTGCTTGTGCACATCGAGTCCGGTCCAACACACCACTGGCCAGTCTCGTGGCGTTGAACGAACCGGTCTTTGTCGAAGCTGCACGCGCCGTGGCGCTACGAATTCTCCGTGAAGGTGGTGCGACCGACCTTGAGCGGGCGAACTACGCGTTTCGGCTGTGCACAGGCCGCCACGCGACGCCAGCCGAATGTGCCGAGGTGTTGGCGCTGCTGGAAAATCGCCGCGAGCGACTGGCCGAGGGTTGGCTTTCCATCAATGAAGTTGCCACAGGCGACCCTGCCGAGAGTGCCGCGATTCCGCCGAACACGACTCCGCAAGATGCCGCCGCGTGGACCATCGCTGCACGGGTGTTGCTGAATCTTGATGAAACCTTGTGCAAGAACTAGGATTGTGCCATGAACATTCTTCAGCAGCTGCGAAAAGAGCAAGCCCGCTACCTGACCCGCCGCTGGTTCCTACGTGACTGTGGAGTCGGTCTGGCGGGGATCGCCGCCAGCTCGCTGTTGGCCAACGAGTCTTCGGCTGCGAGTTCCAGCAATCCGCTGACGACGCGACCGCCCCATTTCGCGCCCAAGGCGAAACGAGTCCTCTACCTTTTTAATTCGGGTGCTCCGAGCCAACTTGAGCTGTTCGACCCGAAACCGGAATTGGCGAAGCGCGACGGCACCCTACCGCCGGCGGATCTGCTGAAAGGGTATCGCGCGGCATTCATCAACCCGAATTCCGCCTTCCTGGGACCAAAATATTCCTTCGCGCCGCGCGGACAATGCGGCATGGAACTCAGCGAGCTGCTACCGCACACGGCCAAGATCGCGGACGATATCTGTCTCGTCCGTTCGATGCACACCGAAGCTGTGAATCATGCGCCGGGACAAATCATGATGAACACCGGCGCGCAGCAATTCGGCCGTCCCAGCTTCGGCGCCTGGACGATTTATGGCTTGGGCAGCGAGAGTGACGACCTACCGGGCTATGTCGTGCTGACGAGTTCCCAGGGCACCAGCGGCGGGCCGAGCAACTATGGCTGTGGATTTCTTCCTACTTCGTACGGCGGCATTCCGTTTCGCGGCACCGGCGACCCGATCCTCTATCTATCGAACCCGAAAGGATTCGACACGGAGACGCAACGCGCCTCGCTTGACACTCTTCGCCGACTGAACGAAATGGTGTTGGCCGACCAAGGCGACCCGGAAATCGCCGCCCGCATTCAGAGCTACGAGACAACGTTTCGCCTGCAAAGCGCCGCCCCGGAGCTGATGGAATTGGCTCGCGAGTCGCAGGAGGTCCTCGACTTGTATGGCATCAAGGACGTCAACGAATCGAATTATGCTCGGAACTGTTTGCTTGCTCGGAGGCTACTGGAGCGCGGCGTCAGGTTCGTACAGCTTTTTCATGAGGCGTGGGACCAGCATGGGGACCTCACGGCAGGCGTCAAGCGGAATTGCGAAAATACCGATCAACCCAGTGCGGCGCTGGTGCGAGACTTGCAGCAGCGAGGTCTGCTCGAAGACACGCTCGTCATTTGGGGCGGTGAATTTGGGCGCACTCCGATGGTGCAGGGTACCAATGACGGACGAGATCACCATAATCGTTGCTTCTCGATTTGGCTGGCCGGCGGCGGAATCCGAGGGGGCCACGTGCACGGTGAGACGGACGCTCTGGGCTTCAACATTGTACGCGACCAGGTCCACGTCCATGACCTCAACGCTACGTTGCTTCATCTGCTGGGAATCGACCACACCCGCCTGACGTACCGTTTTCAGGGCCGCGATTTCCGTCTCACGGACGTCGAAGGCGAGGTGGTAGGGGATATTCTTGCCTAGTTCGACTGTCCAAGTTGTGAACCGTCCCCTGCTCAGCTCGTCTGGCAGGAGCGTAAGTTTCGTAAGCTACATCGCTGCTTCACGGTTCGAATCTTTATTATTTCAACTCTAGCCAAAACAACTCATTCACCTGCCGGACAAGCCCAATGGCACTAAGCTTGAAAACAGCGATGTATGGGCGAGAAAACACTAGCCTGACGCGCAGGCGAGGAGAGGGGCCGTTGTCCTGCCAGCGCACTAAACGCTGCCACACGAGTCCGAAATCCCAGCGCGCCGGGACCGCACCGACACGTCCAACCGCGTTCTCCACGCTTGCGTGTCAGGCTAGTGTTGCTGGGAATCGTGCACCCTCGAAACATGCGTCATCCTAGTGTTATTCGTATTTATTGTCCTTCCAGGAAGTAGTGAATAACGGCTTCAAGACTTTACTTGTCACCGATGAATTGGCGACTTCCCCCTCTTGTCCACCATTTCGTACGTACAGGTATCCCGCGCTCTCGACAATCTTCCTTTAGAGTTTTTGTGACCAAGCCTTTAACTGATCGCGAACCGTTATTGGCGCTAAATTGGCAGTAACAACTACGTGCACATGGTTTGTACGACAATTCACAGCGTGTAACTTCCAATTACGGATCGTACAATGATCGCGTACCGTTTCCTCAACGATTTCGCGTTGCAGATCGTCTAGAGTGCATGGGGGTTCGGTCATCCGATCGGCGGCAAGTTGTTTCGTTTCCAGATTGGGCAATTGAAATCCTTTTCCCTTTAAGACCCAACCACGTTCGTCGCCCGGTAACCACGTACCAGACGTCGTCCAAGTGAGGAAATATGCCAGCGGGTCCGGCATGGATGGCTCGTTCGGACGAGTTTTCGCATTACCGAACGAACCCATTTGTTATGCCTCTCAATGCAATCCTTGTTTTGCCAGATTCTTATGGATTTTAGTATGCAAATTTTGCAGCTCAAGGTTGCTATACGATCAAAAAAATACGTGCCTGACGCGCAAGCGAGCAGAGCACCGAGGGAAGTGCCGGCGCGGTCCCGGCGCGCCTGGATTTCGGACTCGTATGGCAGCGTTTAGCGTATTCGCGGGGCAACGGCCCTACTCCTCGCTTGCGCGTCAGGCTAGTGTTGCTCGGCTACAACGAGCCTATTCGTAAGCTTAGTACCATTGGGACAAGCCGGCAGGGGTCTCACAAAAACGGGGACAGTAGAACGAGGGCAGACTTCGGGCGCAACCCAATAGCGGTGGCTTCCCACGACGTGGGCCGATTGTGTTACCCCAGCGATAGGCCCATAATCTTACCATGAGAAACCACATCGCAGTTCTTCTGTTACTGAGCCCGTTAACAGGTCTCCCTGCGCGGGCCGCGGAACCGATTCCTCTTCGCGCGGGTCCGCTGTCGATGGTATTTGACGTGGACAACGCCATGCTGCGTTTTATCCGCGTTGGCAAAGCCGAGGTGCTGCGTGGGATTAACGCCCCTGTGCGAAATCAGTTTTGGGCAACGCTCGGCACGGACGTGACCAATGTGCGGCTGGACGATGGGGGCGACCATTTCACGTTGCGTTTTTACGTCGCCTGTCGAGAGCGTGATATCGACTTTGTCTGGCACGGGAGAATCGTGGGGAGTGCCGAGGGGCAAGTCGTCTTTACGTTTTACGGTGTCGCTCGATCCACATTCTTGCGAAATCGGCTCGGTTTCTGTGTTTTGCACGGTCCTTCTGCAGCTGGACAGCCGTGGGTGATCGAAGACATCGATGGCAACAAGACCCCCGGCCACTTCCCGGACTTTATTTTGCCTCACCAACCGGCCAAGAACATCCGCGCTATCTCGCATGAGGTAGCGCCGGGATTGTGGGCCGATGTCCGCTGTGAGGGGGACACCTTTGAAATGGAGGACCAGCGGAACTGGACGGACGCCTCGTTCAAGACCTACTGCACTCCCTTGGAGCTTCCCTACCCCGTGGAGGTCGTCAAAGGGACCAAGATTTCGCATCGAATCGAAGTCAGCGTCCGGGGTAAAAATGTGAAGGCCTTGGCTCAAGACGATGACCCAGCGAAGAAAATGGAACTCGCGATTGTCGACGGTGCAGAAGCCTTGCAGCCACTGCCTGGTATCGGACTGCAGGTTTCGAGTCAGGTCACTGCGCTGTCGGATATCCAGGTGTCGCGACTGAAGGAATTGAACTTGGATCATTTGCGCGTGACATTGACTCCCGCGGAGGACCGTTTGGTGGACATCCTGAGGCAGGCCACAGCGCAGGCCGACGCATTGGGCGTGCCGCTGCACATCGGTCTTAATCTGGGCGACAATCCGACGGAGGAGCTGGCGCGGTTGGCTGCTGCGCTCGAGACGACTCGGCCTCCGGTATCCGCCTGGTTCTTGATGGCGGCAAATCCCGAAACATTTCGGTTGGCGCGTCAACATTTAAGCGGCTACAAAGCGGACGCGCTGATCGGCGTCGGCGAGGCACATCATTTTACCGATTTAAACCGCAATCGTCCGGAAGACCCAAACATGCAGGTGGTTTCGTACGGCCTCGACCCGCAATGTCACGCCCATGACAACCTGACGATGATTGAAACTCTGGAGATTCAGGGAGATACGGTGCGCAGCGCCCGACAATTTCTTGGGGACCGAAGTTTATTGGTCAGTCCTATCACGCTCAAATACCAGGTAGTCGACCAGCCGCCTCTTCCGGGCGAATTGCCGTCGAACGTCGACGGTCGCCGGCAGCCGTCTCTTTTTGCCGCCGGCTGGACGCTCGGAAGTATCAAGTACTTATCAGCAGCGGGTGCCGACGGCCTCACTTATTACGAAACAGTGGGTTGGAAGGGGATTATGGCACCGGGTGAGGAATTGCCGCTGCCTGAGGTCTTTGGCACGAAACCCGATGAGGTGTATCCCGTCTACCATGTGCTACGCGAGGTGGGAGAATTCGCCGGGGGCCAGGTTCGTCAAGTGCGATCGTCAGATCCCCTATCGGTGGTTGGATTGGTATTGGTTAAAGAGGGGCGGACTCGACTGATAATGGCGAATTTGACCAGCCATAAGCAGTCCTTGATTGTTGGCAGCTTCGCGCCCGGCAGTATTACGAGTTTCACTCTGAACGATGAGAATATCGCATTCGCCAAGCGTGACCCGGAGGCATTTGGCCGTCGCGCCGGACATAGTATGTCATCAACGCTAAAAGGATTCGGTCTACGCGCCGTACTTCCCCCGTATGGAATCGCACGAATGGATCAAGGCGTGGAGACGAAAGATTGAGGCAATCGTGCCATCGTCGAACGTTCCGTAGATTTCGTCCGCCTCGTCCTCAGTCGGGTCGGCGGTCAACACCAACGTGAATTCATGTTCCTTCATGATATTTTCTCACCATAAATACTCAACGCTAATGCACTCACCTATTTTACACTCAGCGACAACGGACGCAACGTAAACTCATGAACGCAAGAACGGAATGAGCTGTCAGGAACGCACCTGACACATTTTCCAGGAAATGAAAACGAAACAAAAGAGAAACAAAAAGGACAGACAATACAATTGCGCCGAAACGAGGGCGCTCATTGCCGATCGTTGTGTTTCTTCATGGCTCTGATTTTACGCGAGCCGGCACGCCTTTCTTGCGGACAATGGCTGCCGCATGACTCGTCGATCCGACCCTCTCGTCAAACTCAATACCGTCCCCTCTTTGGGCGGCCATTTCCGTGAGTTCACGAAGAATTTCCAAACCGCGCTGCACTTCGAATTCATGCCACTTTTTTGCTTCACCGGGCATAATCACATTTTCCGAGCCGGGAGTCAGCTCCTGGTGCAATTGAAGCACCCACACCGTTTCACCGTCGTAGGCCCACTCCATGCTGATCGGGCCAAACAGTACCTCAAGTTGCTGCTGGACTTGCAAAATAGCTGCGTGAACCGCCTCGGGCAATTTTTCTTTTTTCTGCTGGCCCATCATGAATCGATCGCCAAATCCGCGAACACCTTCGATACGAGGACCGGTCTGTTCGGTGTTAAGCGAGCCTGACCATTCGGATGGGACACTTTGTTGCGCTAGGACGGACGGCAACTTCACCGCGGTTATCGCTGCTGCTACGTCGAAACCGTCGTCCTCGGCAGCTTGCGGGGGGTTCCGCCTCGGCGAGAAACTATGCTGCTGCAGAACTGTAAAAGCGGTCCAACTGAGTAACGGCACGCAGTCTTCGAGGTACTGAAGCAGGCCCTGCAACGGCTCGAGTTCATCCACCGAATCCGACAGATCTTGTTCGCCAAAGTAACGCGTCGGGTACCGACCGAGCTCGTTGACCGCCGGCGCCGTTCGCAGCCACGAGCCATGCGCTCCGGTTCGTCGGCCGAACGTGAACGGGGCAACCCGCGAATTGAACACGGTCGTATAAGGGACGGCAAAGCCTATCGCATGGGCCAGCAGCAGGCCGTAGGTCTTGTCCCCCAGCACGCGACTGAATCGGTTTGGCCAGCCGCCAATCTGCAAACTGCCGGGCGCATGAGGTGCGGGCCAAGCGTCGCCCAGCGGCCCGATCTCCCAGATGATCGTGTGGTCGTGCCGCACGCCCCGTTTTTGTGGATGAATACTGAACTCGACTCGGCGTGTTGGCTCGCGGTCCCACTGCGGCCGAAATCCGTAAATGAGATCCAGGATCGTCTCGGCAACAGCCAAAGGTAGCTTCGCTGTCCCCTGCTTCTCGACGCATCGCGGTGTATCATCGGGCGAGAATTCGACCAGGTTATCCGCCAGAACGCCGGAAACACCACCGTCATGGATATCAATCGTTTCGTTGACGATCGTGTGCAAGCCATCGTTGGCGAGTTTGCGCTGGAAGCCGGCCGCGTCCTCCACAGCCTGCAGTCCATACTCAAACGGATGGCTCGCCGTATCGCCCGGTCGAAAGCTACGGACATTGACACTTCCATCGATCGAGTTGTTGAACAATTTCGCGATGGCGTCTTCCACACTGGCAAATTGGTGACTTGTCGGCACTCCCATGATGCGGCAGAAGCGCTGCGCGGGCTGATCGCCTGGCTCGAAGCTGACGAACTGCGCGACGTTGTGGGAGTCGGCCAGGCGATTCAGCGTTTCATCTTTGGGCAGGACTTCCACTTCGACGTGTCGAATGTCGTGCAGCGTGGCCACCACGGCCTGCAAGAAGTCCGTGGATTGTCCGATCGTTGCGATATCTGCAATTGCCGCCTCGATCATCTCGGCGCCTTGCTGACGCGAGATGAAGCAGCTGGTTTCGCTGAGCGTCTCGATGCCGCTACGCGAAGCAACATAAAACTCGAACGCGCATCCGCTAGAATACTGCCAACCGTCGAGCAGCCAGACGCGGCGGGCATATCGCTCGATCACTTTGCCCCACAGATGGCGATAGTCGTTCTGCGTCCAATGTCCAAATTCAAGCGACGTCGGCTCAATAATAATTCGCCGCCGAGTTCGCAGTTGCTCGACGAACTGCCGCGCGTGCAGGCTGTTGCAGGCGATGACCTGTTCCTCGTGGGCACGCTTGTATGCGTCACTACCCCGCTGGAGCTTGGATCCTTCGTTGTGGTACCAATCCATGAACCGCGTACCGGTAGTGATGGGCGTGCTGACATAATCAGCCTCTCGCCCTTCGACAGCACAGGCGAGCATGCCTTCCAAAGCCGCCCATTCGTGCTCGTGGTCGGGTTGAGGGGGAAAAACGTTCTTTAGTCGGTCCGCTGACATTTAACAGGCTAGTTGACCTTTCTTTCTCTTTCTTCCCGGTCTTTGACGACGGCTATCCGCGAGCGAATCATCTCTACGATCGTTCCGTCCTCTATGAATCCCTCTCGGTTCAGATATGTGAGATCGTCGCCGCCAAGTTTTTCAATCCCCTTGAGGGCCTTGCGAACGGCATCCTTGTCGCACGTCGTCAACTCCTGATCGCATTCCGCATAAAAGTAGACTAACGAAAAGAACTCCTCGAAGGGAGTCGCATCTGGCCCCTCGAACCGGCTGCGATACGTTGCGACCTCACGGCATATGGCCACGTCTTCACCTGATCTCTCTCTTCGTTCAGTATCGTGACGTGCCATTTCAATCAAGCTGAATCTTTCGCCCCGCCGCAAGCTCGTAGTTTTCGTAGCCATTCACTTCCAACAACTCAGGCTGGTCGGCGGATGGTACGTTAACATCACCGGTTCCTCTTCCATGTCCGGGGAATACATCACCGCAATGTCTGGGATGTCACGCGCGAGACGCCACGTTGCGTTTTTTCAACGCCGGCAAATTCGGCTGATAACTCGTTGGACACCTTTCGTCCCAGAAAACGAGAGCGATCGTCGGATCGACTAATTTGGAAACGATGTTTGCACCTTGCGGCCAGTGTGTTTTAGGGCACATTTCTCCGAACCAAATCGGTCCTACCCTGCAGCTGGGAAAGGTGGACCAGAGCCGTGGCAGCGCACATCATGTACACACCCAGTAAGGTCACTCGCATGTCAGACGCGCCGGCACTCGCAACGTCGAAAACCAAACGAATTGTCGAACTTGATGCACTCCGCGCTTTGGCTGCGATCAACCTGTTGTTATTCCACTTTACTCACGTGTACGAAGTCAAGTACGGATACATTTCTCCTTTAGGATGGGAATTCCCCTACGGGAAATACGGCGTCCAACTGTTTTTCATGCTCAGCGGTCTCGTGAACGCGATGACGCTGATGCGAAAACAGAATCCCGGCGATTTTCTTGCCTCTTGAATGATTCGCATTTGCCACCCTTCTGGATAGTGTTAGTCATCAATGCGGTCCTCCTGATGATGGTGCCATTATCAATGGGAACGGTCAACATCGAACAATAGATCGCGAACTTGACGATCATGCCGAACCTGCTCGGACAGGAATGTATTGAACCGGTTACCTAGACGCTGCAAATTGAAATTCTTTTCCACGGTATTGTGTTGTTCTTGTTCCTGACCAGAGCGCTGGATCGGCCACTGGTTGCCATGTCAATATCAATGGCTGTTTCGTTGCTGATTTGTTTGCCGCTACGGCATGGCCTGGTGCACCACGGAATGATGGGCCACTCGCTGTTCGCCACCCTCGAAGCTGTGCTGGTCCTGAAATTTCTACCACTCTTCTTTATGGGGATCCCGCTCAACGAGATCAAAAACAAACAAGGAACCGTCAAATCGAATTTAGTTGGAATTCTCGTCGCAGCGACTGTCTTTCATGCGATTGATGACCATGATTACAACCCGGTGGCAACTGTTTTGTTGTTGGGAATTCTCGCCTTAAGTGCCTACGGCAAGCTGCCATTGTTGCGATTCAAGCCGTTGGTATTTATCAGGACGATTTCCTACTCGTTGTACCTGGTCCATAACAACCTCGGTTCGACGATCATCTATCACTTGAACCACCTGGGCGTCCGGGCCTGGGCAAGCTTTTTCCTGACCACGGGCATCGTGGTTGCCATTTCCACGGCCAGCACCCATTTGATCGAGTTGCCACTGGCCAACTGGATGCGAGGCCAATATCGGAAGTTGAAACAGAGCGGTATTTTCCAGCGTCGCGTGTCCGCAGCCAAACCGACTTAGGAGTTGTTAACAAATGGTTTCCGTTGTCGCGAAAGCCAACACGGTGGGTCTGAGACTTGAGGTCTTCGAGCAATTTCCATCTGGCAAAGGCGCGATGAAACAGTGGAATTCGATCGCGGGGATCATCCATTCCTCTATTACGAATGGATGAGCAGCTGGTGGGCCTCCTATGGGGGCGGCAAGAAGGACCTGCGGTTACTGGTCGCAAAGCAGTCGAACCATTCAGCGGACGCGGAAGACTGGGTTTCGCTATTGCCCTTGTATGTCGAAACGGAGTTAGCACGGGGCAAGGTACTGCGATTTCTTTCCAACGGCCGAGCATGCGGTCACTGGCCTTCCCCCAAACTATGTACCAGCCTTAATGAGAGGATCTAGGGTTAAGGGACCGCTGCTGTTCTGGAGTGAGGGCGTAGCCCGAACGGAAGAACAGCAGCGGGCGGCGAACTCCGCCGGG
>Ga0310121_10002051_pt1 | contig 19659 bp, 22 predicted proteins | sample CB27_Tmax_986_MG_FD_203504 | JGI IMG/M metagenome (GOLD analysis project Ga0310121, IMG submission 203504) | Marine microbial communities from Western Arctic Ocean, Canada - CB27_Tmax_986 | ecosystem: Environmental > Aquatic > Marine > Oceanic | place: Canada: Western Arctic Ocean | collected...
ATCAGTCCAGCGGTCAGGTTGGCAATCGCGGGCCGGAAGACGTCGCGAGGATGCACGAGGCTTGCCGTCATGCTCCCGATACTGCAGGTGGTCATTCCTGCCATGCGGTTCTTGCCGTCTAGGTGCAGCACCAAGAACGTCTCCACCGGCATCGATGCCAGATGCTGGAAAGCCTGATAGACCTGATTCGAGGATGTGTACTGGATCCCGACAAAGGGCTGGATTTCAGCCGGCACGACGGGTGTGTCCCTGACCAACAACTGAAACTCCTTGATCGAGTAGTGGGCAGGGTTTGGGGATGGGGTTCCCTGGGGTAAACTTGAAGCAGTCATTCAAACCTCCTTTTCAGGTTTGGGTGGTAGGGTCTGTTGGGTGTTGGTAGCACCCTTCAGGCCCGCTATCCCCCGGTGAATCTTGGCCCCGATCGGGGCAACTTCTACTTCGATTCTAGTCCGTGCGCACCCTCAGTGTAAGAAAAATTTGGTGTAACTCATTTATTTCCATCACGTTGTCCAATGGGTACCCCCGGGGGGGGGTCGGTATACCCGGACTGGAGGCAGACGGCTATTCCAAGAATCTTTCGAGGAGCTGTGACTGAGAGTCAAAGGGGGGAGATGGGGGGTAAGGTGCAAACCTAGGCTAGGTGGAGACGGTTATGCAAAAGAATCAGATCAGGCTTTTGACTGCGAGTGCAAAGGTGAGGGCTAGATGACGACAGGACTCAGAAACCGCTTTGAGCCTAGGGATCCCCTAGCTTAGACTAGATGGTGTCCAGCCTTGGTAATCGATTCCCGGACCCAGCCACGAGGACCTGCAATGAAAGAAAGACCTACCGGCCTCATGCTGATCGCCACCATCTTCCTGGCACCTTTACTGCTCCAAGGCTGCTCTCCGTCTCTGCCCGATCAAGAGGCGGAGACACCGTCATCCCTAGAGATGGAATTCCATCGCCTGAAGGTGGAGCCAGTCGTCTATCCCTCCTATCCCACCTACTGACGTTTCCATGATGCGCTGGCCCCACAGGTAGTAGTCATCACGGCGGAGGGCCTGGAGCGGATCGGATGGGAGGATCGTCCCGAGAAGGCCTCTTGGATCCTGAGGCTTCCCGAGATGATCTGCCTCAATGGGAAGAAGCTCCATTACCAGGTGGGGATGCGGTGGAGCAGCAAGGGAGCAGCATGGTCTTACACCGGCGCTCCCGTGAAGGACCTCAACGGCCTCTGGAAACACGATCCCGAGCGTGGTTTTCAGCTCGACCCGTCCGCAGAGAAGAGGCCGGTCCTGGGCCAGCAGGCCGCCAGCATCTACGTCGATTCCAAAGGAGCCCACTACAGTCTGGCCATCACCAATGGCTCAGGTGAGGAGTGGAACGACGTGTACGCCTTTATCTGCATGAGCCACTACCACACCCCGGTCACCGGATACCGGTCCTACCTCAAGATCGGATCTTCCTGGACCGAATACCAGAGGATCCCGGAGGTGGGACCCGCTACGTTCTTGCCGGTAGCAGGAAGGGTAGAGGAGTACACCCGGGTCCAACCTGGATCGAAGGTGGCCCCCCTCTGAGCTTTCCGGGGGTGGTCTGCTGGAACATCACGAACAAGGGACACCTGCTCATCGCTCACCTATCGAAAGACTCCCTGGCGCTCCGGGCCAATCAGAATGCCCCCTGCACGGATCAGCTCCTCTGGTTCGGAGACCTGAAGCCAGGTCAGCAGGTAACCCGCAAGGGGGCACGTCCTCATCGCCAAGGCTAGTCTGGAGAGTTTCGAGGAGCAGGAGAGAGCCCTCATGCAACACTTGGAAGAGATGTGAGGGCGGAGCGGAAGGAATCACCACCAACTCTTGAAGTTGCAGCTCGCAATCTCAAGACCGGGGAGGAGGAGAAAGTAGAGTGCCGGAATGGTGGCCCGTCGTCGTAGAAAAAGACCTTCGGCTCGGAGCGTCCCGGCCGGGATTGGGGATTCCCGATCGCAGAGCTCGAAGAACCCAGCACTGTTGCCGGAGCTGCCGCACTCACGGTTTGCACAAACTTTCTTCTTTTCATGATGATTCAGCGCCGGCTGTCCCTTTTGGCTTTCTGCTGGAAGGTTCAACCGGAGCCTCTTGACTCCGACATACTGCTTGTTCGTCTGAGAGCCTGTCTGAGTAGGCTGAAAGATAGATGGATCTGGATGAATCAAGAGTTGCCTGGATCACCTTTCTGGTTCCGGCTTGATGAAGAACACGTATTCGTTTGTATCCATCTGGTGCCCAGGAGTCCCCCGGAGACTCTCGTCCCATGCCATGATTTCTTCGACCTTTGCACCATCGTAGATGATGCTGTACTGGACCATTAATTCGTTTGGGATATCGTCGTTGTACTGGTTGATGATGCAGTTGTGACTGTATCCGTCGGGGCACAGCGTGTCTCCGCTGACGATAATGCCACTCTGCCATTCGATGCCGTCATTGGATTGATAGAGAACAAAGCGATTGCTACCTTCCCCCAACTGCCCTGACCTCCCGTGCAAATAGTACTTACCACTGAGATAGGCCAGTTCTGGGTCACGAATCATCTTGTCCACATAGGCACGCTCCTGTTCGCCCCAGGTCCTACCCTGATCCGTGCTGATGCAATAGTAGAAGTGGTGCTCGTCTTTTTCGGTGTAGGCTCCGGCCAGCAGGCGACCATCTTCCATCACGCACATCGTTCCGTACCATTTGTCATCGTCCAGTGTCAGCGTGCTCCTTTTCTCCCAGCTACGCCCGTCATCCGTGCTGACATACAGGACATGGGGACCGGCGCTGCTGTCGAACAGGACGTAGTTGGTATTTCCTGTTACCGCTACTGCACATGGATAACCCACAAAATCGCCATCAAGGGGCTCATCATCTGTCCAGGTGGAACCGTTATCACTGCTTCTCATGATGCTGCTCTTGCCCCTGTGGCTGTGCAGGCCCCCATCTTCCATATGTGTGAGGAATAGCACTACGGTTCCATTCTGTGTGACCAGGCCTTCTTCGACGAATACGGGGCGGTTGGAGGCCTTCTTGTACGACTCATAGGAATACGGGAACTTGTTGTATTTTTCCCAGGTCTTGCCGCCATCGCGACTCACTGCGTACTCACTCCAACCATCATTGTTGTGGTCACTCGTATTCGTATTGAACGCCACGATCTGACCGTTGGGATACTCCATGCACACCGGTCCACCATGGGAGTTTCTGCCGGGAAAATCATGCTCCAGATCCGATATGAGCGTCCCGAAAACATCATCACCCACCTTTGTCGAAGGGTCATGGTCATAGATCAAGGCACCATCGATCTGTTCATACTGGATAGTCTCTTTGGCAACCGGACTTGGTTTCTGATCCTGCCCACAAGCCTGGAAGGCACAACCAATCAGAACCGTGGAAATAGCCATCGCACCCCATCGTTTCATTGTCATTCTCTATCCTTTCAGCAGACTCTTCTTCCTATGCTGGCTCTGTCAACTGATTGCAGCTCCATGCCGCCGCCGATCTGGCCACACTGAAACTTCTCGGCGAGCTGAAACGTCAGCGGCTCGAATGTACCCTGAGTACGGCCAGGAAAATGTCGCTCTTCTGAACCGTCCGGACATCGTCCGCCGTCAGGTAGCCCTCGCCGTCGTACCAGAGCATCAGCACGCGGTGGTCGTCCAGAGCCAGGAAGTGGGCATAGGACGCGTCACCGCCGTGTTGGGTGAGCATGTTCATCTTCCACTTTACACGCATCCGGTCCATGTCGAAGGTCCAGAGGGCGGTGCGCTGAATGGACTTCTTGGGGTCGGTTCCGATGAGTTGATCGTCGGGATAGACGTAGTTGTAGCTGCGTCCGGTTACCAGTATCGAGTTGTCTATCAGGACTACATCGGGTCCGCCCATCTTGGGGCCATCGTATACGGTCCACTGGGTATAGGGCCGGCGAGCGTGAGAGATGGAGGGTCCCGGTCCCTGGCGGGTGAAGGCCAACAGGGAATCGTCGGGAAGGAACAGCAGGGCGGTTTCGGTGTACTCACCCTCCAGAATCGTCGAGACCTTTTCCCAGCGCAGCCCATCGCTCGACTTGAGCAAGTCCAGCCGAGGGCTTGCCCCCATGATGTCGGCTGCCACGTAATGGATCCCCTTGTGCGTTTTGGGTTTCCACAGGGACCAGGGTGGATCGTGTGCGGGTCTAGGCTCACTCCAGTGTGCGCCGTCGTCGGTGTGGGTGACGAGCGTGCCCGCCGCACCCACTAGCCCATCGCTTGTTCCATTCTCTGGGTGCTCCTGGACGATATAGGCGAAGAGGCGGTTGGGCGTTGCCAGGAGATGGCACTCGACGTCACAAAGCTCCTGGGTGTCGATGACGGTGGTCGGTTTCGACCAGCCCTTAGGCTGCGCTCCCTCGGAGCGAATCATTACGATCTTGGAATCCAGCGAGATGTGCTTCGCCGCCGAACTGAAGGTCAGGCAGAAGCGTCCCCTCCAGAATACGATGCTGGGCCTCCCGTTCCACCGTCCATCAGAGACGATCTTCTCGACACGCTCGAAGAGAATCTCGGGGTCGGGATCGAAGGCGAGCTCGGCCATCCCTGCCCCTTCCGACCTGCCTCCGCGTACCAGGCCGGTCAGTAGGCTCCAAGCGCCTGCCCCACCCAACAGCCCTCTCTTCAGGAACGATCGCCGCGCCTTTCCGAATCCCTTCATATCCAACGAATACTAGATCTTTGGGTCAGGAAGGGCAATTTCAGAGGATGCTTTAGTATGCTGATCCTATGAATAGATGGGGTCACTCCTAGGATTCCAACTCGATTTCCCGCTCATTTTCTGGCTAGATTGGACTTCAGGTCGGTCCAGCTTGGGCACTGCGCGGGATGAGACATTGACCTGGCCTACAGAAGAAGCACCGTTGGTGGTGCCAGTTGGCCCGAACTGATGCTGCCGGACGATCCCGGGGGTGGGCTGGGCCGCTTACGATATCTGGAGAGGTCATGAAAGCTGCGTGGTATGAACGGCAGGGTCCTCCTTCCTCCACCTGAAGGGAGATGACAGGTCTGGTCCACTCCTCTACGCCCTCTACCTGAGCGACGACGCCTGACTTGATGAGGATTGGATTACCCGGTAGCCCCCACGTGTTCTCTCCAGCGGCATCGCAAGACGCCGCTTGCCTCAGGGCCGGAAACGCAGGGAGTAGAGACCCCCATCTTGGATCTCCACCTTCAGACGAACCACCTGCCCTGCCAGGGGGCTCAGGTCGCTCCCCCCCGTCCAGGAAACCACCCGTCCTATCTCGTCTCCGTAGATGTCCGGGCAGTCGTCCAGGGAGTACCCTCCAGGGGGCTGCCCGCAGCATCCTGGATCTCTACCCGCAGACTTCCTGCCGCCGAGGTGCATGGTTCAGGACCAGCTCCAGGCCGTTGAAGCGCAGGGGCTGGGTCAAGACGCTCCCTCCGGCGTATGGGCCTCGCAGGGAAACGAATCCGTCCTCCCTGAGCACGGCTCGGCGGATCCTGACCTGAGGTGTCTTGTAGTGCTCTACGAAATAGAGAGACATCTCTCCCGGACCCGTGGGGACCAGGGTGGGACCCACTTCGATGGCCCGGTCATGCCAGTTTAGCAGGTTTCGCCCGGGACGCAGGAAGGCTTCCATGTAGCGCCGGTCGAAGCGGATGCCGTCGCGGCTGAACATGAAGACGATGTCCGAAAGCCCCTTCTCCTCCCATCGCTCGGGATCGAAGGTCCGCTCCGGGAGGAAGCGCTTGGGAAACATCAGGATGATGTCGGGTCGCCGGTAGTAGGGGATGGCCGAGTTCTTGTACAGATGCTCGATGGGGGCCTCTCCAAAATCCAGGTAGCGGGGCTCGGACCAGGTCCGGAAGTCGGGGGAGGTGAATCGGCGGATATCCCGGACGCCATGACGCTTCCAGCCCCTGGCATAGATGGAGTAGTGTCCCCAGGCCTGGTCCCAGAGGGCGATGTTGTGGGAATCGAAGGCGGGATCCTCCACCGGTGCCTTGACGATGGGCTCAACCTGGGATATACGCGATCATCTCGATCTCGACCTTCGTGCGCGAGTCAGGAAACTCGACGCCCACAGCCGAACGCGACGGCTTGTGGTTGGTGAAGAATTCAGCATAGGCCTTGTTCATCGCCGGTTTCTCGACTTTGATATCCGACTGGAATACGGTCACCTTCAGCACGTTCTCGAGGGAGCTTCCGATGGCTTCCAGGTTGTCCTTGTGCTTCTGGAGAATCGTGCGTGTCTGCTCCTCGACGCTGCCGCCGAAATCGCTCGGACTGCCCTTTCGCGTTCCGGTCAAGCCGGATGTGAAAACAAGGTTGCCGATACGCACCCCGGCTTGGTTTTTCTCGACCTTGTGATGATCGCCCTTTGCCGGTACGCCCATCGCCAAGGCGGCCATGCCGGCAGCGCCGCCCATCTTGACGGCGTCGGAAATGAAGTCGCGGCGTTCGCTGCTGTTAGCCATTGGTGTCCTCCTCAGGAATCTGGTGTTGCTTTCAGAGATACTTGCTTCCTTGGACTAATCCTTCGACCCCTCTTACAAGCGCTTGAGCATACAGACTCTTGGAAGCTGCCATGGTTGATAGATTTATTCTGCGGTGGTTCCGTGCTGCTTTGATCACAGCATCATCGGGATCATAAAACTCCAGCTGGTGCACATATCTGTCCATCTTGTCGCTTTCAGGTTGAACATAGGCTCGGGCATAACGCTCGATCAAGAGCTTGAGTTCATCACGCCAATCGGTTATCCGTATCGTCCAATTTTCGCCATCATCAAAATCCGGTATCAAGGTATGGATACGGGTGATCATGCGCGGATTCATTTGCAAGAACAGATCCTCGATATCTTCGATGGATTGTGTGGCTGATTTCTCAGCTAACTGTTTCAGAACGAACATATCCTGATATACACCCATCTCCCCAGCTGAATCACCTGCTACCGACCAGACAGGTTCCAGAATCTCGCGGATTCCTCTGGACATAAACCAGCCCATCATTAAAGCCACTTTACCTTCAATCTTGACCTGTTCTTCCAGAACCTTGCTTCTTCGTAGGCTCAGGTCTTCCCTGCTCATCCCGGCCCAGGTTTTCTCGGCTTCGGATTTTTCTCTCTTGATGACATTTGCTACCTGTTGCTCGGAGGCTCGAACCAACCAACCCATACGTGAGAGGTTTCCAGGAATCGCAAGCTGGAAATCCGAATAAACGTATCCGTTGAAGTTCGCGGGCATAAGATTCGAAGTCATTGCCAGCTCGACAATATCGTCCAGTAAAGCAAAAGACGTGAGCCGGTTTGGTGGCGACATCTGCGTGCCATGAACTCGAAGATTCCTTGCCAGGAGTAGACTTGCAAAAAAGGCTGATCCTGCACTGCTGACAGCCAGGCTTCCCAGAAAATCTCTTCTATCCAGCATGGTCATGAAACTCTTTTTTCCAAGATTGCCAAGAAGGAAGGCTTATCAATATCGCCCCTAAAATAATCACTCGCACCGTTGAGATAGAAATACCCCAGCCTGAGTACCCGTGCATAAAGGCTCTGATCCTTTGCCTTTTCCACAGAGCTCTTCAGATCCAGGCCAGGTTCTTGACCGTTTTGAATGGCGCGTACGTAGCGAATGATATCGTCGGATTCATCATAATAATTATCCTGGTCATAGTAGCGCCTGCTCAGTTCAGGATCGGGGTGGTTGTAGGCTTCTTCGTATCTCCTGACATCTTCCGTCAAGGCCTGATACCGTTCGACGAAAGTATCGACCCAGAGGTCGAAGTCGTCCTCCTGTTCGAGAAACACATGCTTCTTGATCATGTCTGCCTGCCACATTCGGGTAAGAAGAGGCTCGGTTATAGCGACATCAATGCTACCGCTCGCAGGATGAGACCGCATGTTGTAATCAAGGGTAGCTTGAGAAAACATTTCCTTCGGCGACAAGGAAGGTCTCTTGCCACCGTCATACACCATCCTGAAGGTCATGGCATCCTGGTAAACCCGGCAATTGTCATTGGTGTATAAGGGGTTTGGGTCAGCCTCCGCTGCTTCAAAAGCCAAACTGAATCCCGTGTCAGCTGCGCGATGGGCCAGCCAGCCAATTGCATAGGCAATTCTGATCTGCACCTCGCGATCGCTTTTAACGGAATTCCAGGTGTCTTTGTATTTTTCCAGAATGGGTACCGCATAATCACTGTTCCCCCGGGAAGCACTGCCCAGGAGCCCACTGTCATATTGGTTTTGGATACAGGTTTTGAAGGGAGCGCATATTTCCGGGATACTGAGAGCAATCCGTGCCAGATCCTCGTAAATGGCAATGTGCGTGATGTGTTCCGACATCGCTGCTCCTTTGTTTTGACGACCTTACTCCTATGATGACGTATGAATAGTCATATAGGTTACAGCGATGTAGTCGGCATTTTCAACACCTTCGGCTATGCGCATGGGAATTGACTCGCCGACTTTGATCTCCCATTCGTCCAGCCAAACATTGACGCCACGAGCGTCCAAGTCCGTCGCAAGTCGTTTGACTGCGATCTTATCTCGACTCGAATGACTGAGAAAGACTGAGGGCGCTGTTTTCATCGACGATTGTCCGGCTAACGTTGAGGATTGAGCTGGCATTCTCTAGCGCCGCTGGTTAGCACGGAGAACTCTGAGGAAGTTGCTTCCTAGGATCTTCAAGATCTCCTCCCGCTTGTAGTCGCGTCCAACCAGCGTCGCCGTGACCAGAACGATGAGAGGTGCCATGGTTCCCCAATTCCCGCGAGTATCTGCCAACCTTGTCGTAAATGGCAACCGGTCCGCGCCGTGACGCGTACAGCTGCCTACAGCCGTGCTCAAGATATACACAACTGGCCTGGCCGCACATCTTGTGGCCCGTCGTCATGTTCTCCACCGTGATTCGCTTGCCCAATGCCGCTCCGACCACTCCTTGCTCTGCTCGACGAGGTTGTTGGCATACTGGGTTCTACTCCCTGTCAGAATTTGGGGGTGCGCTGACCAGCAGTGCCGAAACATCAGCCATCGCAGTGCGAGCGACGGGCCTGGGGCCAGGCCTCCGAGTTGAAAACGGAGTAGATCTCGGCTTGGGCGGGAATTGGTCTTTCTTGGCGCTTTCTTCTTGTGTCGTAGGGAGCCGATACTCCTCAGTCAACTGACACAGACAACTCCAACCCCAAGTCTCCGTCGAGTCTGGGCATTAGAAGATTTGCTCATTTCCTGGCTCCCGAGGACGGCAGGGCGACGCTGGCTAGGGTGCCTACCAACAAGTTTACTGCCAGGGCCACGGGGGCGATCCAGATGAAGCTGACGGGATCACTCCCGGTGGTAGCATCCATCCCGAAGATGGGGCCCGAGAATGCAATAGTTGCGGCTGTGGTGATGCCACTGAGGGCGCCTGCTATCACCCCCACCGGTGTGGCGAAAGGTACGAAGAGGGCGAAAACAAACAGGGCAAAAAGGGGGGTCACCAGTAAGGAGGCCTTCTCGCCCACCGCCCAGATGTTCCCCGGAACCTGCTCCAGGAAGGAGCTGCCCAAGATAACGAAGAATCCGATGCCAAGGGCCAAGGCTTTGGCCAGGCGGGTGCGTCCGTACTGGGTGGCCGGCTGTCTCCCGAAGCGCTCCAGAAAGTCCTTGTTGATGACGGCCGTGATGGAATTAACTCCCGAATCGATGCTGGACATTCCAGCTGCAAACATGGCGACGACGACCAGACCCGAGGCCCCGGGGGGAAGCAGGAAGGCGATGAAATAGGGGAAAACCTTATCCCCGTTCTGATCCGTATCAATGCCAACCGGCAGGAGATGGGAGTGCTCCTGGAAGAATCCCAGCAGGGCAAAACCAGCAATCCAAAGCGTGAGCACCACCACGACGTTTGCCACCTGACTGGCCAAAAGAGAGCGCCGGGCAGACTTGACGTCGGTGGTGGCCATGAATCGCTGGATCATCGTCTGGTTGCTGCCAAATGCGGAGACAGAAAGAACGATCGAGTAGAGGATGGCCCCCCCTACGCTCATTCGTACCGAGGGATCGAAGCTAAAGAGAGGCTGCTCATCCCAGTGAGGCTGCCAGGAAGTGGGAACCCACCCCAGGCCACCCATCCGATAGGTCACGATGGCGACGACCATCCAAGCACCTCCCAGCATGAGAAGCCCCTGGAGCGTGTCGGTTATGACCACCGCCCTGAGGCCGCCCAGAGAGGTGTAGGTCACGGCGACGAGCCCTGTGAGGAAGGCGATCCAGGGAATCGAAGACTTGTCCAGGCCGAGAATAATGCTCATGGCCTTGGCCGTGAGGTAGAGCAGCATCGACATGGAGATCAGCTGAAGTACAAGAAACATGACGGCACCCAGCATTCGGACGCGTAAACCCAACCGGGCTTCCAGGAGCTCATAGGCGCTGGTCACACGGTTGCGCATGAATACCGGAATGAACACGTAGGCCACAATCAGGAAGGTCAGGGGGAGAGAGAGGAGGTTGGCCATCCCGGCCGGCCCCTTGCTAATGGCCTCCCCGGACACCGACAAGTAGGAAATAGTGCTCAGGAGCGTGGCAAACATGGAACACCCGACCAGGGTCGGATTCATCCGTCCACCACCAGTGAAGTATTCCTCAAGCGTCGTCTGGCGCCGGCTGTGGTAGTAGCCCAGGGCGATCGTACCCAGGGCGTAGAGGAGAATGATGGTCCAGTCGATGAGGGCTAATCCGTCCCCGAGAGTCTTATTCAGCACGCTGACTCCGTGGCATGAGCAGCACTTGCCGTGGGTCCCATCTGGGACTGGGGTACGGAGGTCCGGATGGCCATCCGCAGGGAGCGCGATGTCAACCAGCTTACCCTGGCCCGCCCCTGGGATCACCAGACGGTGTCGCAAAAGGTCCGAGAGCGGGCCCCATAGGATCCACGAAGCACTCCCCATAGCCACGGCGTCAGGAGGCCAAGGCACACCCCGTTGACTATGGGTAACCCATGAGGCGGCGTCAACCTTGGGACCCTGGGGAAATCATGTCCTGGCCCGCCGGAGCGCCACCGATGATGCCCCAGGATTCGCGATCCAAGCCCTCGAACCGAACAAGTCAACACAAAATCAACGTCGTCCTCAACTGGTCGGAGGAACTCAAGCGACTAGTGCCGACGGGGGAGTAACGGGACCTCCGAACATCTCGGCTATCTAGAGGCAATCCTGCTAGAGGCAAGCGTAGTTCATTCGACGTCTCAAGGGGAACTTTGGATGACCGCTTTGGTGTGCGTATGCGGTCGTTCGATTTCGATGAAATCGGGCCGCTCCAAAGCTCTCGTGACGTTGAACTACCAAGATGTCCATCCGATCGCCGAATCCCATCTCATTGCAGTTCGCTCTCTCGAACGGTCCGCACAGCCCCGACGAGTGTAACAAATCGCCGCAGCCTACCAACTCCGCTGCGGAATTGAGGAACGTAGAGATCGCCGCTTGCAGCTGAGCGGCCGTCCGCTATGCCGACACGAAAGGACGACGAAACTGCACGGGATGCCTGAACTCTCCAGATTTCTGGGATCCTCGATCTGCAGTTTCCCCTGGGATGCTCAATGTTGCTCACTACTCCACCACTCCACTACTGCTCAGAGAACCAGTAGGAATAGAAGTGAGCCTGGCGGACTCTAAAGCGGAGACTCACCTGTTGACCCGAGAGTCCGGAAATATCCCCGCTCTGCCACGAAACCTCGGCTTGTTTCAGATCCCCTTTGAGACGACCCGACACCCCCCTTACCTTCCCTTCGGCATCTAACACCTCGACCCTCAGGTCGCCCTCGGGGGCGTCCACATTGACCCACAGCTTGCCCGCAGGTAGCGCAAAAGACTTGGTCAGAAGAGTTCCTTCGGTCTCTCCGGCATCCAGGGAGACGAAGCCGTCGCGTCTGAGAACGGCCAGACAAATGGCTCCCGTATCGGCTTCAAGGCCTGGAATAGGTACATTCCGACCGTCCGGGTACTTCCCTACATAGGTGAAGGTTCCCCGATACTTGAGCCCCGTGTAGTAGAACCAGAGCTCATCGCCTCGCTCCAGTGGGTAGGAAGGTCCGATGATCTGGGTCAGGTCGTAGGCCCCGGCACCCGTCGGTGAAGAGCCTATGAAGGCACGGCGATCACCCTGGCGCCTCCAGGTCTTCAGGTCTCGACTCGAGACCAGCTGTACCAGATGGAAGCCTATCGTATTAGGGTAGTTGGGGACTCGAGCAATCGCGTGATAGAGCGCCGGTGTGCCTATGTACAGACCCTCGTAGCGAAATACACCCATATGGTAGACGTCCACATTGTAGACTGAAGGGTCGACTTTGAAGATAGGGAGTGGTTTCCAGCTTCTGGGGTCGGCGAGACGCTCTTCGATATTCTTCCGGCCCAGCTTCTGATCCAGCTCATCGGCGTGGAAGATCAGTTCCGGTTCCGTCCACTGCTCGAAGTCCTTGCTGGTCGTCAGATAGACAGAACGCCCGTAAGGGCCCCCCTGCTTCACCGTGCCAATGTACAGCTCCCTACTTCGATCCAGGGAAAAGTTCTGCTCGTCGCTACTACGAATGGCCGGTACGACGCCGACCAGGATGAAGACCCGCTCGGGTAGATCCAGGACTGTCCAACGATAGCCGTCTGGAGAGACGGCAAGTTGGGTCGGAAAGAAGGATTTGAAGCGACGGGCAGGATCCGCCTCGATCAGATCGTAGAGCACCCGGCCCACCTTCAGGTTCGAGGCACGTTCCCCTCGGCTCCAATGAAGCCCATCCTGACTTTCCCACAGCCCTCCGCCATGTACCGGAAGATCTCCCGATCCGGATCCCAGAAGGGAGCAGTTCGCGTCTGGATTGCGCCTCCCTTGGTAGGATCTGGACGGATCACCGCTCCCTTCTTGACAGGAGGATGCATCGTTCGAGTGAGGTTGTCGATGCTTGCGATGCCGAGATCATCCAGAAAGAGCTGCCGCTCGCCCTCTGCGACCTCGAAATGATTCTCAGCCTGGAGCAAACCGACGAAGAGGACCGTCATCAGAATCGTGGGTTTCATTCTGCAATCTCCACAACTGTTAAGAAGGGACAGGCCCCTGTTTTGAACGAAAGTCCGGTTCTTTAAACTGTAATCGTTGAGGTCGTTGGCTGAGCGTGGAGTCGTTGTCCCCTATGAGGTGATTCGCTACGGGTTCCGCAAGTTCGGTCCAACCTGTGCTCGATCTCTGAGACGAAAGAAGGGACAAAGCCATCGGCCCGGCCCGTCGCCACCCGAAGGGCAGATGGGGGTTGTGGACGATCTCTGCGTTCGTCGTCGTCGAAGAGAGCTAACGGTCGTCATTCAACAGGTCCCGTAGGAGAGCCAGAGGTGATGATTCTGTTTTGAACCTCGTAGATTCACCCCGCCAAGCGTTTCCGGTAGAGCATGCCCCTCGCTGGCACCTACCGGCCTCGTCATCCCGAGCACACCGCCTTCTACCGGTGTTTGGAAGACTACTGGGAAGAGTTCAAGCAGGATTATCCCTACTTCTACGAAAGAGACTATGGGCCCTGGCGTCCGGTGGTGGAGAAAACCGTCGAGCGTTTCCTCCAATGTGGGATCCTTCGTCATGGATTTTCCCGCCTGCGCTGCTCCGACTGTCGTCGGGAGCAATTGCTGGCGACATGAGATAGCAGGACTTTGATGGCAACGGTGCGATCGAGCCGGGCATCTCTGGCCTTGAAGACCTCTCCCATCCCGCCTTCGCCGATTTTCTCGGTGATCTTGTAATGGGAGATGGTTTGGCCTATCAACGGAGTCTCCAGGATTGAGGGAAGTCTATCTCGAGAATACTAGAGCCTTGGGTCTGGAAGGGCAATCTCAGGGGACGGCATATATAGACGTCGGAAGCATAGTGGAATTCAATCCGCCTTCTCCACTGACACTCGGGATGTCGTTCGCTACTTGTTTGTGTGCTTGAAACTTCCATCCCTTGTCGGTGTTTCTCGAAAGGGCGACCCGTCCTTTTCAGCCACAAGCTCCTCGTGGTCGCATGACCGCTTGGTCTGTGTGGAATGACGGCTGTTGGCCGCTAGCGGCCCTTCATTCGAACGTCTGCGGGGGAAATTCGAATGACGGATTTTAGGCGAAAGCGGTCGTTCGATTTCGATCAGATCGGACGCTGTCTGTAAGATCGTCTGCCGACTACCACAGTTCTGGTAACCCAAATCGTCGAGCACTTGTTGCCCTGAAGGAGCCTGGAACCTCCTCCCAGGACGGCTCTCCTGTTGCAGCGAGTGTTGGCTTTCATCTTTCTTTCCTTCTGGATCGATGCACACGTGGGATTCGATGGTTCCAGAGTAGCAGAAGAGGAAAACAGGCCAAAGTGCTTCAGATGCGCCAGTCGAGTAGGTGGGTGAGGCCGGGGGCGAGAGGGGGTAAGGACCAGGCCTGACTCGCACCAAACGCTGGTCAGGGTTGCCCGACGAGAGCCGGTCGGTGAAGGCGGTACCAGGAGCAAGTTGCGCCAGTGCCGAAAAGTCCAACTGAGGTGAATCGAAGGGGGTCCCCCTAGGGGGGTAGGGGGTGCCTCGGAGAAGCTGTTCGCCGCTGGACAGGCGCAAAGTCAAGGAAGGTCCAAGAGGACGTCCATCAACTCTCGGACTCAAGGCGAGCGGGAGCCAGATCCAGGACAATCTTTGGGTGATGCCGATGGGCGTCACGAAGAACAAGCGCGAGCATCGGGTTCCTTTGTCTGAGCCCACTCTCGCGATCCTGGCGCGACTTAAGGGGAGGCACAAGGGCGACGATGATTGTGTCTTTCCCTCTCGGGTTGGGGGAACTCTGAGCTGGACGGGCAAGACCAACCGACGCATTCAAGTAGCAGTGGATTTTCACTTTACCCCCCACGATCTGCGCCGGACGTGCGCGACTAATTTGAGCGAGCTGGGAGTTGAAGACACGATTATCGCACGGATCTTGAATCACGGCTGGGCGGAGCGCAATGTGACTGCGGTCTATAACCGCTTCCAGAAACTCCCCGAGATGCGGCGCGCGCTGGAGCGCTGGGGTGCGAGGCTCGATCAGATCGTTACCGGCGAGGCGGGCAAGGTTGTTAGGATGGGTTAGGATCTTTTTCCTGCTTACGTTTCGAAGCAAATCGTCGGGCGGCTAGTCGATTTGAGCACTTCCGAGAGCAGTAGCGTATTTTCCCTTCTCTATAAAAGAGGTTTCCACAAAAAACAGAGCAGATCAAGATCTTTCCTAGAGCCTTCCCCCCGAGCAAGTAAAACAGCCGAATCAAAAAACAATCGCGAACTGGCCCGCTAGCGACGATCTGAGCATGGCTTCCGGCAGGAATGATAGCGCAGTTCAGCTTGAGTGCCACGGCCTTTATCGCTTGGACCCTGGCAGCTGCTGGTTTCTTCGTGCTGGCCGAGCGTGCGATCGGCATCAGGAACTTGCGGATCTGCTCTTGAAGGTCTAGAAAATCCTTCCGTGTGTAGTCCTGAGCGAGGGGCGGAACTATCGCAGAGACCACGATCCCGCTCAAACTCTCTAGAGTCTGAGGGATTTCCCTCTCCGCGTGGAGGTAGAGAGCGAGGTCCTCTTTCAAGTTCAGCCAGTCCCCTGCTCTCAGAGTTTCCAGATCTGCCGTCGCCAGACTGACGGCAAACTTGATCCTTTCCTCGGCGGTGCGCATAGGCACCATCCTAAACTAAGCGTTGATACCCCCGTAACCCCCAGCAAAAACTTATAAGCGTTGTAATATAAAGAACGCTTTGACATCCGGTTATCGATTGTGCTCCAATTTCCTTGGACCGTTTCTAGAAAGAATTAGAAAGACAATGAAATTTCTCCGCGTTCCAGAAGTTACTGAGAAGGTGGGTCTAAGCCGGGTATCAATTTGGCGGCTAGAGGCAGCGGGTGAGTTTCCAGCACGGCGACACATCAGCAAGAAGTTGGTCGGCTGGATTGAGGAGGAGGTTGACGAGTGGATCAGGAGTCGAGAGCAAGCGGAGCCCTACGGTCGCGACAGGCTGGAGAACCGCTGAGAACGGATAGTTCGGCGGCGGCTGAGCCGACCGCCGCCGCCGTTAAAACGAAAACAGTCAAAGAACGCAGTGATGAACCCCCAAGAAACCGCTCTCTGCTACCTACGCGGCGGTCTCTCCGTCATACCCATCAGGGCCGATGCTACTAAAGCACCGCTCATCCCCTGGAAGGAATTTCAGGACAGAAGGCCGGAGCCGTCAGAGATTCAGCAGTGGTTTGGTAATGGCAACGCTGGGATCGGGGTCGTCTCAGGCCGCGCCAGCGGCAACCTAGAAGTTGTTGATTTCGAGGCAGCTTTTCCGATTAAGGAGTGGGCACAATTGATGGAGCTTGATCCTGGCGGCAAAGAACTCCTCCGAAGGCTTCCTCTCGTTCAAACACCAACGGGGGGGTGGCACCTCTACTATCGGTGCACGGACGGGATCGAGGGAAATCAGAAACTCGCCCAGAGGAGCGTCTTTGATCAGAATGACCAGGTAACAGTAAAAGTTCTGGCTGAGATCCGAGGCGAAGGTGGCTACGTGATTGCCCCCGGGTCGCCTCCCGGCTGCCATCCCACTGGCAAACCCTACCTCTTCGCAAGGGGAGACTTCGCCGGGATTCCTAGCATTTCTGCAGGTGAGAGACTTCTCCTCCTAGATGCAGCCCGAACGTTCGACGAGTTGCCGAAACCCAAAGCCGTTATCCGTGGAAGCTCCCGCCTCACGGATAGCCGCCCAGGTGATGAGTTCAACCAGAGAGCCCCGTGGGGGGAGATTCTGGAACCCGCTGGCTGGACGAAGGTATTTGACAGAGGCGACGTAGGGTACTGGCGTCGTCCTGGTAAGGCTTACGGCTGGTCGGCGACGGTGAATTTCGGCGGTTCTGACCTGTTGTACGTCTTCAGTACCAGCACTGTCTTCGAGGCTCAAGAAGCCTATACAAAATTTGCTGCGTATGCAGTCCTCAGCCATGGGGGCGACTTCACACTCGCCGCTGCTGAGTTGGCCAGGACAGGCTATGGGAACCAAATAGGCGGGAAGGCTGAGCTCGGCGCTGATAGCCAGACCCGATCAGCGCAGAATGAGAACCAGAAGCCTTCCCAGGCGGACATCTTGGTTTCTCTGGTTCTCGATCAGGGCGTAACGCTCTTCCATGATCAGCTAAGCGATCCCTTTGTCCAAATCAGTGTCGGAGACCACTACGAGATCTGGCCCTGCCGAAGCCATCAATTTCGGCAATTTCTCGCACATCTATATTGGGGGAAATGCAGGAAAGCAATCCGCTCCGAGGTGATCTCCTCGGCACTGAATGTCCTGGTGGCCAAAGCTATTTTCGACGGCCCTAGACACGAACTGCATAATCGCGTCGCATGGGACCGGCGGGAGATCTTCTATGACCTCGGTAACTGGAAGGCCATACGCATGAATCAAGCTGGATGGCAGCTAGATGATTCACCGCCCATACTCTTCCGAAGGTTCAACCATCAGCAATCTCAGGTCACTCCATTAAGGGGCGGCGATCTCTCGGACATCCTCCGGTACGTCAATCTTGAAGACGAGCAGTTGGGGCTGCTGCTCCAAGTTTGTCTGGTCACCTCGCTGATACCTGATATCCCCCACCCAATCCTGGTAGCCCACGGGCCCCAGGGTTCGGCCAAGACCAGCTTTTTCAGAGTCATCCGGCGCCTCATCGACCCATCAGCTATCGAGACTCTGTCCTTCCCCCGAAACCACACTGAGTTGGTTCAACAGCTGGCTCACCACTGGGTGGCCCCGTACGACAACATCACCCGAATACCTGAGTGGGCCAGTGATACCTGCTGTCGAGCGGTCACAGGAGAAGGCTTTTCAAAGAGGCAACTCTACACCGACGATGAAGACATTGTTTACCAATTTCGGCGATGCATCGGTTTGAACGGAATAAACATCGTAGCTCAGAAGCCCGATCTACTCGATCGAAGTATCCTTTTTCGCCTGGAACCTATCCCGGAAAAATCACGGAAATCCGAAGCTTCGTTGTGGAAGGGGTTTGAAGAGGCACGCCCATACATTCTTGGGGCAGCTCTTGACGCACTTTCCAGCGCGATGTCCCTGAAGGACGAGGTTCGGCTGGAGAGACTCCCTCGTATGGCTGATTTTGTTACCTGGGGCTGCGCTGTGGCTCAGGCATTGGGATTCGCTCCAGAAGATTTCCTCCTTGCCTATCAGGACAACATGCGGGTACGCAACGAAGAGGTAATCGCAAGTAGCCCAGTAGCAGTCGCGATTTCAGCCTTGATGGAGTCGAAAGAAGAATGGGAGGGAACTGCTACGCAGTTGATCAATGAGTTGAACGGCTTCGCCGAAGATCAGTCCATCAATACCAAGGCTAAGAACTGCCCCCAGGCGGCAAACTCCCTGGTCCGTCGTCTGAACGAGCTACAGCCGAATCTGTTGGCCCAGGGCCTCGATGTCGAGACGGGCCACTACCGGGGAAGCCAGAAACTCATCGGCATTAGGAAGATTCACGAGAATACCGTAGATATCGTAGGTACCGTTGGAGTCACTGAAAACACGTCGGTTACAGGCTTCGATATTGGCAACACTTCTCAGACATTGTCGTCGATATCGTTGCGCGGAAACGTCAGTGCTGATGAGGGTGCCAACGATAACAACGATCGCAACGATATTTCCGGGAAGCGGAAGGTTGTTCGACTTTGAGGACGATTAGCGCGTCTGCTAATGAACTCGACGAGCCGGAGATTTGCGTCTCAGCCGAAGGGTCCCAGTTGGTGGTTGAAGGCCCGGAGCACTTACTCACAGATCAACTTCTGGAGGAACTCACCGCAAAAAAGCCACAAATCCTTCGGTTGCTCTTGTGGAATAGGAAGACGAATTCCTCCTTCGGGCGGTGGCCAAGATCGCCTGAAGGAGACAACCAAGAAACAGGGGCACAGCTCAATCTAGATCACGCTTGACATCTACTGACACCGGCTGGAGAGGCGCAAGTCAGCGGCATCACGGACGGATGAGATGCTCTTTGGGGCAACCAGACCAAGGGTAAAAGAGCTGCGACAGTGAGAAGGCCTGGAACGCAGAATGTGTGGGAGAAAAGCATGTCTGGGACTGAAGACGCTGAAGACTTCCTGACTGAAGTGGAGATTCGGCAGCTTAGATCTGCCCTGAAAGAGGACTTTACTGAAGCAGACTTTCTCCAACTCGTCTCCTGGGGACGCCAGACCAGAATCCGGGTGGCACTCCTTGAGCTTGCACTGGAGGGTAAAGTGAAGGTTAAAATCACTGATTGTGGCGAGCCTGCTTTCGCTGCCCGCCTCCTAAACTGAAGTCTCAGGTTAACGTGAGATGCTTACAGCAGTAGAAAGGAGACAGTCTCCGATAGCTCACCGTCCTTGAGGAGACTCTCCTCCTCTAATACCCAGAACCGGCACGCTTTCATTGCTGCCCTTCTCAGGGGCCAAGGTCTCTTGCGGAGTCCCCAATGCCGAGTTGAGTCCTCGTTCCATCCGGTGTACCTACCGGCCCTGTTTTGAGGTGGGTGCAAGACCGTCGGAACGTCGCACGTCTCTACTTCTCGAACAACGCGGCGAACGGTACCAGTTTGCGTCCAGGATCAACACACCTGGCGTTAATGGGGGTAGGATGGGCACTCCTGCCCGTCGGGAATACAGACAT
>Ga0310121_10002052_pt1 | contig 19655 bp, 18 predicted proteins | sample CB27_Tmax_986_MG_FD_203504 | JGI IMG/M metagenome (GOLD analysis project Ga0310121, IMG submission 203504) | Marine microbial communities from Western Arctic Ocean, Canada - CB27_Tmax_986 | ecosystem: Environmental > Aquatic > Marine > Oceanic | place: Canada: Western Arctic Ocean | collected...
CGGTCCGGCAGATCTTCATTGACGGGGAGCTGGTCGGCGATGCCCGCCTGCGTCACGGTGCCGGCAAGCAAAACCGCAGGCGCGCGGCCGATTGCCTGGCATGCCGCCAGCAACTGTTGTACTGGAGCGACGTTCACCCGCCAGTCACCGCGGGGATCCTGTTCGGCCACCGGCACGCTTGTCTGTGCGGCGAAGTGAAAGATTATTTCGGCGTCATTGGCGAGCCGCAACCACAGAGCAGCGTCTGCCACGTTACCGCAAATATGGTCGAGCGCTGCCCGACAGCTGTTCTCCTTCGGCAGTTCGCTGCGACGACTGACGCGCGTAATTCGACAATCGATTTGTCGTAGCGCCTGGATCAGATTCGAAGCGAGGTAGCCCGATGCGCCGGTCACAACGATCCGTTTACCTGCATAACGGCCGGCAATGTCTTCTCGTATCGGTTGCTTCGACCGCTCCGCCCGTTCGGTCATGGAATTTTCACGTCCTTTTGCCAGTCGAAGCCGATTTCGTTATCGTCTTCGGGTATCCGCAGTTCGTCATCCGGGTTGTAGGTGTTGGAGGTGATATAGATCACCTGTGCCGGACCATCCAGAACGCGATAACCATGGGCCACACCGGGCGGGATCTTCAACAGCCGCGCCGGCTGGCCGTCGCCCATCAAGAAATCCATGGTTTGCCGGCGGGTCGGCGACGCCTCGCGGGTGTCATAAAGCCCCACGCGCAACAGACCGCTCGCGATGTACCACCAATCGGTCTGAAAGCGGTGCAGGTGCCACGCCTTGATCACAGCGGTCTGGACCAGCGAATGGCTCATCTGGCCAAACCGGTCGTGAAAGATCGCATCGTCGTGACGTATGACCTCGCGAAAAAAACCCCGCTCGTCATCATGGGTATCGAGCTCTTTAAATGCGATACCGTGGATCATGCGCGGTAGACACATGCAGGGGCTTTGTGGATTCCGGCGTAATGCCACGCCTCGTTCGCTTCAAACCGCATTATAGAACGCGGCGACTGCATCCACAACGAAGCGCACGTCGTTCGGGATGCCTGAGGCGAATGCGGTAACGGATACCTCGACTTAGCGCCGCGAATCGAATCGTTCACACCACCGTGACCTCCGGCACATACATAATCCATTTTCCTCCTCGAGCAGTGAAATCCCTTTCCTTTGCCATGATTTCTTCGGCGTGGTTCCAGGCGAACAGCAGCGCATACTCGGGATAGTTCGCCGCAAATGCTTCATACGGTCGGACCAGAACGTGCACTCCGGGGCTGTATTTCCCCTGCTTGCCGGGCGTCGTGTCGCTAATGAATTCGATCAGCTGCGGCGACAAATCACAGTAGTTCGTCACCGTGGTGCTCTTGGACGTCGCGCCGTAACCGACGACTCGTTTTCCGTTTTTGTGCGCCTCGCGGAGCACTTCGGAAAGCCGATCTCTCGATCGCTCGACGGCTGCGCGGAACTTGTCGAAGGTCTCCGCGCGCGCCAGTCCCCAAGCGGCCTCACGGCGCTGCTGCTCGACCACGGCGTTCGTCACCGGTCGCGCGCCTTGCGGGGCGAGCGTGTACCGCATCGATCCGCCGTGGACCGACTGTGAGGCCACGTCGATTAGCTCGAGCCCGTGATCGGAAAACAGCCGCTGTACCGATGATATCGAGAAATAATACACATGCTCGTCGTAGATCTGATCGTAGGCGGTTTTCTCCAGGATACTGCCCAGATAAGGGTCCTCAAATTGGGCGATACCCTGTCTGCCCAGCAAGATACGCATCCCTTCGGCCACCGTGTGCAGATCGGCAATGTGGCACATCACATTGGCGGCCAATATGGCATTGGCGTGGCCGTGTCGATTTACGATCTCCCGGGCAAGGTCGGCATCGAAAAACTTGCAGATCGTATTGATCCCCCGGTCGATCGCGACCTGAGCGACGTTTGCCGACGGCTCGATGCCCAAATGGCGGATCTGGGCCTCGGCGAAGTGCCGCAGCATGATCCCGTCGTTGCTGCCGATCTCCACGACAAAAGGGTCGGATGTCGCAAGGTACTGCGACGTCACGGAGCGGGCGAATTCTTCAAAGTGCGCAGCCATCCGTGTTGAAATGGATGAAAAGTAGGCGTAGTTGTCATGAAATAGCCGCTCGCGTTCGACCGGTTGCGTAAGCTGAACCATCGAGCAATGGTCACAGAACCCTACCGCCAGATCGTAGAAAAACTCGTCAGCAAACTCCGATTCGGACAAAAAGCCGTTGGCCACCGGCATGCGGCCGAATGACAGAAACGGTTCGATCGCAGCGCTGCAAACCAGGCAGGTCGAGTTCATGAAATCCGGTTCTAATCAATGGATTCGTGACGGCGGCAATATAACTGCTGAATCTGACAGCGACAAATCAACTCGCAAGCCACGTGGCCGGGCGCACCCGAGCACCGCCACATGCAGCAACACGTTGACCGGTTTGACCCCGTCACGGTGTGCCGACCCATCGCCAGGATCGCGCCGAACCGACCCTTCACCGGATGATTGATGTCCTCTCTGCTTCATCAACCTCAAATATCACTATCGGTTCGATCGTCTCCGAGCGCGATTCATGTGGGCACCGATGTACGCCCGCAACCCGAGGCGCCGGTTCCGATTGTATAAGCCTTACGACGCCTCATCCCCACGCACAACTGCGTGGGCTTCTACAGACATGCACTTTGAGAAAAACCGAATCTGGTCGGCGGCGGCATCGATGAATGCGGCCTCGGGCTCAATGGATTCAAACTCTGCATGCACACTCACGGTGCCGACAAAGCGTCGCGTGTGCAGTTCAGGAAAAACAGTGTCCCAATCAACCATGCCTTGCGGCGCGGGCGGACAGTGCACCTGTTTACCGCTGCGCCCCTTGCCTTGCAGCTTTAGGGTGGCGTCCTTAAGTGCGACGGCGGCAAGATAAGGCTCGACCATGTCCATGGCGGCATCCCATGGTTCGCCGGCCAGCCAGGTGTGCGCCGTGTCAAGGTAGGCGCCCAAGTGGGACGGGTCCTGTCCGTCGAGCAGGTGCGTCAGCGCCGCGGCGCCGTAGCCGAGATAGCCACAGTGCGTGTGATAGCAGATGCGCACGCCGTAGCGGCGGCCGAATTTTCCAAATGTCTCCAACCGCCGGCGGGCGTCGTCTACCTGCTGGCGATAATCGCGGCGGATCGGCCGGAAATATCCGATCTTGACCAGTCTGACTCCGGCGTCACCGGCTGCGGCAATCAGTTGTTGCGTCTCGGCGTCTTCGGCATCGTTCATGCTCGTGGGCGCACTGATCAGCGGCACGTCCAGCCCGCTGCGCCGGAGCGCATCGACGAGTGGCGGCAGCGTCCGTGACGCATTGGCCGGCTCGACCGGATAACCGGGCCGCACGCACAGGTCGAACCCCGCCACGCCGAACCGTTCGGCCAGCGCGATGAATTGATCGGCATTGTCACATCGTGGCGCCTTGGAGAAATAGAATAGTTTCACGACGCCACCTCCTGCTCAGCCTTGGCCGCCTCATCGAGTCTCGCCATGTACGCTGCCATGTCGATGACTTTGCCCGTCTGCGCACTTTCGATGATCGCCTGCTCGATCGCCAGGACGTAGGCGCCCTGCTCGGCCGTCATCGGCGAGTCGAGATCGTCACGAACGATGCGAACGAACAACTCCAACTCCTCCATGTGGCCCATGTAGCCGTGTACGCCGCGCACATCGCACCGCGGCTCGGCGGTGCGCGGTGAACTGTTGGGCCCCTCGAAGACCAGGCTATGCACCACCTCGTCGTTGACGCACAGGTGCACCGCCTTGTGTTTGTCCGCCAGGTATACGCACGTGTTGTCGCGGCCGAACAGTTGGAAGTGATACTTATTGAGCAGCGGGTTGCCCGCCGCGCCGTGATGAATGTAGTTGAACACGCTTCCGTTCTCGAAGCGGAGCATGGCGGCAAACCAGTCGATGGCATGCTCCGGCTCGCAACCGGGAAAGTCCTGTCCGCCGACGGCGCACACCGTCTGCAAAGACGATTCGTGAAACAGGTGCACGGCCAGATCGATACGGTGGCACGCGTCGGCGGAAATGCTCTGCGTACATTGACAATAAGTGATCACGGGATCCGGACAAAGCCGTTTGGCGCGGCGGACGATCGGCGCCTGACGATTGCAGAAACCGATGACAAATTTGATGCCCGCCTCGCGCACGGCGCTGACGATGCGCATCGCGGCGGCGTAATCATGGGCGATCGGCTTTTCCATAAAGATGTGTTTGCCCGCCCGGGCGGCGCGGGGCCCGACCTGCGCATGACCTTGCGGGCCGATCGCGATGATCACGGCGTCGATCTGCGGGTCTTCGATCACGCGGTTTGCATTATCGCATGCGTACCGGCCGCCGAATTGATCGATAAACGAGTCGGCGCGGGACCGATCAACATCAGCATACGCCGCCAACTCGGCGCCGGCGATGAATCGGCTGTTGCGCGCATGGATTTGCGCCATGCGCCCGCAGCCGATGATGCCGAAACGAACAGGACGATCAAAGGCCTGCATGTCGCATCTCCATGATCACGTGAATCGACGCTGTGCCCACTGCCGGGCGCTGGTCACGACCTCGTCCGGTTGAAGCGCGCTGCGCGCCAGGTGCCCCTGCTCGCTTCGCATCGTAGGCTGCGTCGCATCCTGATAACGCCAATCGGCGCTCCAGCGAATAACGTCGGATCGGTTGGCCATGCCCTGGTGGAACAGCAGATTGCTGAACAGCACGACGTCGCCCGGATCGGTTTCGATGTCCACCGCCTGATCGAGTCGCGGCTTCAGTTCGCGGTCGGCGATCTCGAGGTAATGCTCGCGTGATTCGTATGGCACGACGCCGAGTTTGTGCGTGCCGGGGATGAACTGCATGCACCCGTTTTCGACCCGGGCCGGCACGAACGAAGTCCACACGTTGACCATGCAAAGCTGCTCTGTCGGACCGATCGTGTCGCCGGTGCGTTTGGCGCGGTTCACCGTGTACGCCGCGTCCTGGTGCCAGAGCACTTGCGTGCGTGCGCTGTCGGGAAATTTGGGACGGATCGTATAATTTGGGTAAAGTCGAATCTCGGGGCCGAGAAACAACTCGACGACGTCGAGGAACTTCGTGTGAAAGAACAGGGGATAGAACCCCTCCCGTTGCAAGTTGTGACGAAGCATCATGGGCGCCAGTTGCTCGCATCCCTTAAACAATTGTGCCAGGCGCGTCTCGAACGGCTCGTCCTCCAGCGGGTCCGCCGCGAAATCCATGGCGACAAGTCCCTTGGCGATCTCGTCGACCATTGACGCCAGTTCCCGGCGGACCTCATCCACCACCTCCGTTTCAAGAAAACCGTGCAACACGACATAACCCCGGTCATCCATGGTCTGCCGCAGGTCGGTTGCTGTGGTTGCCGTCATCGTTCAAAGGTTAACCCCGGGGGCAACTGTCTGCTAATCCCGTCGAGGCGGTACCCGAAGCCGGTGTCGCCGAGCGTGCTCAGATCGATGATGCCGTTGCGCCGGCGGTAAAGTCTGGGGTGTATTTGCGCTTCAGCGTGAGACGCCTCGGGATAGAACTGCATCGCGTTGGTTTCCACGCCCTTGATGGTGCCGGCATGGGCGGCGAGTTGCACGTGCGGTATCTGCGCGAGCATCGGGTTGGTCAGGTCCTGCACCATCAGCGGCATGCCGTGCGCTTTCGCCCAGCACAGCGACAGGATCGCCCCCGTCTGCGTCTTGCACGTCTTGAGCGCCACGCCCGACCAGCCCAGCGACCGGCCGAGCCGGATCAACCGCCAGTCGTGAGCGCTTTCGTCCATGAAAAGCGGCTTGCGCGCCGAAACACTGTGCACGTCGATCTGATGCGCTTCAAGGTCATAGGGAAACGGCTGCTCGACGTAGAGCAGCATTTCGTAAACGCGTGGTTCGTTGTCACGCAACCGGTCGAGCACGTCGTTGACGTACTGCGGATCGGTCACCGTGCAGTTGAAGTCGGCGCTCAGCGAATGCACATCATGTGCCATCGCGATCTTGCCGACGGCCGCGAGACGACCGTAGTCCCATTGGTCATCGTTACCGCGCAGCTTGATCTTGAGACACTTAAGCCCGTCGCGAGCGATCCAATCGGGCAACACCACGGGGTAGCCGTCATTGGGTTCATCACCGGTCAGTTCGCTTTCATCGAGCGGGTCGGCGGCGCCGACGAGGTGCCAGGCATCGAGCGTCTTGGGCGGGTGCCCGACGAGGTATTGCTGCGGGTGCTGTCTCTCGAAGCAAGCGTCGCTGTCCTCGGCCGGCTTCAGAAACGCCGCAAGATCGCGGTTTAGGGCGTCCGGTCCGTAAGTCTGATACACGCCGCATCCGAGCAGATTGCCGAACGCGTCGTGCGCCGCCAGATCGAACGGCGAGCAGCAGACCAAAGCCGCCAGGTACGGCACACGGTCGGCATGGCCGCCGGCCTGCCCGGCCACGACGGGCAGCACTTGCTGCTGGAAGTCCCAGCCGATCTCCAGCGGATGGCCGATGCCGTCGAACGTCACCCATGCCTCGGCCAGCCGTTCACACGCCTGACGCAGTCGTTTGAGCCGATCGGCATAAGAAATCGCGTGCGACGGCCAGACCCACTGCACGTTCAGCGGCGTCTCGCCCCAACCGATCGCACGCCGGCCCGACCGATCGGCTACCTCGACCTTCACCCGCGCGCAGGTGACACAATTCATCGTCTCGGGCCCGAACTTCAGCGGCACGCGCGTTTCGACCGGCAGGTAATACAGCTCGGTCGAAACAACGTGGATGTCAGTGCGTTTGGCCATGCGGTTCACGCCGAAAACCATGCGTAGGGGGAGGTTCAGCGGCTAAAAGCTGATGGCGTCAGTTTCGCAACGGGACAGACCGAGCATGAAGCGCTCGAGCGCGTCGGCGAACGGACCGGTCAGGTTGTGCTCGTGCGTTTCGGCGCGGAAGTCAATGCGGTTCTCGGCGCCGTAGAGGCCATAAATATCGCGGGTGAACCGGTGGACGGTGTCGTAGCCGCTGATCGGCCACCAGGTGTCGCCGAGGTTGGCGCGTACGAGCAGCGGCCGCGGCGCGATGCAGCCGTAGAGGTGCTGGATATCGCAGACGTTGAGGATGCCGAACGGGAAGGGCGATACGTCCCCGTTGTAGAAGTAGGATGCCATCTCGCCGAAGTGGACCGCGTAGGTGGTCGAGGCGCAGAAGATTGCGGCGGCGTTGAATCGCTCGTCGAGAGCGGCGCTGAGCCAGGTGTCCTGCCCGCCTTGGCACAGCCCGGCGACGGTGACGCGCTGCGGATCGACCTGCGGCAGGCTGCGCAGATACTCGCCGCCCCGGATCGTTTCCGCAGCGCGCAGACCGAGCTGACTGATGCCCAGCAGGTGGCCGCCGCCCATCACGAGCGTCATCGAGTGGTTTTTCTGATCGCCTATGTACGGCGTCGTTTCGCCGAATGGCGCGTGATCGAGCAGCAGGACGACGAACCCCTGCCGCGCCAGGCGCACGGCAAACTGCTGATATGCGGGCTTCCATTTGCTTTCCGGCCAGCCGGGGTTCCACAACAGCGCGGGCATCGGCTCGGCGGGCGGCGTCAACGGCTCGATCTGAAACGCGGGGATCGCGTAGTCGTCATCGAGGTGGATGTCGACGCGAAGGCAGTTGACGTCTTCGCCGACCTGCGCGCCGCCGCGCACGCGGGCCGGGCCCATCGGGCCGAACCGCGGCACGCCGATGACGCGGGGCAACTCGGCGCGGATGTGGTTGCGCATCTGTTCCCAGTCGCTGCGCGTCTCGAACGCGGTGGGCAACTGCGCAGCCTTGTTCTCGATGAGCTTCTGGATCCAGCGGATGGCATTGGTGCGCTGGCCCAGCGGCTCCGACTCGGAGGGGCGCATCTCGGGTTTCCGCGGGTCGGAAGGATCACGATTCAAATGTATGCCTCCTCGCGCTGATGTCCACGGTCCGCGCAAATGCAAACATCCTGCCTGCGCATAAGACCTTGAAAGTCGATAACGTAGCACTCACCAATGCTTCGCAGGATGGCCCTTTCAACAGCCGGCATAAAATCCAAGCGCATCGCGTATACCTTGTCGTGGTCCGTGCAGCCCAACAGGCCTCGATGCAGTTCGTCGCCCTCGAAGACCCCGCAGCGCTCGACCTCGTCCGGCTGCTCCATGCAATCGGACACTTTCCATTAGGCCCTGGACGGAGACCATCCTCGTGGAATGGCGCCATAATACCGGCACCTGTCCCCCCCACAAGACCATTTTTGCCGTTCTTCTGCCCCGGTAGAGCCCTGGCCAGCCGATCGAATGGGGCAGCTTGAACCGCTAACGCCCAGGTCAACGGCATCGCGGGCGGAGCTCGGAGGTGGTCATGGGACATCGAGGTTATTAATGATCGCGGAGGACAACGCCTGTGAATCCAGCAGACGGGAAGAATGCACTTTCTCGACCACGCTGTTTGCGGAGGAGCACGATGAAGGCCTTTCTTATCAGTGCCGCTGCCGGTTTCCTGACGCTGTGCATGGGCGTGTCGGCGCAGGGTGCGTACACCTACACCACCCTCGATGTGCCCGAGGAATACAATACCATCGCCTTCGGAATCGACAGCGGCAATATCGTCGGGAAGTACAACGACGCCAACAGCAACACTCACGGCTTTATTTATGACGGCTCGAACTACACCACCATCGATTACCCCGGGGCGAGCAATACCTACCCCTACGGCATCGACGGCAGCAATATCGTCGGGTACTACTACACCGGCAGCCAACACGGCTTCAGTTATGACGGCACCACCTACACCACCTTCGCTGTGCCCGGGGCAATCCGTAGCTACCCCAACGGCATCGACGGCGACAACATCGTCGGGTCCTACTACGCCGGCGGCAGCGATCACGGCTTCATTTATGACGGTACGACCTACACCACGCTCGATGTGCCCGGGGCAATCCATGGTGTCTACGCCTGGGGCATCGACGGCGGCAATATCGTCGGGCGGTACTCCGATGCCAGCGGCGCTCACAGCTTCATTTATGACGGCACGACCTACACCACGCTCGATGTGCCGGGGGCAATCGGTACCAGCGTCCGCGGCATCGACGGCAGCAACATCGTCGGGTGGTACTCCGATGGCAACCATCACGGCTTCCTTGCCACCTCGGTCCCCCTCCCCGCCGCCGCGTGGATGGCGGTGCCGTTGTTGGCCGTCATCGGCGTGATCGGCAAGGTGCGTCGGCTGCGGCGCGTGTAACTTGTATGTGCTTTTGTCTGAAGTCCGCCGTTGGTTCAACCCGGCGGCGGTCCAGTTGCCCGCGTAGATGACAAGCCATATTGGTTTTGGAGAAGTAGAGTTTTGGTTCGTTTCAAGAATGTCATTGCTGGTGTGTTGACATGCAACGCAGTGCGGCGAGAAAGCGGAGAGGGAGGGATTCGAACCCTCGGTACCAGGAATCCCAGTACGACGGTTTAGCAAACCGTTGCCTTAAGCCACTCGGCCACCTCTCCGGCGTGTACGGACGGTCGAGCTTCGGCTGTGTCAGCGACATTCTACCGTCCCGGCGGGCCAACTCAAGATCACCGATGGCCCTCTCGCCGCCGCCGCCGCCGTCCGGCGGTGGATCGGTTGCATCGCAGGCCGGCATACGGTAGAAATGAGGTCTTGATCGTGGGGTTCGAGAACCCGAAGAGAATGTTTTACAAGCCTTAAAATAGAAGGAGATGGGGCCATGTCGATGATGATTGGTGAAGCTCTGGTGGGTGAAGGCAACGAGATTGCACACATAGACCTGCTGATCGGCTCGAAGGACGGGCCGGTGGGATCCGCGTTCGCCAACGCCTTGTCGGATCAGAAACAGGGTCACTCGAATCTGCTGGCGGTCCTTGAGCCGAACCTCGCGGTCAAGCCGGCGACCGTTCTGATCACGAAGGTGACGATCAAGGGCGCCACGCAGGCGCTGCAGATGTTTGGCCCCGCGCAGGCCGCCGTCGCCAAGGCCGTCGCTGACTCCGTGGCCGAGGGCGTGATCCCCAAGGATAAGTGCGAGGATTACGTGATCGTCTGCGGCGTGTTCATCCACTGGGAAGCGGTCGACGGTGCGAAGATTTACGATTTCAACTACGAGGCCACGAAGTTGTCGATCGCCCGGGCGATGAAGTCCGAGCCGTCCGTCGACGAGATGGTGTCGAAGAAAGACTCGGCCAAGCACCCGTTTAGCCCGAAATGATCGGCCGGATCTGACCGGTTCGGTGAAGTCGATCGCAGGCGCAGCGGGATTCCGTGCGACGCCGGCGCATTAGGTGTCGGCGTTGGTTGGCCCCACGATGGGCGAGCCGGTCACATTCGTGGAGGACGGATTGAACGTTGCTGGTCACCGCGATTGCTCTGTGCCGACATGGCGGCGGGGCAATTGTGATGAGATCCGGCACAACATTTCGTAGCAGCTGGAGCCGGCCAGTTCCGCCAGGCGTGGCAGCGCGCAGGGTGAGCCTGGGTCGTTGCTAATCAGTTCAACGGTTGTTCCGATCCGTTGCGCGGCGACTGGCGCGTCGGTCAGATCGAGCACGATCTGATCCATGTTGACCTGGCCGAGCACGGCGGTAGCGCAGCGGTCATCGGGTGAGAGTACGACCTGGGCGTGCGCGCGATTTCCCAATGAAAGCGGGTAGCCGTCGCCATAGCCCACGGGCACCACGCCGAGCACGCTGTCGCGGGTGAGGGTGTGCGTGCGGTTGTAGCCCACCGGTTCGCCCTTGGCGTAGCGTTGCACGTGTACGATACGGGTTAGCCAGCGGATGATAGGCTGCAGCGCCGGGCGGTCTTGCGGCAGCGGGTCGCCACGCATCGACTCGGGGCCGTAACCCAGCAGGGCGAGGCCGACACGGACCATCGACTGATGAAACCGTGCGTCGCGCCAGGTTCCACATGTGTTGGCGGCGTGCACCATGATGTCACTGGGAAGCGCGGCCCTGTGCTCGGCGACCGCCTGGCCGAGCCGATCCATCTGATCAGCGGTAAACGCCGGGTCATCGTCGGCCGAGGCGAAATGCGTGTAAAGCCCGGCAAGACGGACGTGCCGCAGCGCGGAGGCCGACGTGATGATACGCCCCAATTGCGCGCGATCGAGCCCGGATCGGCTCATGCCCGTGTCCAGGTGCAGGTGCACGGGCAGCCGACAGCCGAGCAATTGGCCGGCTTGGTTGAGTTGGATGATTTGTGACTCGTCATGCACGGTAAGGTGAAGGTTGCCGCTGGTCGCGGCGCGGTAGAGCGGGTCGGCCCGGGTCAGTTGGCGCATCGGCATCAGCACGAGCAGCGGGCAGGTGACGCCGCGTTGAACCAGTTCGGCGCCCTGTTGGGGCGAATAGACGGCGAGCATGTCAATGCCCCGCGCCGCCAGGCGCGTCGCGATCGGTACGGCGCCCAGGCCGTACCCACCTGCCTTGACCACGCCGCAGACTTTCACACCGTCGCCGACGAGTCGACGAACGGCGGCCAGGTTGGCTTCCAGCCCGGACAGGTCAATTTCCAGCCAACTCGTATCATTCATCGTCAAGTACGCGTCCGATGCGGTCGACGGCGGCTGTGTTTGTATTGTCCGTGTCATCGAGTTAGAATCATTAGTGTACGTAGATCGCCTGGTACTGACCATTGGCCGATAACCGACTGCCGGGGCGGCCGAAAACAATGACGGACATATTCGACACCACCAGAACCTTTGCCGACCTGGGCCTCAGTGATAGTGTTCAGCGCGGCATTGCCGATGCGGGATTTGAGCACCCGACGGACATCCAGGCAAAGTTGATGCCGATGATCCTGCAGGGCCGTGACGTGATCGGCCAGGCGAAAACCGGCACGGGCAAGACCGCGGCATTCGGACTGCCCATCCTGCACCATGCGGACGAAAACGTGTCGATGCAGGCGTTGATCCTCGTGCCTACGCGCGAGTTGGCCGTCCAGGTCGCCGCCGAGATCGATGCGTTGGGCAAGCACACGCCCATCCGCACGGCGTGCATCATCGGGGGTGAGTCGATGATCCACCAGGCCCGATCTGTCCGCCACGGTGGGCACATCATCGTCGGCACGCCCGGGCGCATCATGGACATGGAGGGTCGCAAGCAGATCCATTTTCGCGATATCCGGTACGTCGTGCTCGACGAGGTCGATCGCATGCTCGACATCGGCTTCCGCGACGATATCCGCAGGATCCTTGGCCAGATCAAGTCGAAGCATCAGACGGTGTTCGTCTCGGCGACGATCAATTCGGAGATTGAGCGGCTCGCTCGGTCGTTCATGTCCAAGGATGCCGAGAAGATCAGTACCAGTTCCGGCGCGCTGACGGTGTCACTGGTCGACCAGTTGTACCTGCCGGTCGAACCGTGGGACAAACGGACGCTGCTGCTGCACCTGCTGCGTCACGAGAAGCCGGACACGGCGCTGATCTTCTGTCGCACGAAGGCGACGGTACACCGTGTGGCGCAATACATTAGTGACAAGAACATCGTGGCCCGCGAAATTCACGGTGATATGCCGCAGAACAAGCGAAATAGCGTGATGGAATCGATGAGGCGACATGAGTTGGATGTGCTGATCGCTTCGGATCTGGCGGCGCGTGGGCTGGACATCGCCCACATTACGCACGTGATCAACTACGATTTGCCCGAGGACCCGGAGGTGTACGTGCACCGGATCGGTCGCACCGCGCGTGCGGGCCGGCGTGGCGTGGCGTGGTCGTTCGTGGCATCCGACGAGGGCAATCTGCTGACCCAGATCGAGAAATTGACCGGGGCACTGATCGAGCGGAAGCACTATCCCGATTTCAAGCCCGGTCCGTTGCCCCTGGACGTCGCCGAGCAGCGTAAGCGTGACCAATCGCGGCGGGCCGACCCGCAGGCCACCCTCGCCGATCGCGCCCAACCGGCGCATGACGTCGCGACCACTGCCGCTGACGACGACGAGCTGAAACGCATGTTCCCCGATGGCGTGATCCCGAAGAACACGCCCCGTCGCGGTCTGGGTTCACGGTTCCGCACCCGCCGGTCACGGTGAGGTGACGCCTCGCCCGTTTAGCCACGGTGATTACTGCATGGGCGGTGGGGGTCCGTCGGGTTCTATGGCCGGTGTCGAGTCACCCATCGACATCGCCACCATCATCGCCATGCTTATTGATTGCTGAAGCGTCGCATTGAAAGCTTCCGGTGTCTGGGCGGCCTGCAGGTTGTCCAGCGCCGTGTCCACCATTTTCAGCATGTTCATTTGCTGTTGCTTCTGCTGATCGTCCGGCGACCACTGTGCCAGCTTTTCGCGCGCCTCGGCTACCTTGTCGTCCCATTGGTCCGCCATGTTCTTGGGAACCCATCGTCCTTCAACGCGGACGAATTGTTCCTGCTTGGGCGATTCGCCCTGCATCTCGATCTTGACGATCGCTGTATCACCCTCGGACGAAACCATGGACGCCTTGATCGACTGCAGCTTGACCTTGAAGTCCGCATCTGGATTCAAGGCCATCGCGTCCGAGAGTTGCACCATCAGCTTGGCGCCCGTACCCGACAGGAAGCTTTCGATGTCGATCGACCTGAGCTTGTCCAGATCAGCCAACTCGCTGTTGACCAGGGTGTCGAGCATCTGAACGATGGATTCCCAGTTGTCACGGGCGCCGGGATTCCCCTTCATCTGCTGTGCCAGCATCGGGTGCTGAAAGATAAACTCGCGTTTTTCATCGAGGATGTGCGTCAGCTTCTGGAGCAGACCGAACGACATGTTCCAAAGCTCCTTGTCCACCTTGTCGGCAAACCCGTGGACCAGGCTCGTCATGTCTTGCTGGTACTTGGCCGGCGCGGCGCGCCAGAGCACCTGCGGGCGGTTGTCAGCCAGGGCCGCAGCGACGTGCATGACGGTGCCGTCCGGGGTCGTGGGCATCTCGGTCGTGCCCGGTCCGCTGTCGGAGCAGCCGAATACCGCCAATGTCATCGTCACAGTCCATAAATAAAGGGCACGCGAGGGTCGAAGTGCATCATTCATTTGAGGCTCTTTACGGAAAGAAGATGGTGAGGTTCGACGATCATGGCGGACATCTTAGCATTGCCTGATGAGTGGGCAAGGGATCGTTGCCCACTTGGCGCAGGTCGCTAAGATGTTCAACCATGGCCAACATACGTGATATCAAACGCCGCATGAAGGCGGTGTCGAACATCAAACGCATCACCAAGACGATGCAGATGATCGCCACGGTCCGGTTCCAGGCGGCGTTGCGTGCCGCCACTGATTCGCATCCGTATACGCAAAAAATCGCCGAGTTGGTCGGTGATCTGGCGGCCGCGGTGGGCGGGCAGGTCAGCCACCCGCTGTTACGCAGCGGCGCTGCCGACGGGCGGAGGCTGCTGCTGGTCATCACATCCAATCGCGGATTGTGCGGCGGCTACAACGCCTCGATCCTGCGCACTGCCAAGGCTTACCTGAGCCGGTACGCGGCGCAGGATGTCGATGTCGAAGTCGTCGGCAAGAAGGGTGTGGGCTATTTTCGTTTCACCGGCACGCTTGTCACCGCGTCCTTTACCGACTTGGGGGACAAGCCCGCTTACGAGCAGGTCGAGCAGTTTGCCGAGCAGTACATGCAGAAGTTCAAAGACGAGACGTATGCTGCGGTGGATGTGGCGCACATGTCATTCCAATCGGTGGCGCGTCAGTCACCGACGGTATTGAGCCTGTTGCCACTGGATAGCCCCGCCGCCGAATCGACCGATCCGGCCAGTGCCGTCGACTACGAGTTCTCACCTGACCCGGGCGAACTCCTAGACGAGTTGCTGCCCGCATCGGTCAAGGCGAGGCTGTTTCAGTGTTTCAATGAAGCGGTGGCGAGTGAGCAGATCGCGCGCATGGTGGCGATGAAAAATGCAACCGATGCGGCGAGCAAGATGAGCAAACAACTGACACGCAGCTACAACCGCGCCCGACAGACGGCGATCACCACGGAGTTGTCGGAGATCATCGGCGGCGCCGCGGCGTTGCAGTAGCGCCCCATGCGCCATGGGAAAAACCTATCAACACCTCGGTGATTACAGCGGCTTGGTGGACGCGGCCCGGCGGTCGCACAGCCTGTATCCGATCGCCCGACCGGGCAAGGCAACGCAGAAGCGCCTGCGCCACGCGCTGTCGTTCGAGCCGGGGCCCGCACGACCGCAGAAGGTCAGGATCGAGAAACGGTGGCAGAAAAATGGTGTCAACGGTGAACTGGTCACCTGGTCTGTCGGGTACGGGCCGCGTACAGCAGCATGGATGCTGCGCCCGACGGATGTGAAGGGGAAACTGCCCGGCGTGCTCGCCCTGCACGATCACGGCGGGTTCAAGTACCACGGCAAGGAAAAAATCGCTGAGGGGCCCGGCCCCATGCCGCGCACCATGCCGGCGCGCTACGAAAAGGCGTACGGTGGCCGGCCGTTCGCCAACGAGTTGGCGCGGCGGGGCTTTGCCGTACTGGTCCACGACCTGTTCCTCTTTGGCAGTCGCCGGTTTCCCAAGAACCAGATTCCCAGTCGCTATCGCGATCTCGGCCGGCTGCTTGCCGATCAAGCCGCCGCGCCGGGCAAACCGATGACCGAGCATCTGTACAACAACATGGCCGGCCACCACGAGGGCAACGTCGGTGACTATTGCCGGCTGCTCGGTACAAGCATCAGCGGGATCGACTGCTACGAAGACCGGGTGGCGGCGTCCTATCTGGCCGGTCGGAGCGACGTGTGCGGCCCGAAGATCGGTTGCGTGGGGCTGTCCGGCGGCGGCATGCGCACCGCGGTCATGCAGGCGACTTGCAATCGGGTCGGCTGCGCCGTTGTCGTTGGCGCGATGTATACCTATGAAAGCCTGCTGGATCACAATGTTTGCAATCACGGGTCGGATTACATGCCTGTCGGCTGGTCGCACCTCGGTGACTGGTCTGACATCGCCGCCTGCCGGGCGCCGTCGCCGTTGATGGTGCAGAACAATCACGAGGATCCGCTGTTTACCCTTGCCGGCATGCGTGCCGCACACCGTCGCATCGCCGATCATTACCGCCGTGTGGGCAAGCCGAAGAATTATTCCGGTCGATTCTACCCCGGTCCGCACAAGTTCGACCTGCCAATGCAGGAAGACGCGTTCGCCTGGCTGGCCGGGTATCTGATATGATGCCTCCGAAAAATGAACAGGCAGGCTGAAAATGGAATCGCAAAACCATTGGCCAACACATTGAACCGTCTGCGCGAGAGGCGCTGCAAAAGCGACAAGCCCGGCCCCAGACCCAGGCACTGGACCACGACCATTGCTGAAAATAAGTTTGACCGTGAGCCAAAAGCGGGCGCCTAGAGCGCTCCACACCTGGGTTTTACGTCATGCCCGACCGTCCCAACCTGTTGTTCATCTGGACCGACCAGCACCGCGCCGACGTGCTCGGCTGTTATGGCAACGATTACGTGCAGTCGCCGAACTTCGATCGGCTGGCGCAGCGTAGTTGCGTGTTCGATCGGGCTTATTGCATCCAGCCTGTCTGCGGCCCGTCGCGAGCCACGATCATGACCGGCTTGTGGCCGCACACGCACGGGGTGATTTCGAACAACGTCCCGCTGCCGGCCGACGTGCCCACGATCGCCGAGATGGCCGGCGACGGCTACTGCTGCGGCAACCACGGGAAATGGCACCTCGGCGATGAAATCATCGCCCAGCGCGGGTTCGAGGACTGGGTGAGCATCGAAGACGGCGAATATCGGCCATATTACTCCAAGCCTGAGTATTTCAAGCGGCGAACGGATTACCACTGGTTCCTCGTCGAGCACGGGTTCGAGCCGGATGACAAGTTCAGGGACGGGGCAATGCTGTTTTCGCGCCCGTTTGCCGCGGTGATGAGCGAGCAATACACCAAGGCCTCATTTCTCGGTGGCACCGCGTCGAACTTCATTGCCGAGCAGCCAGCAACGGACAAGCCGTGGCTGCTGAGCGTCAACTTTCTCGAGCCGCACACGCCCAACTTCGGGCCTTTGAACAACGTGCATGACCCGGCGAAAGTGCCGGTGGGCCCGGCGTTCGGCAAGCTGCCGCCCGACAACGCATCGCGGCGGCACCGCATGATCGCCCAGTGGTATTCACAAATCACGCAGCAGCCCGACGAGGTCTACTGGCGAAGACAGCGTGCCAACTATTACGGTCTCGTAACGCTGGTCGATCGCGCCGTCGGTCGTATCCTCGACGCGCTTGAGCAGTCCGGTCAGGCTGACAACACCATCATCGTTTATACGTCCGACCACGGCGACATGGTCGGCGATCACGGCATCACCGACAAGGTCGTGCTCTACGAGGAATCGGTGCGCATTCCGCTGATGATCAGCGTTCCATGGCTGAATCACGGCCACCGCATGATCGATGGGCGTATCAGCCAGATCGATCTGGTGCCCACGCTGCTGGATCTGATGGGCCGGCCGGTGAGCGATCATCTTCAGGGCCGCAGCCGTGCCGGTGTCGTCCGCGGTGATGAAACATTGGAGGACAACGACGTGATCATCGTCTGGAATGGCGCGAGCAGCGGCATCGAACCGCCCATGTCCGGCTTCGACGACGATGATGTGCGCAGCACGATGCGCCGCCCGTGGCGCAGCATCATAAGCGCCGATGGCTGGAAGCTGAACCTTGCCGATGGTGATCAATGCGAGCTTTACGATCTCAACAGCGATCCGTACGAGCAGACGAACCGGTTTGACGATTCTGCGCAGGCCGATCGCGTCCGCGATCTGTCGCAACGCATCGCCGCGTGGCAAGGGCAGACCAACGATACCGCACCGCTGCCCTCACTGTAATCATTTAGCCGCGATAGGTTTTGGATGCGAGTCGCAGACGAGTGCACCGTCGATGCCCGCCTCACAGGACCCCCAATACATTCTCCGGCGGCCGCCCCAACGCCGCCTTGCCGCCTTTGACCACGATTGGCCTCTCGATCAGGATCGGGTGAGCGACCATGGCGCGCAGCACCGCGTCGTCATCGTCTGCCTTGTCGGCCAGGCCAAGCGTCTTGAACGGATCCTCCTTGCGGCGCGCCAAGTCAATCGGCCGCAGTCCCAGCATCCGCACAATCCGCTTGAGCGTCGGCAGGTCCGGCGGATCGGCCAGGTACTCCACCACAACCGGCTCCACCCCACGATCGCGCAGCAGTTGCAGTGTCTGGCGACTTTTCGAGCAGCGCGGGTTGTGATAAATCGTAACGTCGGCCATAATGGTATTTTACCAAAACATAAGGGTAGACGCGACGTTATTTTTCTCGGTTGACACCCTGTGACCGCTTCGATACCTTCTGGCCGCCTAACAGCCACGGCGGGCTTAAAATGCACTCCGATGCCCCGCAGCGTGATCGCAAACCCGACCGTCCGATGCGTCTGTCCGAGTTGGCGAGCGCGGGGGTTGAGCTTTGCGGCATCGTCGCGGTGTTCTGCCTGGGAGGCTGGTGGCTTGATCGCCGGCTCGGCAACGACGGGCCTTGGATGCTGCTGACCGGAGGCGCTCTCGGTATCATCGGCGGGTTGTATAAGCTGTGGCGGCTCAATAAGCGATTTTTCGGCTGATGCACAGAGATCGATCACATGTGCGCTTCCCACTGTTTCGCACGTGTGCGATGCTCACGGTCGGCGCGGCCGTCGCGGCCGTGCTGCTGAGCAGCCTGCTCGATCCGTCGCTGGTCGTGTGGAAGGTGTCGGCGGCTGTGTGGGTCATCACCCTAATCAGCGTCGCGCCGGTGGCATGGTTCGGGCCTCGCGGGGTGCTGGCCACGTTATACGCTTACTTTGCCGGCGCCGCGGTGCGCATCGTGTTGTGCCTGGTAACGCTGGTCGTGTTCATCAAGACGTTATCGATGCCGGCCGGAACGGTCGTCTTCGCGTTGATGGGCGTGTATCTGACCCTGCTGTTCATCGAAGCGGGGCAGGTTCGCCGATTCATCATGACGGCCGATCTGAGCATCACCCGCGAGCCGCTAGCGGGGGCCGCGGCATGATGAGCGTGTATTTGACGCTGGCGTCCGCCAATCCCGTCGGGCACGTGACGGACAAGCCCATCTATAATCAATGGTATTTCAGCAACGTGACTCTTATGCTGCTGCTCAGCGCGGCGCTGACCGCGTGGCTGATCATCCCGGCCGCGAAGCGCATCAAGACCGGTCGGGCGCGCACACTGGACGATTACCGAGCCCAGGGTCTGCGGGCGAATTTCGTCGAGGTTATCTGTCTGTACCTTCGCGACCAGGTTTTCAGGCCGATGCTGGAAGACGAAACTGACAAATACATCCCCGTCCTGTGGACTTTCTTCTGGTTCATCCTGATCAATAACCTGTTGGGGCTGGTGCCGCTGATCGACATCACCGCGATGCTTGGCATCAACCCGGTCGACGGCGTGCCGGTGGGCATCGGCGGTACGGCAACACAGTCGATCTGGGTCACCGGGGCGTTGGCGACGATCGCGTTTGTCTTTATCAACGGCGTCGGGTTCGCGAAGGATCCGATCGGATACTGCAAGCACATGACGGCCGGTGCGCCGGTTTTTATGTGGCCCATCATGGTTCCGGTTGAAATCATCGGCACCCTGGTCAAGCCGTTCGCCCTGGCGCTTCGACTGTTTGCGAACA
>Ga0310121_10002053_pt1 | contig 19649 bp, 15 predicted proteins | sample CB27_Tmax_986_MG_FD_203504 | JGI IMG/M metagenome (GOLD analysis project Ga0310121, IMG submission 203504) | Marine microbial communities from Western Arctic Ocean, Canada - CB27_Tmax_986 | ecosystem: Environmental > Aquatic > Marine > Oceanic | place: Canada: Western Arctic Ocean | collected...
TCTGGCCGATCAGAACCGCCACGCTACCCGGCACATCATTTGCCTGATCGCCGCGTTATTTATCGTGTTGGTCGTCGTTGCAACGGCGCGCATGTTCGTTGGTCCCACCCTCGGCTGGCCGGATGCGAGGGCATTGCCGTATCGGATTGACCGCTTGGTAATAGCGTGCATTGTGGGCGTGGCGTTGTCGGTCAGCGGCGTGGCGCTGCAGTCGCTGCTTCGTAACCCCTTGGCGGAGCCGTTTATCCTCGGGCTGTCCACGGGTGCGGGCGTCGGCGTGATGGGCCAGTTATTGCTTCAAAAGCACACACAGCACGTGCTGGCCGATACACGCATGGGTGCGTTAGCCGGTTCGGCGTTGACGCTAATGGTCGTTTTTTTTGCTGGTCGGCGGCGGGGGGTGATCGATCCACTGGGCCTGCTGTTGGTTGGGGTGGTGATTGGCACGATCAACGGCGGGCTGATCATGTTTCTGAATTATGTGCCCGGATCAACGGGCCTTCGCCCGGACATCGCACGGTGGATGATGGGTTGGATCATGGAGGAAACAACGCGGTCGGCGATATACGCCATGGCTGCGATCACCGGGTGTGGGATGGGTGTGCTGTGTTGGAAGGCGCGGGCACTGGATGTGGCCGCCTTTTCCGACGCCGAGGCCCAAAGCGTGGGGGTGAACCTGGCGCGTCTGCGGGTGTTGTTGTTTGTCATTGCCAGTGTGCTGGCGGCGTGCGCCGTCATGTTGGCCGGACCCATCGCGTTTGTAGGCTTGATATGTCCGCACCTGGTGCGCCGAATGCTTGGGCCGGGCCATGGCCCATTGTTGATCGGTTCGGCGCTGGCTGGCGCGACCCTGCTCTTGCTGGCCGATATGACCAGTTACGGGTTACACCTGGTGTTTAGCTGGGGGATCATGCCGCTGGGTATTTTCACAGCGATGCTGGGTGGCGTATTCTTCCTGTGGATCCTACGCACGCAACCGGATCGCGCTCTACAGTAGCATCGCAGGTATCGGCACACTATCCTGTTGATCGTTCGGAGATTGGTCCATCGAGCATTTTGCCGACAGGTTACTGGCCCGCATCGCCGAGAAAGGCGCGCCCGTTTGCGTGGGAATCGACCCTGTTTATGAACGGCTGCCGCCCACGATTCGCGGTGACAACTCGTCGAACGAACTGCTGTCACGCGTCGAGGCTGTTGAGCGGTTTTGCCGTGGCGTACTCGACGCCGTGGCGCCACACGTTCCGTGTGTGAAGATTCAATCAGCGTGTTTTGAGCGGTATTTGTGGCATGGGGTTGAACTGTATCACCGACTCGTGCAGCAAGCTCGGGCGCTGGACCTGATCGTTATCGGTGATGCCAAGCGCGGCGATGTCGGGTTCAGCAGCGAGCATTACGCCGCCGGGTGTCTGGGCGACCAGACGTTTGGCGGCTTTGCCGATTTGGAGGGGCCCGACGCGATCACGGTCAACTCATACATGGGCATCGACGCGATCGAGCCGTTCATCAGTCTCGCATCGTCGCAGGGCAAGGGGTTGTTCGTCCTGGTACGCACGAGCAATCCGGGCAGCGACGCGGTGCAGAGCCTGAAGCTGGATGACGGTCGCAACGTCTGCGACGCCGTCGCAGAAATGGTCAGCGACACGGGTGGAACGCCGGGGTTGGTCGGGGCGAGCGGCTACAGCTTGCTCGGCGCCGTGGTCGGTGCGACAAAGCGCGAGGATATCGTGCGCCTGCGCCGCATCATGCCGAAACAGATATTTCTCGTGCCCGGCTATGGCCCGCAGGGCGCCAATGCCGATGACATGCGCGGCTGCTTCAATGACGACGGCGCGGGCGCCATCATTTCCGCCAGCCGATCCGTGCTCTACGCCTCCGAAAAAACGCCCGGCGGCTGGCTCAAGGCCGTCGCACAGGCGGCCGCCGATCTCAATCAGCAGATCCGCAGCATCCTCGTATAACCCCGCTACGCCGGCGATACGTCTTCGGTGCCCTGAAGGATCGCGTGTCCGACGTGGGTGACGCAACTGTTGATTCGCTTGACATGTGTGAGAATGTCGAGATGAACGGCGCTGGATAGGTGCGTTTCCGCCGTACCCGTGCGCAACCGGTTGAAATGGCGGTCGCGCAGATCGCGCTCAAGCGTGTCGATCCGCTCCTTGTGCCGCAACAGAGTCCGCGCCAGCATCCGATCGCGCGACCCGAAGGCCGTCTCGGCGATCAGCATGTTCTCGGCCACCATGCCGTAAAACTCGCACAGTTCCTGCCAACCCTCCTTGGAGAACTCGATGCGGTTGCGAATCTTCTTGGCCACCAACTGGCTCAGGTTCTTGTCAATGATGTCCCCGATCGACTCCAACTCGTTGAGGTAACGCAGTTGGTGCATCTGTTCGGCGGCGTCATCACGATCAAGGTCGAGCACCGACAGCCGCGTCAGAAACCGCTTGATCAGCATGTCGAGCAGGTCAACGTTATCGTCACGGTTGCCCACAGCGCGATTGAGCTTTTGGTCGTTGGTTTCCAGCGCCCGCCACAGGTCGGCAAACATTTCGCGGACAATCTCGGCGACGCGCAGGATCTCTCGCATTGACTGGCCGATCGCCAGCGCGACGCTATCCGCAGGCGCTTTGCTGATGTAGCGCGGCCCGAACGGCTCGGACTCCGGCACGGCGTTCGCCGGCGCGATGCGCCCGGTCAACCAATCAATGGGACCCACCAGCGGCACACCGATCAGTGCGACGATGACGTTGAATCCCGTATGCGCTGCGGCGATCTGGATTGCAAATGCGAGACCGCTACCCTCCAACGCTTGCGCCAAAGTATCCATTATCGCCAGGACCGCCATAGCGACGACGGCCTTGACGATCAGGTTGCCCCATGCCAGCCGCCGCGACTCGAGGTGGCTGTATCCGATCAGCAGCATCGTGACGGCGACACCGATGTTGGCGCCGCTGACGATTGCGATCAACTGACTGGTCGTGAGGTGAATCTGGTCGCTGACCGCCAGGGCGATCAGCATCGCGATCGTGGCCGTGCTCGATTGCAGGCTGACAGCGATGACGGCGGAGATGATCATCAGCATGAACGGATACGCCGCGGCCGCCTCGATCAGTCGGATCAGCGATTCGCCGGGCGGCGATTGCTCGATGGTCTTCTTAATCGTGTCCACGCCCATGAAGATAAAACCGAGGCTGAGCACGACCTGTCCTAACCCGCGCCGCCGAGGAACGCGGGTGAAGTAATAAAACGGCACGCCCACCAGCATGAGGATTGGCGCGTATTGCTCGAACCGAAACGCCAGAAGTACAACCATCACTGTCATGCCGATGTCCGCGCCGAACATCAGCGCGAGCATCTGCCTGGAGGTGGCGTGTCCGGCTTGAAGCGTTTGGACACAGACGAACGACAGCGTCGTGCTCGAGGGCGCGATCAGGGCGATGCCGAAGCCGCTGAGAAACGCGCGCAGGCGATTGCCGGTCAGCCGCTGTATCCAGTAGCGCAGGCGTGTGCCGAAGAGGCGGTCCAGCCCGCGGCGCAGAAACCGCACGCCGAACACAATCAGCGCCACACCCCCTGCGATCATCAACGGCGTCAATACATCCATGGGTCAGTAGCGGACAGTCAATGGCGGAAGTGTCGTCTGCCGGTGAAGACCATGATCACACCGGCCTCGTTGCAGGCGGCGATAGAATCATCGTCACGCTTGGAGCCGCCCGGTTGTACGATCGCGCGTGCGCCGGCGGCAATCAGTTGTTCCGGTCCATCGCGAAACGGGAAAAATGCATCCGACGCGGCCACCGCGCCGCGGGCACGCTGCCCCGCCTTCTCGACCGCCAGCCGGCAGCTCTGCAACCGGTCCATCTGCCCGGCGCCGGCGCCTACCAGTGCCGCATCGTTGACCAGGCAGATTGCGTTCGATTTGAGGTGTTTGACACAGATCATCGCCAACGCCATCTCTCGCAAATCGGCCGCCGACGGATCCGGCCCCGCCACGTGTTGCCATTTGTGAGGCGAATCGAATGTTGCCAGGTCGCGTTGTTGAACCAGCAACCCGCCCGTCACGCGGCGCACGTCCAGTCGTTGCCCGTTGCGGGTCGACGGACCATCAAGCGGCCCGGACCGGATAATGCGCACATCCCGCCATCGTTCACCGAGCATGGCACACGCTGATTCGTCATAATCCGGCGCCACGATGACGTGTAGAAACTTTTTGCCGTCGCAGATCGCGGTTGCGGTGGCGTCGTCCACCTTGCGATTGAGCGCGACAATCCCACCGAACGCCGCCAGTGGATCGCCCGCGTAGGCCTTCTCAAATGCGGCGGGCAGATTGTCGGCGACGGCGAATCCGCAGGGGTTGGCGTGCTTGATTACCGCGGCCGCAGCCGACTGTTGCGGGTCAATCTCCTTGACCAGTTCCAGTGCGCCGTCGGCATCGAAAATATTGCAGAAACCCGGTGCGATGCCATGCAACTGTTTCGCCTTTGCGATACTCGGTTCGTTCCAGCCCGGCTCGAGGTAGAGGGCACCGGCTTGATGCGGGTTCTCTCCGTAGCGCAACTGCATGGGGTGGCGGTCGAACCGCATTAACAGGCTGTCGGGAAATGTCTCGGGATCGGCTCGCGAGAGCCACTCGGCGATCGCCGTGTCATAAGCCGCCGTCCGCGCAAACGCCGTTTGCGCCAGCCGTCGTCGCAGCGCCAGCGAGGTCGCGCCGCCGTGCTCGTCCAGTTCGCCTGCCAGTCGGTCGTACTGTGACGGATCGGTGACCACGGCGACAAATCGAAAGTTTTTCGAGGCGCTTCGTAACATGCTCGGGCCACCAATGTCGATTTGTTCAATCGCCTCAGCTTCGGTCACGCTCTGCTGCGCGACCGTCTGCTCGAACGGGTAAAGGTTGACGCAGACAAGGTCGATCGGCTCGATACCATGGGCCTGCATGGCCGCGACATGCTCGTCATCATCGCGCAGCGCCAGCAGCCCGCCGTGGATGCGTGGGTGCAGTGTCTTGAGGCGCCCGCCCATCATTTCAGGAAACTCGGTGACCCGATCGACGGGCGTGGCGGAAAGGCCCGCCTCGGCCAACGCCTGCGCGGTGCCACCGGTCGAGATCAGCGTCACGCCGCGGTCGGTAAGGCGCCGGGCAAACGGGATCAGGTCGGTTTTGTCGCTGACAGACAGCAGGGCGCGGCGAATGGGGATCAGGTCGCTCATCGTGCGGGATCAGATTCGTAGTGTTCACAAAGGATCAAGCCGAAGGATGCGGCCTTCGGGTGAAATCAACAGCAAGCGGTCGCCCGGCAGATGAATCACTGATTGCAGCGGTTTGACCGGCACCTGCACGAACACTTCGCCCTGCTTATCCGGCTCGACCAGCAGCAACTCGATGTGATTATTGAGCAGGATACGCTTATCGAGCATCGCGACGGGCTGTGCTTCGGCGGCAAACGTCCACAACAATTCGCCCGTGCCCCGGTCCAGCACGTGCAATCCCTCGCCGCTGACGGTGAGAAAGATCATGTTGTCGATCAGCACGGGGCTGATTCGCAATGGTTGAGACACGCGGTAAGGGGTCCATCGATCCGAGCCGTTGCTCCGTGAAACGCAATACAGCGACTGGTCTTCACTGGCGATGAACACCGCAGCCGCAGTCATCACCGGTGGCGTCACCACTCTCCCGAATGTGCGCGTGTCCCACAACCACTCGCCCGACATCGCATCGTACATGCGGCACCGCCCGGTCGTGTCGGTGACCATGACGCTGCGGCCATAAACGACCGGCGAGGCCACCACCTGGCCGCCGAGGTGTTTTTCCCAACTGATCGACGATATCTCGAGGTCATAGGCGAACACGTGGCCGTCCGATCCGCCGAAGATCGCAAGCTGTTGTGCCTTGGCGGGACCTTGTGACACCGTCGAAGCCAATCGTTGCGGTAGGCGCAGAAACTCGCCCGTCTCGGCAGATAACACGTAGAGCCGGGTCTCGGAATTGATCAACAACTTGTCTTGCCATCGAACCGGCTTGAACAAATGCTCGGCGCTGCTGGCGATGCTTCGTTGCCAGATGATCGTCCCGTCGCGCAATGAAACGGCAAAGACGAGATTCGGCGAGGCAACCACGATCGCCAGATCGTCAAACACCAGTGTGTGTTTGACCGGGTGCTGCTTGGGCAGGCCAAGATGCCTGACCGTACCGATCGTGTAACCCAGGCGAAGCGCATCTTGCGGCTCGATCAGCGTTCCCACGCCGGTTGACACCGGTCGGGCCGTGCAGCCTGCGACCAACGACAACAGCATCGTTGTGAGCAGGACAGGCAAACCTCGGGGCATATGTGGATTCTCCGTCGTGGGGTTTGTTGGCTGCTGGACCCCCGACACCTCCACGCCGCATAGGCCGAAGGCGGGGATTGAGTATCGACTCTGGCAGCAGATCGGTCAAGCTGATGCCACGCCAGATTCCGCTGTGACAGCCGGTGAGCCTCGAGATGATGCTTCAAACCGTCCTGCGCCTGCAGTTCAGCTTGGGGTACATTCCCGATAATATAGGACTATCGCTGGGTATTTTCACCCAATTTGGAGCCTTGAGGATCACGACCAGATCGGGGTGATTATGTTTAAGTAGTTGTGTATCAATTAGATACGGGGAATGATCAGGGTTTGGTGCTTTTTGGCACGCGAAGTGCGTGATGTTGGGTGACAGGGCACAGTTTGGCGGATTGGAACAAGGAGACGACCCATGGCATCACGAATCCACAGAACCATTGTTGCGAGCATCGCCGCCTTGGGCGTGATGCTCACCGTTAGTCCCGCCGTGGTGGTGGCCGACACCCCCGGACCCAAGACGGCCGCCACAAAGAAGGCCTCGCAAAAGGAGGATCTCAAGGCGACGATCCTCGTGGTCCGAGGCAATGTGATGGCCCGCATCGACGGTAAAAAACCGGTAAAGGTGGAAAAGGGCATGACGTTTGATCACGACGTGCAACTGGTCACCGGCCCACGAAGTTTTGTGTGCTTCAGGTTGCCACCCGACCAGGTGTACACGCTCGACAGGCTTTCCAAACTGACGATCCTTGAAGCCTCGCGGAACGCCAGGACCGGCCTGATCAAGACCGACCTGGGCCTCAAGGGCAGAATGCACTTCGAGGTACACGCCGGTGGTATTGAACATGACGTGCAGGTGCACACACCCGGCAAGACGCTGGCGATCCGCGGCACGAAAGGCTCGATCAGCAGCAGTCGCGGCTTGGATAGGGCGGTGAGCACGGTGCTCTACCAGGGCCACGTCGAACTCACCGACCGCCGCAATAAGAAGATGATCGCATTCGGCGAAAAACACTGATCGCACACCCCGGCGAAAACCTCTTTGTCATGGAGACGAGATGCATCCAAAGGGCTTGGCCGTTTACGGTCCCGGAAACGGCCGGGCACGCGGATGCGGTTGCCGAGGATTGACCTGCCGTTTTTTCAGTTTCCGACTCGATCAATCATCGTTTGATCAGGGTGGATCACACCGAGGACAACGTGGTCTTTGACTTGCGTCCTTCACGCCGACGATCGGCTTCGGTCAGCCACTTCATGCGCATCCGGATGCTGCCCGGCGTGATTTCCACAAACTCGTTGTCTTCAATATACTCAAGGCAGGCCTCGAGCGACATGTCGCGGGCGGGCTTGACGCGTGTCTGGTCGTCGGCGGTGGCGGCTCGCACGTTGGTCATCTTCTTGTTCGTCGTCAGGTTCACCGAAATGCTGTTGTCCTTGCAGTGTTCACCGACGATCTGGCCCTCGTAGATCTCATCGCCGGGTTTGACGAAGAAGAAACCGCGGTCGAACAGCCTGTCCAGGGAATAGGCGGTGACCCGCCCGCCATGGGTAGCGATAATGACGCCCGTGGCCCGCCTGGGCACCTCGCCCCACATCGGCTCGTAATGCAGCAGGTTATGGTGAATGACGGCCCGGCCGGCGGTGGCGGTGAGCATCCGGGTCCGAAGACCGATCAGGCTGCGCGCCGGGATGGTAAATTCCATGTGAATGTAATCGCCCGCGCCCGCCTTAGGATCCATCCTCACGATTTGGGCACGCCGGATGGTGACCAGCGCCATCACGTCGTTGCGACATTCGCTGGGACAATCAATCACCAATTGTTCGATTGGCTCGCACAGCACGTTGCCGTGCTCGGCCATTCGTTTAAGGATCACCTCGGGCCGGGCGACCTGAACTTCGTAACCCTCGCGGCGCATCTGCTCGATCAGGACGCCCAGGTGCATCAAGCCCCGTCCGCAGACATGAAAGCTCTCGCCCGATTCGCTACGGTCGACGCGTAGGGCGACGTTGGATTGCAATTCACGCTGAAGGCGATCCCAGATCTGCCGACTGGTGACGAACCTACCCTCACGGCCTGCAAAGGGCGAGTCGTTGATTCGAAAGGTCATCATCAGGGTCGGCTCGTCAACCTCCACGGCAACGAGCGCCTCGGGCCGGTCTGGGCAGGCGATGGTGTCTCCGATGTTGACCGGCTCGAGCCCGACTATGGTGCAGATATCGCCCGCGGTGACCTGGTTCATCGCCTTTTGGGTCAGGCCGTCAAACACGTTGAGCTTGAGTATCCGTTGTTGGCGGCTCTCGCCGGCGCGGTTGATGACGGTGACCTGCTGCCCGGCGGTGATGCGCCCGGCAGTGACGCGTCCGATGGCGATACGCCCGACGTAGTCACTGTACTGGATGGTGGTTACCATCAATTGCAGCGGGGCGGCCAGTGCCTCGGTACCTGAGGCAAACCCCACGGTGGCACCACGCGCCGATCCCTCGGCGTACGGCGCGGGCACGTGAGCGAGAATCGCCCGGTAAAGTTCGGCCATGTCGGTCGGATGATTCTTACCGAGGCCATCGGCGTCGGTAGTGGCCCACCCCTGCTTGGCCGATGCGTACACGATCGGAAAGTCCAGCGCGTCGTCGGGCGCATCGAGTTGGGCGAGCAGGTCGAACACCTCGTTGATCACGTCATTCGGCCGGGAATTGGGCTTGTCGATTTTGTTGATCACGACGACCGGCTTGAGCCCGATTGACAGGGCTTTTTGCAGTACGAACCGTGTTTGTGGCATCGGGCCCTCGAACGCATCGACCAGCAGCAGGCAACCGTCAGCCATGTTCAGCACACGCTCGACCTCGCCGCCGAAGTCGGCGTGGCCCGGCGTATCGATCAGGTTGATCTTGTAGTCGGCGCCGTCGCTGTGACGGTAGTTCACCGCACAATTTTTGGAGGTAATAGTGATGCCGCGTTCGCGCTCAAGGTCGCCGGTGTCCATGATCAGGTTGTGCTGGCCGCCGGCGAGCTTGTCCAGTTCCTCAACCCGGAACATCCCCGACTGATACAGCAATTGGTCGGTGAGCGTGGTCTTGCCGTGATCGACGTGGGCGATGATCGCGACGTTGCGTAGGTGGTTCTGAGCCATGGGGTTTGTCCGATGTGGTGTCAACCCGCCTGATTCGCTGGGCAAGGCAGGAAATTATAGTGACTTTCGGCGATCAACGCCGGATATCGGTCCGGATGTACCTGGCCGATCAGTCTTGCGACGCAGTAGCGCGGTCAGGCCGATCGACTTTTCGACACACGGACCGTGACCGTCTGCGACTTGGCCCGATGGTCATGTTTCGCCTGGTCCGTTTGCAATGGCGTTGTTGACCTGCTTGGTCCAGGCGCCGGAAAGGTTAACGCCGTATTCGCGCACACCCTCGGTGGCGTCGTCGCCGCGGAGGTGGATATAGTCCTCGCTCTTCTTGTCATGGCGGATGTAGTCGGTGCGAAGGAAGTGGAACGCCAGCCCCGCGCGCGTGTGGTTGGCCCGGTTCGGCCCGGTTCGGTGCGCGATTCCGTAGTTGAAGAAGATCACGCCGCCAGCGTCAACCTCGACGGGCACCGCGGCCGACTCGTCGTCCACCACGCAACTGATGTGATGATTCGACATCGGGTCGCATTCATGGTGCAACGGTGTGAAATGGCTGCACGGCAGGACTTCGAGCGTGCCGCCGGCGCGACTGGCGTCGTGCAGGGCCGTCCACATGGCCACCGCCTTCGTCGGATCGTTGATCTGGAAGTAGGCGTTGTCTTGGTGCCAGTCCGTGCCCGAGCCGCAGCCGGGCGGCTTTGAGAAGATCTGGTCGAGTTGGCGGACGAACGGCACGCCGATGCATTGCTCAACCGCGTCGAGCACCTTGGGTTGAAAAGGGAAGGCGCGAAACAGGTTACTGACCTTGTTGAGCGGGACGATTTGCAGGTTGACCAGCGTTTGGGAAATCGTCTTGCTGTCGCCGTCGGTCGCCACGTTTCGGGCCGCTTCACTGTGCTTGATCCGTTCGAGTTCCGCCTGCATCGCCGCGACTTCGCGTTCATCGAAAAAGTGCTCAACAATCGCGAACCCCTTGTCGTGGAAGGACCGCAACTGTTCATCTCTCAGCGACATTATTTCGCGTCAATTCTCCTGTGACTGTTTGTACGCATCAAACTCGCCGCGTTGCTCCGCCCCGTCGAGGTATTTCTGGAATGCGTTCATCTGGTAGCTGATGAACACGAAAGCGTGATGTACCGCGAGCCATTCGAGGTCGTCCGGTTCGCTCTCCAGGTCTTTACGCAGCCGATTCAGTTCCGCGAGAAAAGGTTCAATCTTCATGGTCAAAGTCCAATGTTCAGGGTTGCTGATCAGTGTCCTGTGTTCAGTGCCCCGTGTCCAGTGTTGCGGTGCACGGTCTCAGGTGTCCGGTTCCAAGGGGCAGGATGCTACTGTACAAAGTTGCGATCGGCGTCGCGGTCCGCTGTTCATCATCACGCTGACGGCTATGCCCCGGGCGGACCGAGGATCGCAACATGCTGCAAAATAATCGGTTGTGGGAAATTACCTGCCAAATATCTGCCATATTCGGGCGACCACGTCCACACATCGCCCGATCGGTTCGAGCAAGTAGATGCAGCAACAACTGGCGGAGCGAACCGGTCACCCGCAACGCGATCCACGGAGTAAGCGGCTTCCGGCGGGCAATCTCCAAGTCTTTGACTAGTTGTTGAGACTCATTATCATTTACATCCTCGTGAGACCTGCGGTTGTCAGGGAGAGAACCGAGATGAACCAACGGCTACGACCGCCGATGGCGGTACTCCTGATCATTGCACTTGTCGCCCCGCTGGGCTGCGGCAAAGCAAAAAAGTCATCGGATAAATTGATCGTTTATTGTGGGCGCAGCAAGGGCTTGGTCGATCCGATCGTCCGGCTATTTGAGAAACGCAGCGACATTGCCGTCACCGTCCGTTACGGGTCAACGGCGCAACTTGCTGTTACGCTGATCGAGGAGGGCGATGCGGGTTTGGCTGACGTGTTCTGGGCGCAGGATGGTGGTGCACTGGGTGCGATTGCCAGAACAGGCCTGTTTGCCCCGCTCGATCAATCGGTTCTTGAGACGGTGCCTGCCCCGATGCGCAGCGCCTCGGGTTTGTGGGTCGCCACCAGCGGCCGGGCCCGCGTGTTGGCCTACGCACCTAGGCGGGTCAACGTCGATCAACTGCCGACCAGCGTCTTCGATCTAACCGAGCCCAAGTGGAAGGGCCGCGTCGGATGGGCACCGGCCAACGCCTCGTTCCAGGCGTTCGTCACCGCCATGCGAAAGGTGCATGGAGATCAGGAAACGCGTCGATGGCTCGACGCCATGGAACGCAACGACACCCAGCGGTTCGCCAAGAACACGCCGATCATCAAGGCACTGGCCGACGGACAGATCGATTTGGGTCTTCCCAATCATTATTACCTGCTGCGGTTCAAGAAATCGGACGGGCGATTCCCCGTCGAGCAACGGTTCTTCGCACCCGGCGATGTGGGCAACCTGGTCAACGTTGCGGGCGTGGGCATCCTCAAACACGGGGCCAATCGTGATGCGGCTGACCGATTCGTCGAGTTTCTGCTCTCACCGACCGCCCAGCAGTACTTCACCTCCGAGGTTTTTGAGTACCCGGTCACCGACCAGGTGATCATCAACCCGAAACTTGTCGATCGGCAGAAACTGCTCGAACTCGTGCCGAAGGTCATGGCGGACGACCTGAACGACTTGCAAGCGACGCTGCGCATGCTGAGGGAGGCAGGCCTGTTATAGACGTGGTTGTCGTTCAACGCCGGCCACCTTGGTATTTGCTGGCGCCGGCGATGTGCGCGGCGGTGGCCATCGCGGCACCCATTATCTACTTGGTGACACGCATGTTGCAGGCCGATGCGGCCCAAGTGCTGGGTGACCTGTTTCGCCATCGCACGTTGGGGATGCTGTGGAATACCGCGGCGCTGTGCGTGGGCGTGCTCGTGTTCACAATCCTGATCGCTTTTCCGATCGCATACGTGACGACGCAGACGAATCTTCGCGGCCGCGGCGTGTTTGCCCTGATTGGCGTGCTGCCGCTGGCCGTGCCGGGTTATATCATGGCCTACGCCTTGCTGTCGGTGGGCGGTTACGGTGGGTTGTGGCACCACCTGACGGGTCAAACGGTGGGCGTGCCATCGGGCTACTGGGGAGCGTTGATTACCCTAGGGCTCTACAACTCGCCGTACATGATGCTGAACCTGCGCAGCGCGATGCTCGAGTTGGACCCCGCCCTTGCCCACGCGGGTCGATCGCTGGGCCGGTCACGGTTTAGCGTCTTCTTCCGGATCACCTTGCCGCAACTTCGTCCGGCGTTGCTGACCGGTGCGCTGCTCGTGATGCTGCACGTGGTCGGCGATTTCGCGGTGGTCAGCCTGATGCGGTACGAGACGTTCAGTGCGGCCCTGTATTACTCATACCGCTATAGCATCGCCCACGCCGCAGGCCCGGCGTTGTCGCTGATCGCGATGTCGGGTGTCATGCTGGCGGTGGACTTCTGGTTTCTTCGCCGGTTGCTGCTATTTCCCAGCGGCGCGCAAGCGCGTCCGCGGCGTCGTGCCGTCAGGCTGGGCTGGTGGTCGGTGCCGGCGTATCTGTTGTTGACGGTAATCGCGTTGATAAGCGTTGCCGGGCCGGTGGCAACGCTGTTGTTCTGGGCTGTTGAGCCAGCGGACGTGGGCGGCTACCCGGCGATTTGGCCGGCACTGCGGGGGTCGTTGGCCGTCAGTCTGCCCGGCGCGTTGGCGGCGACGGCGTTGGCCTTGCCAATCGCCTTGCTGGCGCGGCGATACCCGTCGCCGTTGACGGCGGTGCTTGAGCGGTTTGCATTCGTTGGATACGCCATCCCTCCGCTTGCCTTTGCCCTGAGCCTGATCGTGCTGACGCGTGGGATGATGATTTATCGGACGCTTATCGTGCTGATCGGTGCTTACGCGTTGCATTTTCTCGCCGAAGCGGTCGGCCCGGTGCGGAGCGGCCTGTTTTGCGCCAGCCCCCACCTCGAGGAGGCGGCCCGCGGGCTGGGCAGGGGCAGGCTGGCCACGGCGGCCACTATTACGTTACCATTGTTGCGACATAGCCTTATCGTCAGTGCCGCCTTGGTGTTTCTTTCAATCATGAAGGAACTGCCGCTGACGATTTTGTTGAAGCCCGATGGCTATGAAACACTGGCGATCAACGTCTGGTCCTATGCCGAGGACCAGTATTACGCCCAAGCCGCACCGTTTGCCCTGTGTATTCTGCTAACATCCGCTGCCTTCGTAGGCGTATTGACGATCGAGTACCGCAAGACGACATGAATGAACTACTGAACGTCACCGATCTGAGCAAGCGATTCGACCCCGACGGCGACGCGGTGGTCGATCGGATGTCGTTTGACGTGGGCAACAACGAGATTTTCGTCCTGCTGGGCCCCTCGGGTTGCGGCAAGACAACGGCGCTGCGGCTGATCGCAGGTTTCGAGCGGCCCGATGCCGGCAGCATCGAATTGGCCGGCCAGATCATGTCGCAAAACGGCACGCACATACCGCCTCACCGGCGCCGCATCGGGTTTGTCTTTCAGGACTACGCCCTGTTTCCTCACATGACGGTCATGCAGAACGTCTGCTACGGGCTGGCCGGTCAATCGCGTCATCATCGCCACCGCCGTGCCGCGGCCGTGCTGAAGATGACCGGGATGACGCCGTTGGCGCACCGGATGCCGCAAGAACTTTCCGGTGGCGAGCAGCAACGTGTGGCCTTGGCTCGCTCGATCGCGCCAGCACCAACGCTTATCCTGCTTGACGAGCCGTTCAGCAATCTGGACGCCTCGATGCGCCAGACCATGCGCCACGACGTGCGCCGGCTGTTGCGGCGAAACCGGATGTCGGCCGTGCTGGTTACCCACGATCAGGAGGAGGCGCTTAGCTTCGCCGACCGCCTGGGTGTGATGCACAACGGGCGGATCGAGCAGATTGGCAGGCCCGACGACGTATATCACCGGCCACGCACGGCGTTTGTTGCGCAGTTCCTCGGACGGACCAACCTGCTGGCCGCCGACGCCCAGGGCTGCTGCGCCCAGTGTGCCTTGGGCTTGGTCCGCCTGGATAATGAAACGGCCGGGGATATCCGCATTTCCATTCGTCCCGAGCACCTGCGGTTTGAGAATCTGTATCCGGGCAAGCCCGCCGGCCAGATCATCAGGCGGGAGTTCAAGGGTCACGATCTGACTTACACCGTGGTGCTGGGCGACCATACGCTGCTGGTCCAGACCGACTATTCCTGCCCGTTTGTCGTCGGCCAGAGCGTCCGGGTCGTGCCCACTGAACCGGCCGTCGTGGTTGAATCCGACCATGGGGCGCCGTGACAGCCCAGCCTGCGAATGGGGCAATCTCGGCCGATCGCTGTGGCGGGCTGGTTGACAGGTAACATTTCGTGTACAATCCTCGCCCAAGATCAGGGCTGGCGACCGTCGCCGGCCAGTACCTAAAGACCGTGTCGCCCACGTAGGCCTCCATGCTGCTCGTGAGCCACACCTGCATTGGAGTGTCTGCGATGAAAATTTATGTCGGCAACCTTAACTACCAGACGACAGAGGATCAGCTTCGCGATCTGTTCGGCGCCCACGGCGAGGTCGAGCAGGCCACCGTCGTCACCGACCGTGATACCGGTCGGCCACGTGGCTTCGGGTTCGTCGAAATGGCTGACAGCAGTCAGGCCAATGCAGCTATTGAAGCGATCAACGGCACCGAATTCGACGGTCGGACGCTTAACGTCAACGAAGCCCGGCCCCGGCCCGCCGGCGGTGGTGGCGGTGGTGGCGGTGGCGGTGGTGGCCGAGGCGGCAGTGGCGGCGGCGGTGGCGGACGACGCGAGCGCTATTGATCGACGTCCGACGTCGGCTACGAAATCCTGAAAAAAGAAGGTTCATCCCTGTGGTGCCGCGTGTAGCGTCGCAATTGGTGTAGGTGGCTGTTGTTCGCCCAAGCCCGGCCAATTGCAACGTCAGGCTGAAGTCGAGTGCGCGGTCGCCAGCGGGCGGCGCAGGCTGGAGATCGCTTTGCGGCGACCTCTGGCCGGGCCTGACGTGACCGGAACATTTGGTCGCGATACCAACCCCCATCAGGTTCATTGCGCCAGTTCTTGGAAGGGAATCGGTTGGCGTGATTTGGGCGGTTAAGCCATAGGGCCGGCCCCAGCCTGCACGCGGAGGCTGATAGAGCACACCCCTGTTGCGTGTCGCTTTGCCGGATTCACGGTCCACAGCCCCCTTTCTACCAATGAAGGGGCACGGTCAGGGTGTTCACTTGCATTGGTTTCGGGGCCTAGGGTGTGTGATCGCAGTATCAACCAGGATGATGGGCGGGGGAAGGTGTAAGCGCTGGGTCGTCCGGATACCATGAAAAGCCAGCATGTTGTCCAAGCGACAGAAAGGTATGTCAGCGATGGGCGTGAGGTTGGGGCATGCCGGTCCAAGTGGATTCACGTTGATCGAGATGCTGGTCGTGATCACGATCATCGCGCTGCTGATCTCGATCCTTCTGCCGTCGGTCAAGCAGGCCAAGCGCATCGCGCGGTACACGCTCTGCGCCACGCAGCAGAAACAGATCGTGCAAGGCCTGATCTGCTACGCCCTCGAGAACAACAACGAGTTTGCGAACGCAACGGGTCCGGCGCCGACGGTGATCGGCGGAGCCCTTGACCTGGTTCACTGCATACAGGCCGGCGGCATGATCAGCAGGGACTATCAGCACCACTCGCGGGAAGGCGATGCGGCTTTGCGGGTGTTTACCTGTCCCGATTTCAGGCAGGCGGCCGGGAGGGGGCATTCGATTTACGACGTCTATGATCGCGTGGTAATCAGTTGGCCTAACAGCCAGGGTGTTTATGTGGGCTGGGGGCCATCGGGGATTCTCGATCCCACGCCGGGGGCGTCGGCCATCAACACGACTTATCAATACCTCGGCGGCATCGGCAACTGGTCGAACATCACCAACGGCACGACCCGATGGCATGGCTGGAACGCCTTCTCGCAGGCGATGTACGATTCGTACGACGATCCCTATGACGGCATCGGACCCATTTTGCACATGACGCATCGGCGGCGTCACAACGAGGCGGCGATCCTGACCGATCGCATGTGGCTGACAGACGAGGGCAACCCTCACGATCCGCTGCGCTATGGCGGCTCGATGGTCAGTGGCCACTATATCGGCCCCAATCACATTGACGGCTCGCAGAACACGATCGGTGGGAACGTGGGGTTTCCCGACGGCCACATCGAATGGCGCTGGGCCGATCACATCGAAGAGCGGATCGATACCTCGTCCGGTCTCAAGCCGTACATCTGCTATTGATTTGGGGATGGACTCGGTCTCGCCGACGAAGGGATTCGGTGTCGAATGTTGATGGAAATGGAAGCGTGGTCGGCTAGAATAATCCTAAACACAAGGATCAGGAATTAGATGGGTGAGCGCATGAAGATCACGATCGGGATTCGCCGGGGGTTCACCTTGATCGAGATGCTGGTGGTCATCACGATCATCGCCTTGCTCATCTCGTTGTTGTTGCCGGCGGTCAAGCAGGCCAAGCGTATCGCCCGGTACACGATCTGCGGCACGCAGCAGCGCCAGATCGTGCAGGGGCTGATCTGTTACGCCACGTCGAACAGGAACGGCTTTCCGTTCGGTTATTATGCAGCCCCAACGGTCATCGGCGGGGCGAAGGAGGTCACCGAATGTATCGAGGGGTTCGCGGTGACCCCGGATGGCAGCGGTGGAACGGATTTCGATAATCCCTGGGCGGCCGCTTCACTGCACCTGTTTACCTGCCCGGACTTTCAGATGCGACCGGGAACAGGGACTTCCCTCTACGATCCGTACGACCGCGCCGTGATGGGATATCCTCAGCCTCACCAGAATGGCGGTTTCTGGTATCCCGGCTGGGGGGCGGGTGATCCGAACTCCAGTGAGTTTAACGAAAGTGACTTGCCGTCCGCCCCGGGCAACTCGGTTGTGCATACAACGTATATGTATCTCGGCGGGATCGGGCGCACCCGCAACGACACCAACGGATCATCCCGCTGGCATGGCTGGCTGGCCAACTCCGTTGGTGTCTACCGAGCTTACGATGATATCTACGACGGCGTGGGCCCGATCCTGACATTGGATCATCGACAGCGCCATAGTGAGGCCGCCCTGTTAACCGACCGGATGTGGATCACCGACGGCAGTCATTGGCAAGATCCTGTCCGCGATCCGGGCACGGACGTCGGCGGTCACATGGCCGTGGTGAATCACAAGGCCACCGGCCTCGAGCTTGCCGGGGGCAACGTGACTTTTCCCGACGGTCACGTCGAGTTCCGCTGGGCCGCACAGCTCAAGGACCGCATGGACGTTGTCAGCACTCGCGAGCCGTACATCTGCTATTGAATTCGGGTAGAGCATCGCCCCATGTCTTGTGTCCGGCGAGGGTGCTCTGCTTGAAATGGGGTGGAACACGTTACAATAAAAAAAGCGTGACAAACGGAAGAAGTGGGTCATGAATAATTCAGCCAATCCCGCGGTCCGCCGCGGTTTTACGTTGATCGAGATGCTGGTGGTCATCACGATCATCGCGTTACTGGTGACGCTCATTCTACCGTCGGTCAAGCAGGCCAAGCGTACAGCCCGGTACACGATCTGCGGCACGCAGCAGCGCCAGATCGTGCAAGGGTTGATCGGTTACGCCACGTCGAACAGGAACGGCTTTCCTTTCGGCTATTGGGCGGCGCCGTCGGTCATCGGCGGCGCGAAGGAGGTCACCGAATATATCGAGGGGTTCGCGGTGACCCCGGATGGCAGCGGTGGAACGGATTTCGATAATCCCTGGGCGGCCGTTTCACTGCACGTATTCACCTGCCCGGACTTTTTGACAAAGGGCAATACCGGCTCTTCGCTCTACGCTTCGCAGGGTTACGACCGGGCCGTGATGGGTTTCCCCTCTACCCATTCGACCGGCACTTGCTGGTATTCCGGCTGGGGTGCCGCCGATCCGGTAAACCCCAACAACCCGTGGAACGAAAGCAGTCTGCCCTGTGGGCCGGGCGACTCGGTTGTGCATACGACGTACTTGTATCTAGGTGGGATTGGCCGCGCCCGCAACGACACCAACGGGTCAGACCGCTGGCATGGGTGGTACGCGCGTGATGGGGCCATGTACAACTCCTACAAGGACGTCTACGACGGTGTGGGGCCGATCCTGACGTTGGATCATCGGCAGCGCCATAGCGAGGCCGCCCTGTTAACCGACCGGATGTGGATCACCGATGGCGGCGCGAGCATCGGGCCCAACATCAATGATCCGATCCGCAACCCGGCCAATCACGTTGGATATTATGAGGGCATGGTGAATCACAAGACGGGCGGATTCGACCTGCTCGGCGGCAACGTGGCTTTTCCCGACGGGCACGTCAAGTTCCACTGGGCAGCACACATCAAGTGGCGCATGTCCGTCGACATCAATTTTGAACCATACGTCTGCTATTGATCCGGGTACGCCCCAATTCATTTGGCCTGATCGAGGCCCGGCCCGCAAACATTCACCGCAGGCGCAGCGTGGCCAGGGCAATGGCGGCGAAGATGGCGCTGAGAAGCCAGAAGCGGACGACCACCTGTTGCTCCGTCCAGCCGAGCAGATGAAAATGGTGATGGATCGGTGCGCACTTGAAGATCCGGCGACCGCCCGAGAAGCGGAAAAACCCGACTTGTAACATGACTGACACGGCCTCGATTACGAATACGCCGCCGATGACAAACAACAGAAACTCCTGGCGGATGACCACGGCGATATAGCCGAGCAACCCGCCCAGCGGCAGCGACCCCGTATCGCCCATGAACACCTGCGCCGGGCTGCAGTTGAACCATAGAAACCCGAGGCAACTGCCCACCATGGCGCCGGCGACAATCGCCAACTCGTCGCTCAGGGGGATGTGTGGCACCAACAGATACTGGGCCGTCGCCTTGTTGCCCGCGATCAGTGCCAGGATCATCAGGGCAAAGGCGCATATACCGGTGATCCCGCTGGCCAGGCCGTCCATGCCGTCGGTCAGGTTCACCGCGTTGGAGGAGCCGGCAATCACCAAAATGGTGAGCATGACAAAAAGCCAGGTGCCCAGCACGTACACGCTTGGGTTGGGGACATACTGCTGGTCGATGTACTGCCAACTCTTGAGAAATGGCAGGGTCAGGCTGTGGCTCATGTCGCGGATTTCGGGATCCTCGAATACGAATTTGTTGACGCCGTAGTGA
>Ga0310121_10002054_pt1 | contig 19648 bp, 17 predicted proteins | sample CB27_Tmax_986_MG_FD_203504 | JGI IMG/M metagenome (GOLD analysis project Ga0310121, IMG submission 203504) | Marine microbial communities from Western Arctic Ocean, Canada - CB27_Tmax_986 | ecosystem: Environmental > Aquatic > Marine > Oceanic | place: Canada: Western Arctic Ocean | collected...
ACATTTCTTACAAGAAATAAAGAATAATGAAGAGATAATTAAGATCGAATATACTTTTTTCACTGAAACAAAAGTAGCAAAAAAGTCGGGGTAGCAGGATTACAACCTACACTCTATTTACATGATTACAGCAAGCTGTTGAATTAAAAATTAACTATTCATCAAATCTTCTATTTCTTCTATTTCAATAGGAATATTTCCCATCAAATCAAATGGCTTATCATTTGTAACCAAGATATCATTTTCTAATCGTATTCCCAATTCTTCTTCTAAAATATAAATTCCAGGCTCACAAGTAAACACCATTCCTTCTTTCATTGTCCCCTCAAGATTACCAACATCATGAACATCTAATCCAATATAATGAGAAACTCCGTGCATAAAGTATTTTAAAAATAACGGATTTTTAACATCTTGTTTTTGCACATCATGTTTATCTAGTAACCCTAAATGTATAAGTTCCGCTTCCATAATCTTGCAGACCTCTTTGCCATAGTCTTTAATATTAGTCCCTACCCTTAGCATATTTGTAGCCTCTTTCATTACATGTAATACAGAATTATAAACCGCTTTTTGTCTATCAGAAAAACGGCCATTTACAGGAACTGTTCTTGTTAAATCAGAAGCATAATTTGCGTATTCTGCCCCAAAATCCATTAGCAAAATATCACCATCCTTACAGGCTTTGTTGTTGTCAATGTAGTGTAAAACACAGGAATCTACCCCAGAACCAATAATTGATTGGTAGGCAAATCCACTAGATCGATTATTTAAAAATTCATGCATTAATTCTGCCTCAATTTCATATTCCATTATGCCGGGTTTTATGAAAGGTAAAATTCTTCTTACTCCTTTTTCAGTAATGTCGCAGGCGTTTTGCATCAAGGCAATTTCTGTATCCGATTTTATGGATCTTAGCTCGTGCATTATTGGGGCTACCTCCAATATTTTTGCAGAAGAATATTTTTCGCTTATCCAGTTTCTGAATCTATCATCTCTGGTTTCTACTTTTGAAGCTGCACGACTATGCATGTTTTTGTTTAGGAAAATAGCATCAGCTTTTTGCATCAATTCTTCTAATTTACTTTCTAAATCTTCTAACCAATAAACTGTTTTTATTCCAGCAGTTTTTAGAGCGGCCTCTTTTGTAAGTTTAGCGCCTTCCCAAATAGCAATATGCTCATTTGTTTCTTTTAAGAACAAAATTTCTCTTTGACTTTCATCAGGATGATTCGGAAAAATCACCAAAACACTTTCCTCTTGGTCTGCTCCTGAAAGCCAAAATAAATCATTGTTTTGCCTAAACGGTATAGTGCCATCCGCATTTGTAGGCATTATATCATTTGAGTTAAAAATAGCTAAATTATTTTTAGGCAGTTTATCTTTAAACTTTTTTCTGTTGCCTATAAACAACTGATTATCAATATGCAAGTATTTCATTTTATCATAATTTTTCAAAATCAAAGATAACAATAAGTTTTCATCTAATTAAAATTAGGATTTATTTATCCATTATTAAAAATATAATTTTAAAGATATTATATTTGCCGGATTAAAAAAGCAATATGACGGAAGTTATCGGAAGGAGGAAATCTTTTCTCTCAACTTTGAGAGAAGATAAATGGTGGATTGGCCCTATGTTAGTTCTTTTTGGACTACTTAGTTTTATTATTTATTCTACTTGGGCAGCTTGGCAAGGAGAATATTTTTGGTGGAGTGGAGCTGTAAATGCAGAAGGTTTTGGGGGATATCTTTCACCATTCTATTCTCCAACATTTTTTATTGATATTACAAAAGAAGGAATCCCCCCAATCTCTCATACATTATTTGGTGAATGGCCAGCTTGGTTAGATTGGTTGCCGGGGCATTCTCCAGCTTGGCTTATTCTTATTTTCCCTTTATCTTTTAGATTTACCTGTTATTATTATAGAAAAGCATATTACAGGGCATTTACGTTTTCTCCACCGGCTTGTGCTGTTGGGGGGATTCCACAAAAAAATTATAAAGGAGAAACAGGAATTTTATGGGTTCAAAACTTGCATAGATACGCCATGTATTTTGCAATAATATTTATTTTTCTTCTTTCTTATGATGCTGTTATGGCCTTTTTTAGAAATGGAGAATTTGGTGTAGGTGTAGGTAGTATTATATTGCTTATTAATCCTATATTATTAGGAGGATATACTTTTGGATGTCATTCATTGAGACATTTAATTGGAGGGAGAATGGATTGTTTTTCTTGCTCGCATTCTGCAGAACATGCACATAGCAGATGGAAGATTGTTACTTATTTAAATAGAAGACATCAAATGTTTGCATGGTTTTCTTTGGTGTGGGTTGGGCTTGCGGATGTATATGTGCGCTTGGTTTCCATGGGAGTGATTATAGATTTAAATACTTGGGGATAATTTAAAAATAATTATGTTAGATATTTCAGAAATAAGACAGATAGAATTTGATGTTCTTGTAATAGGGGGAGGAGGAGCTGGTTTATGTGCCGCAATAACAGCTACCAAAGAATCCGAAAAAGTAGGATTGATTTGCAAGTCTTTATTGGGGAAAGCACACACTGTAATGGCTGAAGGAGGTATGGCCGCAGCACTTGGAAATGTGGATAAACGAGATCATTGGAAAATCCATTTTAGAGATACTATGCGTGGAGGGAAAATGTTGAATGTTTGGCGCATGGCCGAATTACATGCTAGGCATGCTGCTGATAGAGTAAGAGAATTAGAACAATGGGGAGCTGTTTTTGATAGAACAAAAGAAGGGCTTATAAACCAAAGAAATTTTGGAGGGCACAGATACCCAAGACTTGCTCATGTTGGAGATAGAACAGGATTGGAAATGATTAGAACCCTTCAAGATTATGGAATACATAAAGACATTGATATTCATATGGAATGCACTGCTTTGGATATTTTGAAAGATGAAAGCGGAAAAGTTGCTGGTGTGGTTTGCATGTACAGAGAGACAGGGGAATTTATCATTTTTAAAACAAAATCTTTAATACTTGCTACTGGAGGAGGAGGAAAGGCTTGGGAAATTACTTCAAATAGCTGGGAATATACCGGAGATGGATATGCTATGGCTTATGAGGCTGGAGCTGAATTAATGGATTTAGAATTCAATCAGTTTCATCCAACCGGAATGGTTTGGCCGCCATCAGTTAGGGGAATATTAGTAACAGAAGGAGTTAGAGGGGAAGGAGGAATTTTGAAAAATAGTGAAGGAACACGATTTATGTTTGACTATATTCCAGAGAAATTTAAGAACGAAACTGCCGATACTGAAGAGGAAGCTGCTAGATGGTTAGCAGGAGATAAAGACGCAAGAAGACCGCCAGAATTATTAACAAGAGATGTAGTTGCAAGAGCAATTAATGCTGAGGTAAAAGCAGGAAGAGGATCAAAACATGGAGGAGCTTATTTAGATATAGCAACAAGAAGAAGCGCAGAGGATATTAAAAAGAAATTACCTTCAATGTATCACCAGTTTAAAGTACTTGCTGAATTAGATATTACAAAAGAGCCAATGGAAGTTGGGCCAACATGTCATTATTTTATGGGAGGAATTCGAGTAGAGGCTGATACAACAATGTCAACTGTTGATGGACTTTTTGCTTGCGGAGAATGTGCAGCAGGAATGCATGGGGCTAATCGACTAGGAGGAAATTCCTTATCCGATTTATTGGTATTTGGAAATTTAGCTGGGATGGGAGCTTCTAAATATGCCAAGGGGCTAAGTGCAGTTCCTCAATTTAGTGATGAGGATGCTAAAAGGATTATCCGAAATGCAACTAGTATATTAAACAGAGAAGAAGGAGAAAACCCGTATCTTTTGCATGAGAACTTGCAAAAAAACATGCAAAATAATGTAGGAATTATCCGAACTGATTCGGAGTTACAAGAAGGTATTCAAAACATTGAAAACTTAAAAGAAAAAAACAAAAATGTAAAGGCGAATGGTTCGTCTCAGTTTAATCCTGGATGGCATGAAGCACTTGCTATGCGAAATCTTTTAATAACTGCTGAGGCAGTGGCAAGAGCAGCACACATGAGAGAAGAAAGTAGAGGTGCCCATACAAGAGATGATTTTAGAGACGAAAGCGAGGAGTGGTATCAGTATAATATCATCAGCAAAAAAGCGGAGGATGGAAATATGCAAATCATTAAAGAAAGAAGAAAAGAGCCAAATCCGGAACTGGAAAGAATTGCAAATGCAAAGCTGGAAGATTTGGAAGCAGAAGTTGCTGAAGAAAGAAAATCATCAATATAATTATGGGGAATCGTAAATTCAAAATATACAGAGGAGACAACACTAAAGGTGAGTTGGTGGATTACAATTGTGATATAACCGAAGGCATGGTAGTACTGGATGCAATGCACAGAATTCAGGCAGATGATGCGAATGATATGGCTTGCAGATGGAATTGTAAGGCAGGAAAGTGTGGTTCATGTAGTGTGGAAATTAATGGGAGACCAAAACTGGCTTGCATGACAAGGATGAATGAATATAGCCCCGATGAGACTATTATGATTACTCCTTTAAAAGCATTTCCAATTATTAAAGATACAGTAACAGATGTAAGTTGGAATTACAAACAAAACAAAAGAATAAAGCCATTTTCGCCAGCCCAAAATAAAAATAATACAGAAAAGGGATTGGTAATGCAACAAGTAGATGTGGAAAGAACACAGCACTTTAGAAAATGTATTGAATGTTATTTGTGCCAGAACGTTTGCCATGTTATTAGAGATCAGGGAGCTCAAGATAAATTTGTTGGACCAAGATTTATGATTCGTCTTGCTAGTTTGGAAATGCACCCTATGGATGCTGCTGATAGAATCCCTGCAATTAAGGATGATTACGGATCAGGAATGTGTAATATTACAAGATGTTGCACGGAAGTATGTCCTGAAGATATTCAAATTACAGATGATGGGATTATCCCACTTAAAGAAAGAGTAGTGGATAGATACTTTGATCCATTTATGATGTTATTTAGGAAAATTTTCAAGAAATAGAATAATTAAAAAGTTCGAAATTAGGACCGTAAGGTCCACCAAAAAGAACCCCACTCAGAGCGGGCTTTATTATTTTTACAAAAATAATTTCTACTAATGAACTTCAAAAAATGAAAGAACGCATTATTATTACTGGATATAGCGGTTCATTGGCAAAAATCACAATAGCATTACTGAAAGATGATTATGAAATTATTGGATTAACCAGTAACAAAAAGAATGGTAATAATAAAGATATCTATTATTGGAACACATCAACAAATGAGATTGATGAAAAGGCGTTAGAAAATTGCAAACATATTATTCACTTAGCTGGATACCCTATCCTAAAACGGTGGACAAATAAAAATAAAAGATTAATGCATCAAAGTAGAGATGGTGCAGCAAACTTATTATTTAATAAATGTAAAGAATTAAATATTTCACCTATAACTTTTATATCTGCCTCTGCAATAGGAATATATGGTTTAAATCCAAGAGGCATAAAATCTGAAAATGATAAGATTGGGACTGATTGGATAGCAAGAATGGCTTCAGATTGGGAAGAATCTGCACAGCAGTTTAAACAAATTGGAAGCCGTGTTATTCAAATGAGAATATCGTTATTAATGAATAAAGAAACAGCTTTTTTGAAATATAACCTTCTCAGCATGAAGTTAGGTGTTGGAGTTATAATTGGCTCAAAAGAAAAGAAAATAAGCTGGATACATGTTGATGACGCAGCTAGCTTCATTAAAGAAGCAATAACTAATACGAATTATAAAGGTGCATATAATTTAGCGACAACAGAACCAATTTCTCAAGCTATGTTTATTAAAAAAATAAAAGAAAAATTATTCCCATATGCTTTAATTATGAGAATACCTTTTTATTTATTAAGATTATTCTTAGGGGAAAGAAGTCAAATCATCAATACAGACGTATCTATAAATGTAGATAAATTAAAAAAAGAAGGATTCATTTGGAAATTTTATAATTTCAATGAAGTACTAGAAAAAGTTTGAAATTGGGACTGTAAGGCCCACCAAAAATAAACCCACTCATTTGAGTGGTTTTTTTTAGTTATTCTAAAATCATTTCTTATATAGTAATTGTCAGGATAGGAGGTCTAAACCTTATTAATGACTATGCTTATGTTCATGCGAATGATTATAGCTATTAGTATCTAATTTAATGTGTTGTTCATTTTGTAATTCCTGTGGCTCTAATTGATTTTGATGATGGCGTGTATGATCAGTAAAATATCCATTAAGTTGATAAACTAATAAAATCATACCTACCGCAACTAATATCCAATTTGAAATTTTTGATATTCTATCAAAGAACTTTCCTCTTATCATTGAAAGCAGTGGAAAAACTATTATTAATACTGCTATTTGACCAAATTCCACACCTACATTAAAAGATAATATTTGAAATAACGACAAATGAATATCTGAAGCAACTGCTACTTCTTGTAGTTTTGTTGATAAACCAAAGCCATGAATTAATCCAAATATAAAAATCATTAAAATTAAATTTGGAGGCCCAATAGAGAAACACTTTTTAAATCCATCTAAATTTTCAAATCCTTTATAAATAACACTAAATGCAATTACAGCATCTATTAAATAAGCATTTGCTGTAATGCCATAAAAAGTGGCAAAAATAAGAGTGATACAATGAGCAATTGTAAAGGCCGTTATAAAGTTAAAAATGTCAAAATAGTTTGAAAGAAAAAATACTATTCCAATTAAGAATAAAACATGATCATATCCTGTAACCATATGCTCTGCCCCAAAATAAATAAAATCAATTAATGACGCATCAGCCATAGCGCTAACTGTTGATTCTGAAACACCATGAGACCTTCCAATCAAAGGCATACATAGTAATAGTGGTAATAGTTTTTTCATAAAGCAAACTTACTCAATAATTATTTTCTTCTCTACTGTTCCATCATCATAAATATAGAATAAAGGAGTATTTGTTAATGATTTGGAATTAGTAACTGTCCTTCCTAATAAATCAGTAATCTTTATAAGTTGTTTGTGCGTAGTTGATGGCGTGTCAAAAAGACCGGAGACAACAGAATAAGTATAAAATTCATATTCGGCCCTTTCAGGTAATAGAGCCATGGCATCATTATTTTGAGCTCTAATATAAAATTTAACATCAAGCCCACCAGATTGAAATGGTAATACTACAGAGTAAATACCATCATTTGCCATTGCATCACCATTAGCACCATCATCTAACATTACAAAGGATTGAAATTTTGAATTATATTCACTTGTGGTTGCCATTAGCTCCAAAGTTAATGCGCTAATAGCATTTACTGTAACTAAATTATTAGTAATATTTAACCCATAAATAGTGGGAGGGAATAAAGCAATCTCTGGATGAGATAATAAATATTGTTTTCTTGCGTCAATAGTAGACATAATTCCTCCAAAACCCCACCAAGTCCAAATCGCAGATTCTACATTGCTATAATATTCAGACATAGAGAATCCTTTCCATTGATCGCTATCAGCAGCATTATAAGCTAAAGATTGCAATTGGTTTATATTACCTCTAATTACAGCAGTATCTAATGACTCATTTATTATCGTTCGCATATGAGCGGTGTATTGTTTTCTGTAAAAAGGGTCATTAAGTAGTTTCTCAGCAAGAGGTCTATCTCCTGGAGATCCATAATGATAAGGATCATATTCATAGATATTAGATGGATTAAAATAATCGAATCCCATAATAGCTCCTGAAAAACTATTGTCTAAATCCCACGGAATCATCTGGAATAAACCATCTTTGGTTTGGTACAAATAATAATTGTGAATATAATAGGTATTATAGCAATCCAGATTTAAGATAACCTGATTTACAGCAAATGCCCAAAGTGTTCTATCTACATTTAAAATGCTATCTATCTCACTAAAATTATAATTAAGTGTTCTAATAAGCTCAACGAGCTCTCCCCACCCATTATCTGATTTCATGTTATAGCTATTATAATACAATGAACTATCTTCTCCTAGATATATTAAGCTAGGAGGATATGCAGAAGGAGCATTTGCAGTATCACAAAATCGATCAATATTATCACATTTAAAAAGTGGTCCTGATTTTTCGTCAAAATGTTTTTTTGTGAATTGTTTATTAATTGATTCTGTATTTACATAAAGACCAAGATAATTACCTTGCACATGAAGTTTTACTAAATTTGCTTCACCAGAAGGAAGATAATTTCTATAAATATTACTTACTGTAATATCTTTAACAAAAGTAGGATCCATCCACGCATTAGCTAACTTCATTTTTTTATATTCCAATACTGTTTGACTATCTATAAAATAATTGAAATCAATATTATAGGGTACTTTAGGATTAAGATCGTCATTGGGCAAACAAAATGTGGAATTACCTTTATATCTTACCCCGACACTATCATAAACAATACCATTCAATGTTAATGTAGCAGGGACCCTTTCATCTGGAGAATAATACCATGAATTAACCAAATATGAATGGTAATTTGGATTATAAAAATTTAAATGAATACTTCTAATAGAATCTTTATCAAAAAATCCGGTAGGTGAGTCATATAAATTTTGAGGATTATATAGGGTTTGTCCCAACCCAAGCAAAGGGAATGCTAACAGTAGTAGTAGTAATTTTTTCATAAAGCAAATTTACAATAAAATTCGAAATTAGGTCCGTAAGGCTCACGTTTACCTACTTTTGTTTCAATGAAAGAAATCCTGAACATAACGTTAATTCAATCCAATCTTTTTTGGGAAGATGTAAATAAGAATCTTTCTCATTTTGAAGGGCTAATTTCCAAAATTTCAGAAACAGATATTATTTTACTTCCTGAGATGTTCAACACGGCTTTTTCTATTAGAGCCACACATTTATTAGAGCAGATGGATGGTAAAACTGTAAATTGGATGAAGGAAATCTCCAAGAATAAAAATTGTGCTATTGCCGGAAGTTTAATGGTGCAAGAAAAAGGAAAAGTATATAACCGAATAGTTTGGATTTCAAAAAATGGAGAAATACATACTTATGATAAACATCATTTATTCTCACTTATAAAAGAAGAAAAAAGCATTACAAAAGGAGAAGGAAGGTTAATTATAGAAATAGAAGAATGGAAAATTTGTCCGCTTATTTGTTATGATTTGCGCTTTCCGGTTTTTAGCAGAAATGATGTAGATTATGATGTGCTAATTTATTTAGCTAGCTGGCCTATAAATCGAATTGATGCCTGGGATACACTTTTAAAAGCTCGATCTATAGAAAATCAATGCTATACAATTGGCGTAAACAGAATAGGAGAAGACGGAAACGGAGTTCATTTTAATGGGCATTCAGCAGTATTTGATGCTTTCGGAAAAGAGATGCTATCATCTACAGAAAATAAAGAAGAAGTTTTGCAAATTGAAATCAGTTTAGATGATTTAAAACTCAAAAGAAGACAAATGAACTTTTTGCAAGATAGAGATGAATTTACTCTTCAATAATCCACTCTAATTCCAAATCCCAATTGGAGCGAATAGTGATTTCCACAGGATAATTAAGCACTATCTCGGCCGGGATTTTATTTTCCCAACTTCCAGTAGTCCATTTTCCATTTTGGTCAGGATCTTCTATAAATTTAAGTTGGTATTTCCCAGGAATTATCTCGGTTAAAGAGTATGGTTTTTCACTAAAATCAAATTGAGAAATTACTTTTTCATTTTGTAATAGTTGTAAAATACAAGGGGAATTTTTAGCAGTTATAATTTCCAAATTTCCATAAGTGATGCTTTCCACAAGCACACTATCTGTTTTACTGCTATCGGTTAAGGCGCTTAATGTGTCAGCAATAATACTATCTACTACTACAATGGGGTCAAAAGCAAGAAGCGAAATAAAACTATCTTGTTCGGTATTAATTAATTGGTCAGAAAAGGCAATTTGCTCTCCTTCATTATAGATAAAATCAAAATCAGTAAGTGAGACGATTTTATAGTGTTCTGCTTTTAAATTTGGAAAATGAAAATTACCTTCTTTATCTGTTTTTGCAATATAATTAGGGGTTTCTTTAAAAATAACACTATCATTTCTGGCTTGATTAAACAACATAATCCAAGCATTTCCTATGAACTTTAAGGTATAGGCATCTTGCAGTTTCCCACTTAACGTTAGGCTATCCACCAGTTCAGAAGTAGAAAAAATATAGTTGAGTGTATCTAAGATATTTCCTTCATTCAAATCCTTTATACAATTATTTAAAGCCAAATGATAAGTTGTGTTTTGAGCAAGTGTATCGTCAATATTTAAAATTAATTTGGAGGATTTTATCTTTTTTAAAATTCTCTTTTGAATAGGTGGTGAGATGTAGAAATTTTCTTGCCAATTGTTCAGTTCTATAAACTCGTCAAAAGCAAAATAAATTTCTTCAAGCTGTTTATTTTCTTTTGAATATACTTCAGTCGTATTAATAAGTTTTGGAACAGCTACATCTTTTTCCCCTCCAGTGGGAGCCACCATATTTGCACAACTGCTAAGTAGAAAAAAAAAGACGATAATAGGTAAGGTAAATTTCATTAAGGCAAAGATAATCTATTTGCTTTAGGCAACTGCAATTGTTGCAATGCTTACACGCACTCCTTCAATTTCTAATAGTTTTTGAGCACAAGCCTCTAGGGTGGCTCCGGTAGTTACAACATCATCAATAAGTAAGATATGCGTGTCAATTAATTTTTCTGGCCTTTTTAATGCAAAGCTATTCATCATATTTTCCCAACGGCTAAATCGTTTTTTTCTTGTTTGAGAATCTGTATTTTCTGTGCGAATTAGAGCTTTTGTGTTTATTTTAATTTGGAGAATTTCTTGTATTCCTTTTGCAATATATTTACTTTGGTTGTAGCCTCTTAGTTTTTCTTTTTTAGGATGCAGAGGTATAGGAATAATATAATCAATATTACTGAAAAATGAACTTTCTTTTAGTGCGTAACCCAACTGTTTGCCTAAGAAGATACCCACACTTTCCCCTCCTTCATATTTTAATTGATGGATAAGTTTTTGCACACTGCCTTCTTTTTGAAATTGATACAATGCAACAGCATTTTGTAATTGGACTCTTCCCCAAAATAACTTACTCACTGTATTTTTTGCTTGCTTAAAACAATCTGTTTTTGGCATTTGGTGTAAGCAATGTGTACAAATACAATCCTCCTCTTTTAGTAAGTTTTCTTCACAAACAATGCAAGTGCTTGGATAAAATAAGGCGATTAAATCCTCAATAGCTGAGTAAAGATAATTTATCACTTTCATAATTGAAAGTTATAAAAAAAGGCAATAAGAAACCCACCAATTTGGTGGGTTCGTATTTTAAAGTAAATGTTATTTAGCCGCATTTGCTGTATCCACAGCTTACACATTTAAGACAGCCTTCTTCATACACTAATCCCTCATCCCCACACTCTCTACAAGTATAGTCACTTACTTTTGTGCCATCAGCAATAAATATTTTAAGTGCTCGTACAACCCCACCTTTCCAAGTGTTTATATTTTCATCATAAAGATTCATTGTGCCAATCAAATCAACCACATAATGTAATGGCATACCATGCCTTAAAACGCCAGAAATTAATTTAGCATAATTCCAAAATTCTTTATCGAATGAACGTGATAATCCTCCCATTGTCACCTTATACCCTTCTTTGTCTTCATACTGAAAATCGTATTGTGACAATCCATCTTCTCGTCTGTTTTTAATCACCCAGCCATATTCAACGGCAGTTGGCATATTAAAGACATCTTCTGTTTTCCCTGTAAAAATTTCGTAAGGCCTTCCGTTTAATAAACCAACAACTGCAATCCATTTTTCTTTATTGTTTTGAAAACGAACCACTTTTGCATCTAATCTTTTCGGGCGAGAAGGAGCTCGGGTTTCTTTAAATTCCGTGTTTTCCAATACGTCATTTCCTTTTTTGTCATCAGCAGCAACTAATACCCCTGAACGAGAACCATCACGATAAACCGTAATCCCCTTTAACCCTTGTTTCCACGAATCCATATAGATATCGCTTACTTTCTCAAGAGAAACATCATTCGGCAAATTAATTGTTGAACTGATAGAATGGGTAACATATTTTTGAACAACCGCCTGCATGGTTACTCTCTTGTCCCAATCAATTTCAGGAGCAGTACTTCCCGCATAAGGACTTTTTGTAATATCAGTTTCTCCAGTTATCTCCATCCACTTTTTCAAATTGTGGTGATAAACCGTAAACTCTTGCCACTTATCTCCAGAATCATCAATAAAATCAACTTTTTCTTCAGTATCTTGTTCATTTAGTTTTCTTCTTCTTTTATAGTGCGTCATAAATACAGGCTCAATTCCTGAAGAAGTTTGAGCTAGCATGCTTAAAGTTCCAGTTGGCGCTACTGTACTGATAGAGATATTTCTTCTTCCAAACTTCATCATTCTTTCGTACACTTCTGGCAATTCCACTTCTAGCATTTGTACAAATTCAGAAGTTTTTTCAATTTTAGCATCAAAACCGACAAAGCTCCCTCTCGCCAATGACATATCAATAGAGCTGTCAAATTCAGCTCTACATTTTTCTTTCATGATTTCCCCTACTTTATTAATAGCTTCATCAGAGTCAATTGCCATTCCTAGTGCAGCAACCATATCAGCCAAAGCAGTAAATCCTAATCCCGTTCTTCTTCCTTCTTTTCCTGTTTTTAATAGTAGCTCCCAAGTTTCTTTTTCAACAGCCTTGATGTTTTGTGGCTCATCATCATCTTCAACTTTCTTCAATATTCTTCCGATTGCTTCAGTTTCTAAGTCTACCAAATCATCCATTAACCTTTGCCCCTCATAAGTTGCTTTATAGAAATCTTCCATTAAGAATTTTGCATCTTTGGTAAACGGATTTTCTACAAAATTGAAAAGATTAATTGCTATTAATCTACAACTGTCTCCTCCTTGCATTGCAATTTCAGAACATGGATTTGTAGATGCATTTTTATATCCAGGGTAAACTGATGATGTTGAGTACCGATGCTGTTTATCCCAGAAAATTAATCCTGGTTCAGCTGTATTATGAGCACACTGAATAATTGTATCCCATAGTTCTTTTGCATTAATCGTTTTACTGAATTTAGGAGTATCAGAATCAATAGGCCATCTGTGAGTATACTCAGTATTATTTTCAACAGCCTTCATGAATTCATCCGATAAACGAATAGAAATATTTGCTCCAGTAACTTTCTGTAAATCTTGTTTAATTGTAATAAAATCCTCAACATCAGGGTGTGCAATATCCATGGATAACATTAGGGCACCTCTTCTTCCATTTTGAGCAACCTCACGAGTAGTATTTGAAAAACGATTCATAAAGGATACCGCACCAGAGGTGCTTCCTGCCGCATTCGACACCCTTGCTCCCGAAGGACGTAAGTTTGAAATATCTACTCCAACACCACATCTTCTTTTGAATAACTGAGCCAATTGTTGATCAGTATAAAATACTCCTCCATAAGAATCATGTAATTCAGGCACTACTATACAATTGGATAAAGAAGCTAATTGATAATGATTTCCTAATGAACTCATGACACTCCCTTGTGGAATGATATAGCCAAATTCTTTAAAGTAGTCATATACTTTTTCTTCCGTTAAATCTTCTCTCTCTTGTCCGTATTGAGACAAAAATTTGGCACTTCCATTTAGGTTATATTTTAACTTATAATTTGCTTCAATTCTTCCAAATTCCTTTGCCATTCTCCTGTGCATATCATCAGGAGTTTGTTCCACAAATTCACCATCATTATCTTTCATGGCATACTTGTTCATCCAAGTTGTTCCTGCTAATTCATCTCCATTAAAATAAGAGACAGCAGCCGCTAAAACTTGCTCGTATACGTATGTTTTTTGTTTATTTGTTCTTGTTGTAATGTCTTGTGGTTTTTTTGTTATTGTGGTCATTTGGGTTTCAGATTAAAGCATTGATTTTTTCAGTATTTTTTTACTGACTACAAGTTTAGAAATAAACTCAAAAGTACAACCACAGTGAGATGCGTGTTCTCAACACATTTTTCAACAAAAAGTTAATAAATAAAAAAAAACTGTAAGTTCTTGAAAAAGAATAGCATGAAGCCTTTACTAACTTTTTAAGCTCTTTTATTTGTCATATTAGCAAAGCGCCTCATTTAGAATGCCTTCAAACAAAAGCCTTCCATCCTGATTATTTAACTCTCCATCTGACGCTCTTTCAGGGTGCGGCATCATACCGAAAACATTTCTTTCAATATTACAAACTCCAGCAATGTTTAATAAGGATCCGTTTGGATTTGCCTCTGCATTAATATCCCCATTTTTATCACAATATTTAAACAGAATTTGATCGTTTTTAATAAGTGATTCTAAAGTTTTTTCATCTGCAAAATATTTTCCTTCAGCATGAGCAATAGGAATTTTTACTGCATTATCAGTATACTGATTGGTAACTAAAGTATTTTGAGTTGCAGCCGTCAAATAAGTGTTTTTGCAAATAAATTTATGGCTTGTGTTGTGCAAAAGAGCTCCTGGTAATAAGCCGCTTTCAGTTAAAATTTGAAATCCATTGCAAATCCCCATCACATAGCCTCCGGAATTAGCAAATCCAATTATTTCATTCATAATTGGTGAAAATTTTGCAATTGCTCCTGATCTTAAATAATCTCCATAAGAGAATCCTCCAGGTAAAATGATAAAATCACACTCTTGTAAATCAGTATCTTTATGCCAAAGTTTTACCACCTCTTGTTTCATAATAGTATCAAGAACATACACCATATCCATATCACAGTTTGAGCCAGGAAATACAACTACACCAAATTTCATAATCTTATTTTTAATGCAGTAAATTTACACATTATAACGCAATCCAATACTTATAATAGACGGAAGAAAGCACTAATAACAGAAATAATAAATTAGCAACTTTTCTGTTTTTGGTATAGGTAAAATAGTTGCCAATAACAATGCATAAAGGCGTCATTAAAAAATACCAGGAGTGTAGCCCTCTAACTAATAGTAAAATAAAGAGTAATAAAAAGTAGAAAAAGATAATAAGAAAAGATTTTCTGGAGCGAATACTCTTTTTATAGAGCCATTTGAATAATTCTATAAATGCAATAAAGCTAATAATCAGAAGAGTGCAAATCCAGATTAATTCAGGAGAAAGAAGGCTATTAATATCAGGAAAATCAATGATTTTTAGGCTGGTAAATTCTAGGAAGAAAAACCCTTTTTCAAAAAGAACAGTATACAGAAAATAGAAAAAATAAGGTGTAATAAGTCCAATGCAGCTGATGCTTAAATTCCTCCGGTTAAGATTGCTGTAATTGATGCCGCTAACTATAATAAGTAGCGCTAGATAAAGTAGATTAGGAAATATAAAACTTAAAATAGAGAGGATAAAGAGCGCATTAAAAATTTGAGAAAAAGGATATTCTTTTTGATAGGATTCAAAAATATAATTTAGGAAAAAAAGCAGGAAAAAAGAAACAAACCATTCTGTGAGCGTATTGGCAAATGGTGTGCAAATAAGCAAATAAACAAAGCCAAGGACAAGGTTCTCTTTTCGAATAATATTTTTTTCATAAATAAGATTGTTAAGCCCTAAGGCATGAAATGAAGGAATGAGTATTCCTACTAAAAGCACAATAAATGGTGACACCCATTCATGATAAAAAACTTTTTGAATAGGAAATTGAAGCAAAGGAATGCAGAAAAACACAATACAAAACACAATAAAAAATAAAATTATTGTGGGTCTTGGATTTATAATGTGTTTAAGAAACATTGTATTCTCTAAAAATAGTTAAATTTGCCACAGTAAATTAAAACAAAAATTATGAGTAATATATTTTATGCAATTGGTGATTTTTTTGGTATAATCTTTAATGGAGTAGAGGCTCTGGGGAATAGCGTCAACTATATTTATATTGGTGTAATATTTGCTTTTTTAGTGGTTTGGACGGCTAAGATGCTTAAGCACAGAAAAGATGGAGAAGAGCACGCATCATCATAAATCAAAACCAATATCTTTTCTGTAATATTTACCTTCAAAGGATATTTTATCTGCACTATCAAACGATTTTTCCAGCGCCTTTTCCATTGTCTCTCCAAATGAGGTAAGCGCTATAACTCTACCTCCATTTGTTTTAACAATCCCGTTATTATTTTTTGTCCAGGCATGGAAAACAATACTTTCCTTTACCTCTTCAATTCCTGTAATTTCTTTCCCTTTTTCGTAAGCTTCTGGATATCCGCCCGCAACAAGCATTACTGTGGTAGCCACTTCATCAGTAATCTCCAAGTCCTTTTCGCTAAAAGTACCATCCCCAATCCCTTGCAACAAATTCAAGAAATCAGATTTTATTCTCGGGATAACAACTTCTGCTTCAGGGTCCCCCATTCGCACATTGTATTCAATTACTTTTGGCTCTTTATTTACACTAATAAGCCCAATAAAGATAAATCCTTTGTATTCAATATTGTCCTTTTTTAGTCCTTCAACTGTAGGTTTTATAATTTCTCTTTCTACTTTTTCAATATAGAATCTGTCTGCAAATGGTACAGGAGAAATTGCTCCCATTCCCCCAGTATTTAGTCCCGTATCTCCTTCTCCAATTCTTTTGTAGTCTTTTGCAGAAGGCAAAATTTTATAGGATTCTCCATCAGTAAGCACAAAAACGGAAAGTTCAATGCCATCTAAAAATTCTTCAATAACAACTGTTGATGATGCAGTCCCAAATTTAGCATCAGCTACCATTGCTTTTAATTCGTCTTTAGCCTTTTGTAAATCATTTAGGATTAACACTCCTTTCCCTGCCGCTAAGCCATCTGCTTTTAATACATAAGGAGCTTCAAGGCTTTCTAAAAAAGCATAACCTTCTGCTAAGTTTTCTTTTGTAAAGGCTTGATATTTTGCAGTTGGAATATTGTGCCTAAACATAAACTGTTTTGCAAATTCTTTGCTCCCTTCTAATTGCGCTCCTTCTTTTGAAGGACCTATAAGTATAATATCTTTTAAGACCTCATCTGCTTTGAAAAAATTGTAAATGCCATTTACTAATGGATCTTCAGGCCCAACAATTACTAGGCTTACCTCTTCTTCAAGCACTAATTCTTTAATTTTTTCAAAATCATTTACGCCAATATTAACATTTGTGCCTATTGTTTCTGTCCCCGCATTTCCTGGAGCAACAAATAATTTATTACATGAACTGCTTTGTGCAATTTTCCATGCAAATGCATGCTCCCTTCCTCCACTTCCTAAAATTAATACGTGCATTTATTTTGTTTTTGCATATAGTTTTGCGTTTTGTAATATACCATCTTTTAAATAATAATTTTTTATGCATTTCGCTTCCAACACAAAATTACATTTTTCTAACACTTTGCAAGAAGCAATGTTGTTTTCAAATACATGTGCTTGCATTCTATCAAAATTATAAATTTCAAAACCAACTTTACTCATTTCCAGGACTACTTTTGTCATGATTCCTTTTCCCCAAAACTCTTTTGCAAGCCAATAACCAAACTCTGTTTTATGATTTGGATTAGAAATTTGAAATCCAAATCCACCAATTACTTCTTCATTTTCTCGAATTGACCAAGTGGTATTTTTCCCAAATTTAGCAGAACGATTATTAAAATGAATAAGCGCTTCTTCCACCTGCTTTAAAGTGTAAGGATGAGGAATATTGCAAGTGTTTTTATAGATTTCATAATTATTTATTCTATCTATAAAAATAGGAAAATCCTCTTTTGTAAGAGGAGATAAAGTAATTTTACTATCCACTTTTATAAAATCCACTACTGGTCCATTGTATTTAGAATTTCATTTGTTAATTTCATATTATGAAACACTTGCTGAACATCATCATTTTCTTCTAATAGATCCAAAAGCGTAAGCACCTTTTCTGCTTTTTCTCCAGTGATGGTTTTAAAATTATTTGGAATTCTTTGTAGTTCAGAATTCTTAATTTCTATATCAAGTTCCTCTAATTTCGTTTGCATATTGTTAAAATCAGCATACTCACAATAAATAGTTACCGCTTCTTCATCAGCTTCTAACTCTTCCAACCCAGCATCAATAAGTTCCATCTCTAATTCCTCAATATCTATTTTTATTTGCTCAGGGCTAATAGTAAATACTCCTTTGCGGTCAAAAATAAACTCTAATGAACCATTAGTTCCCATTACCCCATCACATTTGCTAAAATAAGAACGAACATCAGCAACCGTACGATTGTTATTGTTGGTAGCACAGTCTACAAATATAGCAATACCATGTATAGCATATCCTTCTAGTGACATTTCTTCATAATTAGCAGTATCTTTATTGCTTGCGTTTTTTATGGCACGCGACACATTGTCTTTAGGCATATTTGCTGACTTTGCATTTTGCATGATTTGTCTTAATCTTGAATTTGTATTAGGATCAGGACCACCATCTTTTACAGCCATTACAATATCCTTTCCAATTCGCGTAAAAGTTTTAGCCATTTTTGACCATCTCTTCATCTTTCTCCCCTTTCTTAATTCAAATGCTCTTCCCATAGCCTATTTTTAATCATCTAATTTTAATATTGATAAAAATGCTTCTTGAGGGATTTCTACATTACCAACTTGTCGCATTCTTTTCTTTCCTTTTTTCTGTTTTTCTAACAGCTTTCTTTTTCTTGTAATATCTCCACCATAACATTTTGCCGTTACATCTTTCCTAAGTGCTTTTACTGTTTCTCTGGAAATAATTTTAGAACCAATTGCTGATTGTATGGCAATATCAAATTGTTGTCTTGGGATTAATTCTTTTAATTTGCCACACAATTTTTTTCCTAAAGTATAGGAATTTGTTTTGTGTACTAATGCTGATAATGCATCTACAGGATCTCCATTCAATAGAATATCTAGCTTAGATAATACTGAAGGTCTGTATTCAATTGGGGAATAATCAAATGATGCGTATCCTTTGGAAACAGATTTTAATTTATCATAAAAATCAAATACAATTTCTCCTAATGGCATTTCAAAAGTAAGCTCTATTCTATCTGTTGTTAAATATACTTGGTTGGTTATTTCTCCTCTTTTTGCAATGCAAAGCGTCATTACTGGACCGATAAAATCAGTTTTTGTAATGATTTGTGCTCGGATAAATGGTTCTTCTACGCTCTCTAAGATGCTGGGGTCAGGATAGTCAGAAGGATTATGTATTTCCAACTTCTTCCCAGTTCTTGTATAGGCATAATAGGATACATTCGGAACAGTAGTAATGACCGTCATATTAAACTCGCGCTCTAATCTTTCTTGAATAATTTCCATATGCAACATTCCTAAAAAACCACACCTAAAACCAAAGCCAAGTGCCACTGAGGATTCTGGAGCATAAGTTAATGAGGCGTCATTTAGTTGTAGTTTTTCCATTGAGTTTCTGAGCTCTTCAAAATCCTCAGTGTCCACAGGATAAATTCCCGCAAATACCATTGGCTTTACTTCTTCAAATCCTTTTACAGCTTCAGTTGCAGGATTTTCAACAGTTGTAATTGTATCCCCAACTTTTACTTCTGTCGCATTTTTAATTCCTGAA
>Ga0310121_10002056_pt1 | contig 19647 bp, 15 predicted proteins | sample CB27_Tmax_986_MG_FD_203504 | JGI IMG/M metagenome (GOLD analysis project Ga0310121, IMG submission 203504) | Marine microbial communities from Western Arctic Ocean, Canada - CB27_Tmax_986 | ecosystem: Environmental > Aquatic > Marine > Oceanic | place: Canada: Western Arctic Ocean | collected...
CGGTCCTGCTGGACCACCGCAGCGATCCTGAACAAAGCAAAGCTGAGTTTAAAAAAACCGGCCTTGAGGGCCCGGCTGACTGGAATCCTGAAGCGGTTGAAACACTGCTGCAAAGACTCGACTCTCTGTACGATCAGGCGCGTCTGGAGGAGGAGAGGCGTCAGCGGTGGGCGGATGAGAGAAGCCGCGGTGCGGAGTTGCAAGAGCGGAAGGATTTACTGGAGATTGATCGTGCGCAATGGCAGGAGGAGCTTGGTCTGGACTGGGACCACAACGAGCTCGATATCTATTTGCGCGTGGGGCAGTTACGGGCACTGTTTGAAGCCCGGCAGGGCCTTGCCGTGGCAGAAGCCGCACAAGAGGCCGCGGTCGCCAGCTTTGACAACCTCCTTGAGGAAATCACCCGGACCCTTCAAGAGTACGGCCTCACTTCTGTGGCTGATTGCGCGCTCGCCCATTCCACAGTCCAGGAGCTTGAGACCTTGCGCATCGCCTATACGGAGGCACAAAGTGATTTGCTGAGAGCCCGGGCCGACATGAAAAGAGCCGGGGACCAAATGAAGCGGAGAGAGGAAGAGCGGGCACAGGTTTTCGAGCTTGCCGGATTGACGGTTGGCCAGGAAGCCGAGTTACAGAGCCGGCTTAAAAAAATGGGGGACTATCAGTTAAAGAAAGCGGCCTACCATTCGGCGGTTACGCTGCTGCAATCCGCTGAAAACGCCCTCGGTGACGATCCCGGGCTGATGGAACTGGCCGAAGAGGAGATCTCCGACAGGCGCAGCAAGCTGGAGGCTGTCGCGGCAAAGAAAGACGAGCTCACCGAACGGAGGATACGACTACTGGAGCGCATCGAACAAGCTGAAGAGCGAACCGACATGGCCCAGAAGTTAGCCGGCCTCGAGCGGACTGCCGATGCGCTCAGGCTCCGTAGGGAAGAGGACCAGGCTGCCGTCATCGGAGACGCTCTGGCCAGGTTTGTGCGCCAGCGACATCATCAGGCGGATCAAACCGGTATCTTCTCAAGGGCCAGCAACCTGTTCACAAAGTTTACCCGGGGACGTTTTAAGCTGAACATCGACGACGATGTCGAGCACCCTCGCTTCAGATGTATTGATACGGCCACCGGACGGGGAAGGAGCATGCAGCAATTATCCAGCGGCACCAGGGTCCAGTTGCTCCTCGCCGTGCGCATCGCCTTCGTCGAGAACCAGGAGCAGGGAGGCAGGAAGATGCCCTTCATCCTTGATGAGGCGCTGGCCATCACTGACGAACAGCGGGCTGAAGAAATCATCAAGGCGGGCATCGACATCTGCTCAGACGGACGCCAGTTCTTCTATCTCACAGCCCAGCATGACGAGGTCGGGAAGTGGCGCCGCCTGCTTGAAACGACTGAGCTTCGGGTGAAAGAAATTGACCTCGCGGAGGTACGGGACTTCAGTCAAAAGGACCGTGTTCCGCCACAGGTATTTGAGCCGCCGCCCGCGGTCGAGTTTCCCGGTCCAGCCGGAATGGGTCACGAGGCTTACGGCAGGGCGCTGAGCGTGCCCTCCATCGACCAGGCCGCGACCGTCGGAGGCATCCATCTGTGGTACCTGATCGAAGATTCTGAGGAACTCTGTGAACTTCTTAATGATGGAATCAATCTCTGGGGCCAACTGGAGAATCTGGTGGAGAGTAAAAATTCAGAAAATCTCACCGCAAACTCTTCCCTCTATACACAAGCCTCAGCCGGCGCAAGGGTTCTGGAATTTGCGCTGAAATATCGCAGGATTGGTCGAGGTCGACCGGTCAGTCGCCAAGCGATTAAAGAATCTGACACAACCGGAAAGTTTTTCGAGGATGTTGTTCAACTGGTGGATGGCCTGGAGGGTGATGGAAAATTGCTGGTGAAAAGACTTGAGGCCGGAGAAGTTAAAGGATTTCGTAAACAGAAGACTTCGGACCTGGAGCAATACCTTGAAGACAATGGGTTTATCGATCGACAGAACCTGCTTTCAGACACTGAAATCAGGAACCAGATTCGGGAGGATGTCTACAAGGACACCGAGTCGGGCCTACTCAACCTTGAACGCATCAACTGGCTTATTCAACAGGTACTCAAGGAAGATGAATAACCATCCATGGTTGGATGTCGGTGGTTGCCTTGCAGCGGTTTGTCAGGGTCGGTAGGTTGCCGGGCGCCAGCTTGTACACCCCACTGGTTCTGCACCTGTAGCTGCGGCAACAACAGGAATTCGTTTGGAAAACGCTGTGTCGGTTCATCAGCGCCGCAAAACCAAAAATGGTTATGCGGTTGGTGGCGGTGCGCTACGGGTGGTTTCATCGTGACGTGGCGATTCCGTGTCGGAACCATTGCCGGGATCGTCGGCAATCGCCTCTGTCGCAGACTTCGAGGACAGGGCCGTGAACGCAGCACGGACCACCGGATTGGTAACGTAATAAATAAACAACAAGGGCATTGCCAGTTCGTGAAAAGCGGCCACGATGACAAGAATAAACACGAACTTGACTAACTGCTGGTAACTTACACGTCCCTTCACATGATGGCTGAAAGCACGTGGATAGGGCACCCGTGATACCATCAGGCAAGCAACGAACAGGGTTGCCACCGGCACGAATCCTGTGGTTGCAGATGTCAACAAATCAGCAAGCCACCTTGTCTGTTGTGTGAATACACCCGCAAAGTCACTGTGCGCCGCGTTGATGATCACCAAAGATGCTACCGTTCCCGCAGCTGCCGGTGAGGGCAAACCGCAAAACGGACGCCGGGACTCGTCCTCTTCTTTTCTGACGTTGAAGCGAGCAAGTCGCAGAACAGCGGCAAGCACGTAGAGTACCGCAATGACCCATAAGACGCGAGGGTGGAACACGTGAGAGAATTGCAGCATGAGAAAGGCAGGCGCGACGCCGAAACTGATGGCATCACTGAGGCTGTCCAACTGGGCTCCGAAGGCGCTGGTTTGCCGTGAAAGTCTGGCAACCGGACCATCCAGCATGTCGAAAATCATCGCTACGAAAATCAACAAGGCGGCAATGTACAAGTTGTTAGCTGAAGCAATGTCGGGTCCGACTTTTGCCGCGTAAGTGATGCTGCTAAATCCGCACGCCGAATTTCCCAAGGTCAACAAAGTAGGAACGACGGCAAACATCTGCTGGCCGCGCAGCCGTAGCCAAAAATGGGAAGTGGTAACACTCCGTCTTTGTTGTTTTGGCATGGAAGTCGACCTCACTCGTGGTGATTGGTATTCGATGGATACTTGACGACGACACTGGAACCCGCGCGAACCCGGTCACCAACTCTGACAAGTACGGATAAACCCTCTTCCTGAGGCAGCACGAGTTCCGTGCGTGACCCGAGTTTGATCATGCCGAATTGAGAACCGCGGTCCAGTCGTTCCCCGGGAGCAACCCAACAAACGATCCGTCGTGCGATCGCCCCCGCGATTTGACGTACGATGATGCGACGGTGAGGAACTCCGTCTTCCTCCAATTGCATCATCATCTGTTCGTTTTCGCGCGCCGACGCGGCGCGTAAGGCGTTCAAGAACTTTCCCTTGCGGTATTGCAAGCCAATGATCCGGCCAGCAACGGGCACGCGATTGATGTGCACATTGAATACACTCAAGAAAATTCCAATTACGATGGCCGGCCCACCAATGAATTCGTCGTGCGCAACATCTTCTACGGCGACGACCTTTCCGTCGGCTGGTGACACCACAAGGCCCGGGGCCTGCGGTATGTCCCGTGACGGATTTCGGAAAAACCAAGCGACAAACAGGGAAAGCCCAAGTACAACAAGTGCTGCGGGCCAGAAAACGAGGCCGATGATGACTGCCAGCGTCAGGCAGGCTCCGCTCAGAAGGATTAACTCTGCCAGTCCAACACGAGCGAAGGGCAAACGATCTCGCCAGACAAACGGGTCATCTTTTTCGTCCCAGCGGCACTCGGTTTGATTACGGTGGTATTTGAGATCGCGCGGGTCAAGGACTTCGTGCGGACACCCGTGGGGTTCCCCGCGGCGCGTACCTCGCATGCGTACTACGTACGACGGGCGAAAAGTCTTCAAATACCACCGTCGCAGAGTGCCCCACGCCAACTCGATCCTCATGCAGACACCACCACCGGGTTGAATCGATCGAATGTCTGAATGAAGTGGTTGAATCGGCAAGCGTTTTTCAACGTTGGGCGGGCGTGATGCGGTTTGCGATTGTGTCATCGGGCGTCTTGCAGATTCGGGTGACCCGCTTGATGAAAACGCAAATAATGGACTATAGCCGGAGGCAAATTCAAATAGACCAGTTGCTGGCGAAACTCGTACAGATTGAGGTACCGCTGTAATACTCTGCGGACCTGAGCGATACGACGCCGGTCCTCGCTGGTTGTCAAACGCCGTTTGATTTCGTGTATCCAGGCGTATTCAAAAAATGACAACGTTCCATCCGGTGCCAACAGATCTTCAAAATGTCTGAAGATACACTTTACCAGACCAACCGTGAAATTGTTGAAGGGTAAACCACAAATGATGAAATCATAGCCCTTTTCGGGTTTCCATTCCTGGACAGGCTGGTGCAGAATCCGCGTGCGGTTTGCCACTTGTTGAAAATGCGGTTCCGAGTCGAACCGCCGACGCAAGACATCGACAAACCTGTCATTCAACTCAACCACGTCGAATTGATCTTCCGGACCGATATTCCGGACCAGTTCACGAGTGACGGCGCCGGTACCGGGACCGACTTCCAGGATTCGCGCGGGCCGGCTGCGTTCGCGTAACGGTTCCCCTAATGCTCGGGCCAGATGGCGCCCGCTAGGAGTCAAGGCGCCAGTGGGCGCACCGTGATTGTGGAATTCACGAAAAAACGTCAGATATTCTGAAACTGTGTGTTTTATCATTCAAACCCGTGCGCCCCCATTCCAGCAATGAAGATACCCCCTAGTGTAAAAACATTTGAGCCGACCGGAAGTGCCTCTTTGGTTTGTGTCGAGAAACAGCGAGGAAATGTGGTCCCCTCGTCCAGCACAATCGGGGTATTCAGTAGATTCCGTTTGAAGCTGTTTTCAGAGAGAATCCCCGTCTGGTTATGCGGGTGTGTGGTATTCCCCGGTCCACATGAACAATTGGTGTCCGTGCGCAAAAGGCCTGTGCCCCGGCAGCAGTCGGACTGAACGGTTGCTAAACACAAACCAGTTAAGGAGCAGGAAAAATGTAGCAAAATTTTTTCTGCCGGCCGTTTTGGGGCCCGGTCGGGATGCTCGGCAGGCCGGGTGCGTAAACCAGAACGCGGCCTCGCCCGGCAGCGTTGTGGTGAGCAAAGCGACCTGGATGAATTTGCGACGAGAGAACGCACTCCCGTCGACCCCTTTGAAATCGCTTCTCGCGTCAGCGCAAATTTATGACTCGTCCCAGTGAGCATGCCGGCTGCCGCGGAGCAGTGTCAAGGCAACGAGTCCCAGCGACAAAATCACCCAAGTCTCCGGTTCGGGAACGGCAGTCGCTACACCGTATCCGAGGGGAGCGAAACTGACCGCCAGTTGGCTGTAGTCACCCAGGTCGATATCACCGTCCCCGTCGCCATCAGCCGTGGAGAAAAGACCACCGGAAGCCCAAGGATTAAAGTGGCCTGCCAGTTTGTTGTAGTCCGTCAAGTCAAGGTCTCCATCGATATCGGTGTCACTGGCACTGTAAGGAGACGCGCGGCCGTTTTCAGTAGCGGCTTCGGCGAGCCAGGCATCGATGTCCTCGCCATTGAGCGTGCCATCTCCGGTGAGATCATATGCTGAACCAGGTGCGCTGACTCCCACCACCAAGTTCCCTTGGCCGAACAGGTCGTCAATGTCTGACAGGTCGCATGCGGAATCACCACTGAAATCACACGCTGGGCCATTCGTGCCGGATCCGGACACGGTGAGGCGCGACGACAAGGCGTACATGGGGCGTTTCGCATAGGGAAGCGCTGAAAATCCTGCGCTAATCCACTGTTGATTCGTGGATTGCACCTGGCCGTGGGTGGGCGCGCCCTGCACCGGATCCTGTGGGTTACCACCACCGACACAGGATTCACCAAGCGGTAACAATCCGAAACAAGTACTTAAATTGGCAGTGCCCATGGAGTTTGTACCGGTCCATACATAAAGCGTTGTTGTTGGTATTGCGAACTGGGTTAACGACAACGTGTTATCGAGACTGACGCTTGTACCGGCCCAGAGGTCTGCGAACCCGTCTGCAATTTTTGTTGCACCGTCAAGCAGATACACAGGCGTGTCTGCGCCGACGACAGCATTGTCTCTGGCATCGGCTAGGCGCGTGGAACCGATTGCGTACCAGAAAACATTCTCATCAGTCCCCGTGAGTGTAGGATTCAGGGCCGCTTGGTCTTGCACAAACGTGTTGTAGAACTCGATATCCGTACTCTCCGCGCGTGTTTTGTCGTGGGTTACGAACGCCAGGTGGTAAGAATCCCCAGGATCCAGTCCGGTTGGAATCACAACAGCGTGAGCCGAGACGGCAGTGACAAGGGAGATACCAAAGGCAATGAGATGAATCATGCACCGAAACATGGATAATTTCCTTGGGTTAGCATCTCGGCTGACATGCCTTGTCACGACCTACTTGTTTTGCGAAGACGAATGTGGAGTCGTCCAGTGGAACCTGCAGGGCAGTGGAACCTGCAGGGCAGTGCTGCTTGCCATCAAACGGATAACAAAATAGCCACGATCGTTCTGCAACGCATGGACACGGAACGTCAGCAGCTGCTCGCTGTTTGCATTGTCAGTTTACATTGCCAACGGACGCCGGAGTGTTTTCGCGATAGGTTCATAAATACGGTTTCCAGTTTACTCCTGAAAAACCGGATTGCAATTCTTTTCCATCAAATTGTTTGGATTGGGGAAAACGATCTCCCATCCGTACAAGCCAGTGATGTTGGGCTACACAACGGTGAGTTCTTTAAAAACGACAGGCCGAATCCTGTCCTGTCCGGTTGCCACCTGACGAGGCATTGGAACTGAATGAGCAGGGGAGCCGAAGGTGACCGGTCAGCCGCGAGTGTTGGGACGGGTGGATTGTCGGATTTTTTTCGGATTACCCTGCAGTGAAGGAGAAAAAGGGAGCCAAAATGGCGCGCAAGCCTATCACCAACAGGACTGCGTAGACGACTCGACGTAGTGCCACACGAGGAAGCCGTTCTCCCAGGTAAAGTCCCAGCCACGTGCCGGTCATTGAGACCGGCAGCGCTGCCAATCCCAGGCCATAGGCAGCCGGGACCTCGTTTCGAAAGACGCTCAATAACAACAGGGCCTGTGGACCCAAGGTAACCACGAACACGAAAAACATAAAGCCGCGCGACCGATTTGCACTCCAATCGTGTGCCACCACCCAAAGTGCTATAAACGCCCCCCCCATGGAACAAAAACCGGCCAGGAAGCCACTACTTAGAAAGGCAACAAAAGTCCACGCTGGATGTAGTTTTTCGCGAGGTTCGACTCGACACAGCCATTGTACCGCTAGAACGACGATGAGAATAATGCCGACAACCCGTTTGACTTGATAGGGATCAATGGAATGGGCCTGCCAGAGTGCCCACAACCCGATGGGCAGCGAAACAAGACGCAGGATCACCGGACCCAGCGTGTCCCGATAATGGACGTCGTGTCGCAACCGATAAGCACCTAGTCCATTCTGTGGCAGGCTGGAAACGATGTTGACGGCGACGGCTTGTGGCAGGGAAAGCCCCACCAGTAACAGCAGCGGGATGCCGAATACGCCTCCCGCAAATCCAATCGAACCTTGCAGGAGGCCACCCGCAAAAAGAATAATCAGAATGGTGCTGATTTCGAATACTGAGAACTCGAACATGAACAGAGTCTAACCGATAACGGATAAGTCCGGCGAGCGGAGATTTTGTTTCTGGAAATTTTCGCGGGAACGCGTTAAAATCAGCTGGCAAGTCAGACAGGATGGAACACTTTTCTAGAATGAATTGAACCCATGATCCAACGCAAAGAATCTCGTCGCCGCTTTTTAACCACGACGTCTCAGGCCGTCGCCACAACGATTGCAGCGCCCTATTTCATTATTAAGCCGGCTCGAGCTGGGGAAGAGTCGAAAAACGACCGGCCCGTCCTCGGTTGCATTGGCACAGGCGACCGCTGGAGTGCTGTGGGACCCAATGCGATGAAATTGTCGGACTGTGTCGCCGTTTGTGATGTGGACGCTCACCACGCGGCGAAGGCCGTGGTGGCGGTACAGAAACGACAGGATTACATACCGGAGGTTTACGAAGATTATCGCAGGGTGCTGGATCGCAAGGACATTGACGTCGTGACCATTGTGACCACCGACCACTGGCATTCCAAAATCGCCATCGAAGCGATGCAGGCTGGAAAAGATGTTTATTGCGAGAAACCGCTCACCCTGACGATTGAAGAAGGAAAACAGATTTGTCAGGTGGCTCGGCAAACCGGCCGGGTTTTCCAAGTCGGTACCCAGCAGCGCAGTGAAATGAAGCAACTGTTTCTACAGGCGATTGCCATGATCCGTGACGGCCGCATTGGCCAGGTGAAAAAGGTGGTGTGTGACATCGGTGGTGCGCCGACGTGTGGCTCGATTCCCGTGGTCAAGGTGCCTTCCGCGTTGAATTGGGACATGTGGCTTGGTCAGGCTCCCGTTGTCGATTATCGCCATCAGGAGGGTGGGACCTGGGGAGATTCGCGTTGTCACTTCCAGTTTCGTTGGTGGTACGAGTACTCGGGCGGGAAACTGACCGACTGGGGGGCGCATCACGTGGACATTGGTCAGTGGGCCATCCAACAGAACGGACCCGGCCAAGGTGTTGTTTCTGTACAGCCCGTGCTTGCAGCGCATCCGGTGGACCTTCGTGACGGCATGCCCCTCCAGGAAGACCGTTACAATACGGCACACGAATTTCATGTCAGGTGCCAGTTTCAAAACGATGTGGAAATGAATATTGTCAGCCAATCGACCGATGGAAACGGAATTTTGTTCGAAGGAACGAAAGGCCGCTTTCATGTCAGTCGGGGTCGTATCCTAGGGAAGCCCTTTGAGGACCTCCAGCAAAATCCTTTGCCCGAAGATGCCCTTGTCAAAGCTTATCGTGGCAAGCAGCCGGGGGGTGAAAATGCACATATGCGAAACTTTTTTGAGTGCATCCGATCACGGGATCTGCCGATTTCGGATGTGTTCACCCACCATCGGGCACTGACGACGTGTCATTTGGCAAACATCGCGATGCGCTTGAACCGGTCAATCCGGTGGAATGCTAAAACAGAACGAATCGTCGGCGACCAAGAAGCCGACACTTGGCAGCGTCGCACCCAGCGCAAAGGTTTTGAAATCCACGTCTGACCAGTGGCCAATCGGACCCCAGAGGATAAAGATCGCGTCAGACTGTCTTCTGAGACGACAACGCTGTGCGGGTAATTTTTGGTGTGGGGAGACTTTGGCCGTGAAGGGTGTCATGACGTGGAAGTTGCAGGCTGTCGCCCTCCGGCGGCAGGCGTTTACCCTGGTTGAATTGTTGGTGGTGATGGGAATCATTGCCATCCTCCTTGCGATGCTGTTGCCAGCGGTGCAAGTGGCACGTGAGGCGGCGAGGCGTTCCGATTGTGCAAACAACATGAAGAACATGGGGCTGGCGGTTCAGAATTACCTAACCTCGTTTCGGGTGTTTCCACCGGCAAACAGCGTTGAACCGCCTCGGCACAGTTTTGTCACGCGCATTCTGCCCTATTTTGAACAGGGCGAATTGTACAGTGAAGTTGATTTGCGGTTGAATTGGAATCATGTCGACAATCTGTCCCACACGAAGCAGGATCTAGGTGGGATACTCATCTGCTCATCAGCACCCGGAAACAGGGAGAATGACCACGTAACGGATTACACCGTGGCGACTCGGATCAGTTCGGCAACCGGATCGGGGATTGGCACGTTGGTGGGCACTGGAATAGTGACTGATCGAGGGGCGGACAGGTATCCCCATTGGCACGGGGTCATGCAGCCTATCGATGGGAGGAAGGGTAGAATCGTGCGTCCGGCCAGCATTCGAGACGGCATGTCCCACACGATCATGATCGTGGAGGTGGCAGGCCGGCCCTATGTCCACGAAGGAAAGAAATTTACGGCCGGTTTGACCAGCACTCACCGTTGGGCTAACTGGCAGGTTACCATTGTCATCAACAAATTCTGCGGGTCGTCCAGGATGATCAATTGTACTAACAGCGACGAGATTTACAGTTTCCACCCGGGCGGTAGTAACTTTACCTATGCGGACGGTTCCGTTCATTTTTTGAATGAATCGTTAGCCGCGGATTCGTTGGTGTCACTGGTGACGGTTGCCGGGGGGGACTGAACAAAGCGATTCGTGGTTTGTCCTCTCGGTTGTCTTTGTGTGATGATTCCCGCGCTCCACGAAGTCACCGAAATTTCTTTTCACGGATGCTTTTTCAGTAGTACGGTTTTATTTTTCCCCCGAGGTGCGCGAAACCAACCTGGATGCATCCTTCCAGGTGTCCAGGGTTTTGTGTTCTCCGACATGGTTTGAACCTCGCACCAAGCTGGTTTCCCATTCGACGGCCAGCATCACACAATTGATTCCCGATCCAATTCCCAGCATTCCGACCTTGTCACCCTCCTGGAGAAAACCACTTTCGGCGCCCAGAGCCATGGTGATCGGCAAAGCGACAGAACCAGTGTTTCCGAGCCATTCGAGTGTCGTGTAGTCTGCCGCTGGGTCGAGCCCCAGCGACTCGAGCATCAATCGTCGATGAATGGAACCGACCTGGTGGCAAAAGGTTTTGTCGATGTCGTCCCGCGCCCAGCCTGATTCAAACAAAAATCGTTCAAACGTCTCGGTTCCCGTGCGGATGCCTTCCTGCATCAGGCGTTCAGAATCAGTATTCATCAATGGCTGCATGCCGCTGGCTACGGACTGGTCGGAACCGCTGTGGCATAGTTGGTGGTAGTCGGTATTGGCGTGGGACATGGCAGCAGTTAAGCGGTTGCCTGTCTGGCTGAGTTCACGATCGGTTAACACGACTGCACAGCTTGCCGAACCAATCGTGAGTGACGCAATCGCCGTTTTCACAGAGTTCCGTGTTAACGATTCGTCAGCGTTGAGGGTAGCAATTGTGGTTTCCACTAATTCCCTGCCTCCTTCACTACCCACCACGATTCCCACGCGAATCTGGCCCAACTCAATCATGTTGGCTACTTGGATGATTCCGTTCAGAATGCCCAGACAGGCATTGGATACATCATAAATCATGCAGTCTGCTGGCAAATCAAGGTGATGATGGACGGCGCACGCGGTCGCCGGTTCCAAGTGATCCCGACAGACGGAAGCGTGTACAAGACTACCAACGAGTGCGCGATCCAGGCCGCTGGATTCCAAGGCGGCGTCGGCACTGGCAACGCTATTTTCGCTGGGCAGGGTCCCGGGTTGCCAGAATCTCCGCTCACGGATCCCTGTGATCAGTTCAAGTCTTCCTTCGGGGAGACGGAGTCGACGATAGACGGGTTCCAGACGCTGTTCTAACTCCGTCGAGGTGACGATTTCTTCCGGCAGCGTGTAACCAAACGATTCAAGGCAGACATTTTGATACAGCATGTGTAGGCGAGTCCAGGGTGCGCGACGAGGTTACCTTTGAGTGTCGAAAGGGGCTGGCGGCGTGTCAAGTGGCAACCCGCTCTGGCGGACATGTGGCGGCGGTGGAGATTCAAAAAGGACAAGTTATTGCGAGAATATTGGGGTTAGGAAATTTGAGGAAATAAAATTAATGTAGTCCGTTACACGATGTAGTGGTGGGGTTGGTTGGTTAATACAAAATAGGCGGTATGCTTGCTAAAGGGTTCGGAAACGTTAAAGTTGCCTCCGACTTATGTTTTCCCAACAGGTCGATACGGCGTGAACCATCGGAGTAACTGAGGCCAGCAGAAACGGATGTCGCTCTTACGTTGTGCCTAGGACGGGTAACGTTACTCGGCAGTAAATGTTGGCAGCAAGCGGTAACTTTGGAGTGCCTGCTTAGAAAGCTGGGCGTAACAGGTTGCTGACCCTACCTTTGCTGCACGTTTACGCTTGTCTCAGCGGTAAAGTCCGCTGAGCCCTCTACCCGCCTGATCACGTGTTGAGTCCGTGTGGATTCAGCAAAAGGGTCGCATCGATGCAATTGTGCCGGCCAAAAGCTTGCTCACGTTTGTGAAAGGGATTTTTATGCAAACGAAACCGCTGATTGGCATTAATTCTGACTATCGTTCCGCTAACAAAAGTCGACCGTCCTACTCGGTTGTTTGTGGAGGTTATTTTGACTCCATTCTCAAGGCTGGTGGTATCCCGGTGATTCTGCCACCCTTGTGTGACAGGGATGATATTAATTCGGCGCTGGAAGTGTTGCAGGGTTTTCTCCTAATCGGTGGTCCTGACTTGGACCCGCAACGCGATGGTTTCATGCGTCACCCGAGTGTACGACCGATGGAGAACCGTCGTGAGAGTTTTGATCGCGAGTTGGTGGATGCGATTGCCGAGCGAAGCCTGCCGGTACTAGGGATTGGTGTGGGCTTGCAACTGATCAACGTGTCACAAGGTGGCAATCTTTTTTTGCATGTTCCCGAAGACATTCCTCGGGCCCTTCCACACAAAGATCAGTTGGACATCAATCATCGGCATGGTCTGGAAGTCGTACCCGGTACGATCATGGAACGTGTTTACGGGGACGGAGAAGTTCGTGTGAACAGCATGCACCATATGGCGATTGACGAACTGGCACCGGGATTTGCTGTCACTGCCCGTTCGCCTGATGGAGTGATCGAGGCGATCGAAAGCCAGGTGGAAGATTGGTTTGTCTTGGCTACACAGTTCCATCCCGAGGGGGAATCAGCCTCGGCCTTAGATCAACGGATCTTCGAGGAGTTCCTGGCTGGAGTCAGCCACAGCTCTTTGGGGATGCGCATGGTCGCCTAGAAGGTGATTGGGCTCCCGGATTCCCTCAGGGTTTTCGGGAGCCGGTTCGTGTTGACGTTCCTGTCCCTTTTGTAGTGCAGCAGCTAGCGCTGTTCCGGCTGTGCCCCGTTTGTCTGCTGCGGCGAGTTCGGTGTGGCGTTGGCCATGGCGATCGAGCCGGCTCTTACGTGAGAAACGAAGTCCATGTCCTGCAACGATCCGGTTCACGGCTCCGGCGACAGGCCCGAATTCGATCCTTTTCGCCTGCAGCACACTGCGGAGGCGAGACAGCGTCACTTTGTGGGTCTGAGCCTCTCCCGTGATGGGAGTTCCTTGGCAGGTAGTGTCGTGCAAACTTTCGGGGCGGGGCTGGAAGCGGAAGCTCGAGCAGTCTCTTCGATGTCTCTGCAGTTACCCGCCAGTTTACGGAAGAGGTGGCAGGATTTTGACGAACTTTCGTCGCCACCGGGCGGGTTCGTCGGAGAAGTCCCCGTGATGCTCGCTGAATTGGCGGAGTATCAGGCGACGATGGTCCATCGGTTGATGACAGAAACGCGACTGGGCCCCGACCAACTGCTGGCGATTGGGGTGGAGGACCCGGGTCTTTGGTGTGAATTACAGGAAAACCACCGTTGCTATCTTGGTTTGTGTGACGCTGCGCGTCTGTCGGAGGCGACGGGAATCAGTGTCATCGACGGATTTCCGGCCAGGGACGTTTCTCAGAATGGCCGGGGAGGGCCCTTGAATCCTCTGCCGTTGTGGATTTTGTTGCGCAGTATCGACTCGTCAGCAACATCCACATGGTTCGTTGTGGAATTGAAAAGATCGATTCGCGTGTCATGCTTTTTGTTTTCGGCGGCAGACTCGCTGCCACGGGTCCTTTCTTTTCCTGTTGAACCTGGCCTGTTGCTGTTGGATTTGCTGCTGAGCAAGATGACAGCGGGTGAGCAGGCAATCGACCAAGGGGGTCGTCTGGCCGTTCAGGGCCAGAAGATTCCGGAGCTTCTGGACGCCTGGAAGGCTGTTGATGCCTTCCAGGAGCCTTCACCGTGGAGCCCGAGGGCTGTCCGTCCAGTGGCGTTTATCGAAAGGCTGGAGGAGTTACCCCACCATGATTTGTGGTCGTTGCAGGACATTCTTTGCACAGCGACGCATTTGATTGCGGAGGGGATTGAACGTGCTGTCGAAAGGTGTCGAACTGCTGATGACCGGGTGGGTGCTCAAGGTATTCTTTACGGTGGCGGCAGCCAGAACGGGCTGATCGTGCAGCAGATTCGTGCGCGACTTTGTGAGACTTCCTGGTGCGTGCCCCGTGATTTAGAATTGGAGGACGCTGCCCTTGGAAGTACACAAGCAGCCTTGCTGGCCCTGCTCCATGTGGATCACGTACCCGCTAATTTACCCCAACTCACCGGTGCCGAAACACCTCGTGTCTTGGGTCGACTCACACCGGGTACTCCGTTCAATTGGCATCGCCTCTTGGAATTGATGGCGCAAAATAAGCCGAGCATGGTGTCCTTGAGGCGTGCGATGTGAGGGGACTGCATCTCGCTCCGTAGATGTCTCGGTTTTCGATGAACGGGTAAACGTCACTGCCGGCCAATGGTTCCGCTCCCTGGACCTTATTGGATGTGATGCACCGTAGCTAAGAAACGATTCCCCGATGACATGCTTCAAGGACTATCAGCTTGCCCCTTGAGTGTACGTGGGTCTCAGCGTCTCGGGTGGCGAAAAGTCGTGGACTAAGCTGCCAACATTGCCACGAGCGCTCTCATCCAGGCAGGATGTGCCGGCCAGGCGGGGGCTGTCACAAGATTTTCGTCGACATGGACGTTGTCGAAACTACTACTGGCGTCGATGTATTCGCCTCCGACAGCCTCAATTTCGGGTTGCACGCTGGGATAGGCGCAACAGGAACGACCTCGCAAGATGCCCGCGGCGACCAGGATCTGGAGACCATGGCAGATCGCTGCCAGGGGCTTGCCGGCGCCATCGAAGTGACGCACGATTTCAAGCACCTGCTGGTTGAGTCGAAGATACTCGGGGGCACGGCCTCCAGGAAGAATCAAGGCCCGGTAATCGGATGCCTGCACGCGATCAAAGTCGGCGTTCAATTGAAAGTTGTGGCCTCGCTTTTCACTGTATGTCTGGTCCCCTTCAAAATCGTGTACAGCCGTTACAACCGATTCTCCGCTGCGTTTGTCTGGACAGACCACATCGACTTTGTACCCCAGCATCAACAGAAGCTGGTAGGGAACCATTGCTTCATAATCTTCGACGTAGTCACCAACAATCATCAGTACGCGTTGGGTCATATTGAATGTCTCTCACTCTGTTTCAAGGTGGTGTATTTTTCGTTCACGCTGCCGACAAACTTGCAAGGCTGGCGTCGGTAACTCGACCCGTTCCTCCCTGCGGTTGTTGACCTTGTGAACTCTAATCTTTACCGATTATACGAGCAACCAAGGCAAACTGGATGCTTTGGGTTATTTCTGCCGATAAGCCAGATCAGATAGGAGCACTTGCCACGGACGGGTCGGACTAAAGTTTGTTCCCTGATGATTCAGGCGGTTTCCAGAAATCCTGGAACCCTGAACGGGTTTGATTTGGCATGAGTGTTCAACCTCCGCATTTTCTGCTCTTTTCGGGTGTCTGTCGTGGTGAAGCAGAGAGGTCTGCAAGGACACCACGCTGGCGGTTTGTTCTCGAATCTGTGGGTGGTCAGGATTCGATTGAAGCTGTCGATTCTGAACCGGGAGTCCAGGGAGAGAGGCTGGAACTGCTGGCTGTTGTACGTGGATTGGAGGCTTTGGACCAGCCTTCGGCAGTCACTTTGATTACCCCCAGTCGTTATGTGAATTCCGGATTGCGGTTTGGCATCCAACAGTGGCGACAGAATGGCTGGCGATGGGAGCGCTTTGGTCAACGCGTGCCAATCAAGAACGCAGACTTGTGGCAACGAGTTGACGTGGCCCTGCGGTATCATGATGTGGATTGCAAATATTGGCGACTGGATACTGGAGACGAGTGTACGGATGTTAGCGACGAATCGTCGTCGCAGGAGAAGATGGTTCACGTCAGGACACGTTTCTTGTTTCATCGGCGCGGCTGTTCCCTTTTGCGGGCGATTTGGTTGTGGTTCAGGGCACGGTCTGGCATCAACTGGTACCCCCAGGCCGGTCGAGTCGGTTGGAACTGAGGAGAGTGGACAGGTTTCGTTTTGAAAGGTTTGACGGCCATGTCGATGGATGTGGATGTCCGTCCGACGCCGGTTGGCGTACAATCGTTTGAGTGGCTCAGTAAGGAGATTCAGCAGATGCGCACGGGAGTTCAATTGGACAGTGTTGCAGCACTTTTGGACGGTACCCACGAAAATCCGTTCGAAATTCTGGGGCCTCACCAGATTGAAGAGGAAGGGCGCCGTGCTCTTGCAATTCGTGCCTATTTGCCCGAAGCAACTCAGGCCTGGGTCATCCATCCGGCACATAACCGGACGAGTCCCATGCGCCGGATTCATCCGGCAGGGGTTTACGAGGCACTTTGCCCCGAATTGGAGGGGCAGGGAGGGGGTACGTATCAATTGCAAGTCGCCGACAGGCGAGGTGAAATATCGATCATGCACGATCCTTACTCTTTCCAACCACTGCTGACCGATTACGATCTGCATTTGCTGGGTGAGGGCAAGCACTGGCATGCCTACGAAAAACTCGGGGCGCAACTTCGTTCCGTTGATGGTATCGAAGGGGTGAATTTTTCAGTGTGGGCTCCGAACGCGCGCGGCGTGAGCCTGGTGGGTGACTTCAATGGCTGGGATGGGCGTCAGCACCCCATGCGGAAGCAAATTCCCGGTGGAATCTGGGAGTTGTTTGTTCCGTCATTGAAGCCCGGTGAGATTTACAAGTTTCGCATCACTTCCACCGATGGCGTCGTTGACAAGTTTGATCCCTACGGGTTCGCTTCGGAATTACCACCCCGCACCGGGTCGGTCGTGGCGGATTTGAAACGCCACCAATGGAATGACAGTGACTGGCTTGAGCAACGTGCCAGAACCAATCCATTGGAGCGGCCGATTTCGATTTACGAGGTTCACTTGGGAAGTTGGCGCCAAGGTGGCGACGGGCCGCACGGATGGCTGAGTTACCGTGACTTGGCTCATCAACTGAGTGAATACTGCCTTCAGATGGGTTACACGCACATCGAACTGTTGCCGGTGAGCGAACACCCCTACTCGGGAAGTTGGGGATACCAGACGGTAGGTTACTTTTCCCCCACCAGTCGACATGGTAGTCCCGAGGATTTCATGTACTTTGTGGAACATCTTCACCAGCAAGGTATCGGGGTGATCATTGATTGGGTTCCTGCTCACTTCCCCCGGGATGCTCACGGGTTGCGACGCTTCGACGGATCCCCACTTTATGAACATGCCGACCCACGGCAGGGCGAACATCCCGACTGGGGAACGATGATCTTTAACTACGGTCGACATGAGGTCCGGAATTTTCTGCTCAGTAATGCCCTTTTCTGGATAGATAAATACCACATTGACGGTTTACGAGTTGATGCTGTGGCGTCGATGTTGTACCTCGATTACAGTCGCGAAGACGGGCAATGGATCCCCAATGCGTACGGAGGGCGTGAAAATCTCGACGCGGTCTCGTTGCTCAAGGAATTCAATGAGCAACTGCACTGGAAGTTTCCCGGAGTGCTGACCATCGCTGAAGAATCGACGTCCTATGCTGGAGTCTCGCGACCGACGGACTCGGGCGGATTGGGATTCAGCCTGAAGTGGAACATGGGTTGGATGAACGACACGTTGCGGTACATGCGGCACGAACCAATTCATCGCAGTCACCACCACTCGGAACTGTCATTCAGCCTGGTTTATGCCTTTAGTGAAAACTTCACCCTGCCCCTGTCCCACGACGAAGTCGTCCATGGGAAAGGATCCTTGTTGGATCAGATGCCCGGCGATCTTTGGCAGCGCTATGCGAACCTGCGTTTGCTCTATTCCTACATGTGGACCCATCCGGGGAAGAAACTGCTGTTTATGGGAAACGAGTTTGGTCAGTGGAATGAGTGGAATCACGACACCAGCCTGCAATGGGAGCTGTTGCAGTGTAATTCGCACCGGGGTTTACAGAAACTGGTTACCGACTTGAATTCCCTTTATCAACGTGAGCCAGCGTTGTACGAGGTCGATTTCGAGCCGCACGGTTTTGAATGGATTGACTGTGAAAACTACGGAGATAGCGTGTTCAGCTATATTCGCAAGGCAAAAAATGCAGAGGATCTACTGGTCGTTGCCTGCAACTTCACACCGGTGGTGCGTCACCATGTGCGTCTGGGAGTACCTCGCGCTGCTTGGTATCAGGAAGTGTTCAATAGTGATTCGGAACACTATGGTGGCAGTAACGTCGGCAATTATGCAGGTCTGGGAGTTGCCGAAGTGGAGAGTCACGGACGACCGCATTCCATAGAAGTTTCTCTACCACCTTTGGCCAGCGTGGTGTTCAAACCAGTAGACGGATAGGCTCTTGACTTGCCCGGTATCGGCTCAGCGTAAGGATTCCAGACGCGGGGGCCGTTTCCAGACGACCTTCTTGTCGTTGACGAGCTGGTCTAACCACTCTGTCATCATTTCGCGAGATTCATATTGAGACAGCTGAGTCAATAACGGATGGTGCCCATCGGACTCGTCCAGCAGTTGAAAGAATTCTCTGCGACGCGTCTCCAGGTCAGGTACTTCCTCCGTGATTTGCACCGCATATACCTTATTCTGTTGGTGGTTGAACGCCGTCCCTGCTTCCCCGACAGCTAGTGAAAAAACGTCGCGAAGGAATCCCGGACCGGCATCCGGCAGATCGGGAACACGGCTGAGATGCATTTGAGGAGATCCACCCGTGAAATTTGAAATGGTCATCCACGTGAAGGGACCAACTTGCTTGGCTGCTCGTTGGTTTTCGATCTGGCTGAGCGATTCCTGGCTGTTGTTCGCTTGTTCAGCAAGTTTTTGAGCCGCCTGCAGCGCGAATTGCAGTGCTGCCTGCTGTTTCCAGGCGTCCATGACCTCTTCCTTAATTTCTGAGAGTGGGGGAACGCGAGATTCCTGTTCGTCAGTCTTCCAGAATGCGAAATACGTCTCCATGCCCGGCAATCGACTGGAAGCCAGGGTCTGTTTTGGCATGAAGGCGAGCAGGGTTTCATTTCCGAAGACCAAATCAAGGAACGGGGTTCCACTCAATCCTTCGGTCGATCGAGAACGTCCGATTTTGTACGAGTTAAACATTTCCCGTTGATCGGTGAGGGGAATGATCCCGGCTCTCAAACCCAATTGCTCTGCCAGATCGTTAAAGTCGGGTCGTTTCAGTTCGGTTGTTTCTTTTTTCCCCGCCAGCTCATTTGCTTTTCGCTCCTGGTAGTCTTCAAAGTACCTGGAGAGTTTGCTGCGCGCCTCACGCATGCGCTCGGTGACGCGATCGTGCGCTGTGGGAATGGCCATAATTTCCCGGATACGGTCGCCGACTTCTGCCAGTGTCTGGTAGCCATGATCGGGTTGATCTGACGCCTCGGAAACTGTTGGGGTGTTGCTAAAGTCCAGGTCAAGGTCGCTGGTCGGATCGGCAGCGATTGTTTCGTTCTCGGCGGTTTCTGTCGTTCCCTCTGAATCGAGCGACTCGGCCGAATCGTCGTCAAG
>Ga0310121_10002057_pt1 | contig 19644 bp, 21 predicted proteins | sample CB27_Tmax_986_MG_FD_203504 | JGI IMG/M metagenome (GOLD analysis project Ga0310121, IMG submission 203504) | Marine microbial communities from Western Arctic Ocean, Canada - CB27_Tmax_986 | ecosystem: Environmental > Aquatic > Marine > Oceanic | place: Canada: Western Arctic Ocean | collected...
CCGCCCGGCAGCTAGCTCTGGATATCGAGCCGTCTTTCGATGCCGACGAGGTCGACGACCTGCAACGGGAGACCGCGGAGGGAGTCTTCCTGCTGAGCGAGGTCGGCGACGTCGACCTTCACGCCTCGGAAGATACGTCCACCTCGGTAGACCGAGCCTCCATCGGCGGCCTCCTCACCGGAATGGAACTCCTCGCCGTGGACGCGTCCCTCGACGTTCAACGTCGTGCCCGTTCCGCGTTCTCGACGGTGAGGGACAGTGTCCCGACGCTCGCCGGCATCACCGCGAGCATCGGTGACCTTCGCGAGGTCCAGGGACGGATCAGGTCGAGCATCGGCAGCCGGGGGGAAGTCCTGGACGCCGCGGCGCCGGGACTCTCGGACCTACGTGCCCGTGTACGCGATGCATACCAGGACATCACCGACGCGTTGGAGAAGGTCATGCAATCGCCTATCGGACAGGAGGCCCTGCAAGACCAGGTGATCTCCGTCCGAGGCGAGCGGCTCGTCGTGCAGGTCAAGACCGACCATCGCCATCGCATCGCCGGCATCGTCCACGACGCGTCGAACACAGGTGCGACCCTGTTCGTGGAGCCGTTCGCGACCGTTGATCTTTGCAACACCTGGAGAGAGCTGGCGCTGGAAGAGGAGTGGATGGTGAGGAGGGTCCTGCTGGAGATGTCTGGGATCGTCGGGGCGGTCGCCGAGGACATACGGCGCGGCAACGAGATGACCGCGCGGTTGGACTTCATCCTCGCCCGGGCGCGATACAGCTCCCAGCTAGGCGGGGTCCCGGCGACTCAAGAAGAAGCGGCCAGGCCACTCATTCGGCTGAACGAGGCCAGACACCCTCTGCTAGGCGCCGACGCCGTACCAATCACGGCGCAGATCGATCGAGAGCAGCCTGTCCTGGTCATCACCGGACCCAACACAGGCGGCAAGACGGTCGGCATGAAGACGGTCGGCCTGCTGGCCTTGATGCATCAGTCCGGCCTCCGGATTCCCGCGCGCGACGGCACAGTGCTCCCCGTGTTCGACGGGATATACGCCGACGTAGGCGACCAGCAGAGTATTCAGGGCTCCGTGTCGACCTTCGGTTCGCACATACGCAACGTCATCGACATCTTGAACCACGCAACCGCCGACTCCCTGGTACTGCTGGATGAGCTAGGGACCAGCACCGATCCCGAAGAGGGCTCGGCTCTCGCGAAGGCTATCCTCGGCCACCTCGCGTCGCACGGAGTCACGACGATTGCCACGACCCACCATCGGACCGTCGCCGCGTTTGCGGAAGCTACAGAAGGAATGACGAACGCCAGCGTCGACCTTGACACCGATACCCTTCAGCCCACCTACCACCTGACTCTTGGCGTGCCGGGTCGGAGCTACGCGATGTCGGTGGCTGCCCAACTGGGGGTACCCGAAGAGATCATGGCCGAGGCCCAATCGCTCCTCGAGCCAAACTATCGCCGGTTCGAGGACTGGCTGGGCGAGTTGCAGAACGAGCGCGACCGGCTAAAACAGAAGATCGAGGAAGCGGAGACCGCTGAGCGCCAGGCCGACGCGGCGAGACGCGAAGCCGAAGCCGAGCGCGAAGAGCTGGCGGCTCGCCGGGCTGAGATACTGCATCAGATTCGCGGCGAACTCGAGGCCGAGTACGAGAACGCAAGACGCCGGCTGCGCCGCGCCGAATCGTCCCTCTCCTGGCATGTGTCGCCCGAACTGGTGGAAGAAGCCGGCTCGGAGATCGTCGCAGCCAAAGCACAGATCGAAGCCGCCGAACAGCGGGTCCTGCTACCTCCTCCCCCAAGACCGCACGATGAAAGAATCGAGGTCGGAGACATAGTAATGGTCGGCGGTCTCAACGCTCGCGGCAAGGTACTCGCCATCCCGGAAGAGGGGGACGAAGTCGACGTTGCAATCGGCAGCGTTCGCTTCCGTCTCGACATCCAACGCCTGACCCGGGCTCCGGAGGAAGAAGAGGACGAAAAGCCGCAGTTGAGCGCCGATAGGGACGTGAGCTACAAGCTAGGTCCGATTCTACCTGCTGCCGAGCTGCACATCCGAGGAATGCGCGCCGAAGACGCGATGATCAAGGTCGAGGAGTTCCTGGACCAGGCGCTCAGAGACGGGCTGAGCTCGGTCCGCATTATCCATGGAAAGGGCACAGGCGTTCTCCGGCACGCGGTGGGAGAGTTACTCGACAGTCATACGCTGGTCAAGTCATATGCCACCGAGGAACGCGAACGAGGCGGCACTGGCGCGACCGTCGTAAAGCTTCTGTGAGACAGTGCTGCAGCAATCCATAGAGTGGTTGACCGTCGTAGCGGCGATTTGGGGAGCCCTCATCGCATGCAGCTCACCCGCGCCGGCAGACGGGACGGCGCCTCAAACCCAGCCCCGCGTGGCGAACACCGTAGTCGGCACGCCTGCGTCACCCGCGGCCCCGACCGCAACCCCTAACCCCAGACCCCTGACCGCCGCGGTGCGGATAGGCGGCGCTGTATTCGGGGCCGAGCTGGCCGTCACTCTGGCGCAGCGCACAGTCGGCCTTTCGGGGAGAGACAACCTGACTCCCAATACAGGAATGCTCTTCGTGTTCGAATCCGGCTCGGCATCCTCGTTCTGGATGAAGGGAATGAGGTTCCCACTGGATTTCATCTGGATATCGGGCGAGTGCCTCGTGGCGGACATCACCCGCGACGTGCCCGTCCCGGAGGCCGGAGCGTCGTCTATTCCGAGCTATTCGGCCCAGGCGCCGGCCGCCTACAACTTCGAGATTAAAGCCGGTGACGCCCGGAATCACGGCATTGAGATCGGCGACGCAGTGCTTTTTTCGGGACTGCCTGAGCGATTGGCCGGATCGTGTGAATGACCGAGGACACCCGATCGGGCGCCCTCTGCTAAGAAGCTCGTCGAATAGCGGCGCTTACGGGTGGTAGATGACCATCTTCAGCTCGGTCATCTCCTGGACCGCGTACTTCGGACCCTCTTTGCCCATGCCGCTGTCTTTCAAGCCGCCGTAAGGCATCAGGTCGGCGCGCCACTGGGGGCCAGCGTTGATCTGAAGATTGCCGGAGTCGACCTCGCGGGCGAACTTCATTGCCCAGTCGATGTTCTGCGTAAAGATAGCGGCGCTCAGCCCGTAGTTGGTGTCGTTGGCCAATGCGATGGCTTCCTCAATGTCCGAGACCGGCGTGACGGCCACAGCCGGTCCGAATAGCTCGTCGCAAGAGACCCGCATCTCAGGCTTGACGTCAGCGACCACGGTCGGCTGATGCATTGCCCCGGAGTATTCTCCGCCTACCAGCGTCCTTGCCCCGGAGCCGACGGCTTCTTTGATCCATTCGTTCACCCGCACGGCGTCCTCGGCCCGGATCATCGGGCCCATCTTGACGCCCTCTTCGAGAGGGTTGCCGGTGGTGATTCCCTCGACCCCTACCTTGAGCGCGTCTAGGTAGTCACCGTATATACTCCGGTCCGCGATGATCCGCTGGGCCGATATGCACACCTGACCGGCGTTGGAGAACCCTGTAGCGACCGTCGCGCCGACGACCTTCTGTATGTCGGCGTCGGGCATCACGATCAGCGGCGAGTTGGAGCCCAACTCCATCGTGATCTTTTTGAGGCCCGCGGTCTTGCAAATGTGCTCGCCCACGTCTCTGCTGCCGGTGAAGGTGATCTTGCGGACGCGGGAGTCGGCGACCAGAGCGTCGCCTATGACTCCGCCTGAACCGGTGATGCACTGGATAGCTTCGTCGGGCACGCCCGCCTCCAGCAGCAATTCGGTCAGCTTGAGCGCCGCGAGAGGGGTGTCCGTCGCGGGCTTGAGAACAACCGAGTTTCCCGCCGCTAACGCCGGCCCCACCTTGTGGGTGACAAGCATGAGCGGGAAATTGAAGGGACTGATAGCGGCGACGACCCCGCAGGGAACACGGATCGTGAAGCCCAGCTGGCCCGTCCAGTGCGGTGCGCCGTCGAGAGGGATCGTCTCACCATAGAGACGCTTCGCCTCCTCCCCCGACAGGCTAATCGTCTGGACCGCTCGGGCGACTTCGACCCGAGCCTCGCCGATGACCTTGCCCTCTTCCATCGTGATCGTGCGGGCGAAGTCCTCGGTGCGCTCCTCCAGCATATCGGCCGCTTTCCTGAGGACCTTGAAGCGCTGATGGGCTGGCATCGCCTTCATGACTTCAGCGCCGCGAACGGCGCTGGCAATCGCCTTGTCGACGTCCTCGACACTCGCGCGGGGCACGGTATCGAAGGCCGAGTTGTCATACGGGTTCACGACCGGGATTCTGTCGTCCCTGTCCTCCCACTGGCCGCCTATGAACATCTTCATGGTCTAAACCTCCGTGAGCTTTCTTGGTGGGGTATGATCCGAAGATTCAGCCGCCGCTGAAGACTCGGTTGCGTTTGCCGTCCTCGCAATCGACGTTTCTACAGAACCAGAAGACGCCCGGCATGGGAGGAAGACGCACGCCGTCCTTCTCCCTGCGCATAGGTTCGCCGCAGTTCGGGCACGCCGCCTGATTGCTCTCGTTTGTCGTGGTCATCGTGCGAAATCAAGCACCATGATATCACCTGCCGTGGCTCCAGGCACCGCGTCGATGCCCCCTTGTGACCCGGTCGTTTTGCCGTTGACTGTCTCCGACGCCGGTAATATACTCGGCCCGTTTTCGGAACTGTTGCGAACATCGAACTCGATCGGTTGGTGAGGGTACTGTGAAGGGCAAAGTGGCCATCGTCACCGGCGGCGCGGGGGGCATCGGCTCCGCTGTCTGCCGCGCTTTTGAACGAGAAGGCGCCGCAAGCGTGGTGGTCGACATGAACGGCGACCGCGCGGAGCAAGTCGCCGCCGAGATCGTCTCGCGGGGCGGTAACGCCCTGGCGGTCGAGACGGAAGTGACGTCCGAGTCCTCCGTAAACGCCGCTGTCGAACGAGCGGTGGCGGAGTTCGGACGAGTCAATTTTCTGGTCCACTGTGCCGGCAACAACGTCAAGGCGCCCGTCCTCGATCTGGCGGCCGAGCAGTGGGACCTGGTACTCAACACACATCTCACGGGCGCGTTCCTCTTCTGCAAAGCCGTGGGCAAGCAGATGGTCAAACAGGGCGACGGGGGCAGGGTCGTGTTCATGTCGTCAGTCGCGGCAACCGCGCCGGTACCCGAGCGAGGCGCCTACACACCCGCAAAGGCGGGACTCATCGGCCTCGCAGGGGTCCTCTCCCTGGAATGGTCGCGGTACAACATCAACGTCAACGCCGTCTGCCCGGGGATGGTGATGACTCCAATGACGAAGATGGTGTACGAACGCGAACCCGAGCTTCAGGCGCAACGCCTCAAACGTATGCCGGCGGGACGCGAAGCGCGCCCCGAGGAGGTCTCGGACCTCGTGGTCTTCCTGTGCAGCGAAAAAGCTACCCATATCAACGGCGTCGCAATTCCGGTCGACGGCGCTTTCCTCAACAACGGCTTCATGATGGAGGACGTCTAAGCCTATGCCAATCCTAGACAACGACACACAGGTCTCAGTGTTCGTCGAAGGGCTGGACCATCCCGAGGGCATCGCATGGGGGCTGGACGGCTACGTCTACGCCGGAGGCGAGGTCGGGCAAGTATACCGTGTCGACATCGAGAAGCCCGAGTCGACCCAATTCGCGGACACGGGCGGGTTTGTTCTCGGCATGGCCCTCGACTCCTCCAACAACATCTATGCATGCGACGCCGGCAATAGCTGCATTCAGAAGATTTCGCCCGGAGGTGCAGTGTCGACCTATTCGACCGGCGCCCCCGGGGAGCCCTTCAAGATGCCGAACTATCCGGCTTTCGACGCTCAGGGCAACCTGTACGTGTGCGACTCGGGCGACTGGAAGGGCGACAACGGAAGGATCTTCAAGATCGCGCCTGGAGGCGCCGGGGAAGTCTGGGACCGAAGCCTGAAGGAGTTCCCCAACGGGCTGTGCCTCGGGCCGACCGGCGATTACCTGTATGTCGCAATGAGCCTCGGGCCGCCCCGAGTGGCGCGGATCAAGATCGAGGCCGACGGCAGCGCAGGTGAGGCCGAGACCGTCGTCGAGCTACCAATGACGGTGCCCGACGGTGTCGCGTTCGATACCGAAGGGAACCTTTATTCGTCGATGTACCGGCCCGACCGAATCTACCGTCTGACGCCCTCGGGCGAGCTCGACGTTCTGGCGGAGGATTTCGAGGGCACGCTTATAGCGGCGCCGACGAACATCGCCTTCTGCGGAAGGGGCCGGGACCTCCTGCTTAGCACGAATCTGGGCAGATGGCACCTGTCACGTTACGAGGTGGACGCCACCGGACTATCGCTTCATTATCCCGACATCGGATAGAATACGGCGCGAGGCAAAGGAGGGACACGATGAACTGCTCGAATTGCCAAGCCAGCAACCCCGTCGAAGCCAAATTCTGCATGTCGTGCGGCGCCGAACTGGCGATGGAGTCGCCGGTAAAGCGGGCACTGAAGACCGGCTTCGTCAGCTACGGCTGGGTACGAGAGATGCCGGAAGGCGAGACCCACATGGAACTGGTCGACGGTGTATGGCACGCGACCCATTTCGACGGCGGCCAACCCGACAAGTACATGATCGACCTGTTCGGCTCTCACCAGCTTCCGACTCCGTGGACTGAAGAGTCTGACAAAGAGATGGTGGTCAGGGAGTTCGCGGCCCGCAACCCACACATGAACGTCAGCTAGCGGATAGAAGGGGATTCGGAACAAACCGGGGTTTGTTGGAAGGTCTTACTCTACGACCACGCGTGTCGCCGTCCACAACCGCCCGCCGAAAGTCTGGGCGGTGAATTTACCTCGACGTTGATTCCGTCGCCGAAATCCCAGGAATAACCGGTGCAGTGCCTTGTAGTTCGGCGGATCGCCGGTGATCATGTGGATCGATCGTATAGGACCGTTTCTCCAGGTCAAGGGGTTAACTGCCGGCGCAACGATCCCCCAATCCCAAGCCGATAGCCCTGGTCGCCGTCTCCGGCAAGGTACACAAGGTCCAGGGTGCTCGGGTCTGCGTCCTCGGGATGGACAGCATATGCTTTGCCAGCTTCGGTCTGGAAGATGATATTGCCCGACTCGGTGGTGTGAGGCACCGATTCCCCGTCGATGCGGCGCACAACCACGAGCTCGCCCGGCCACAGGTCGGCGAGCCGGCATTCCACGCCGGCCTCACTCTCCAGCAAAACGTAGCAAATACGCCCACGCCGCATCTCCAACGTCACCAGGAAAGCACCCTGTGACCGCAGCCGGGAGAACCGGACATCGGCCCAGTCGTTCGCCACCGCCGGGAACACTCGTATAGTCGGCGTCAGGTCCAGCGTACCGTTCACACTGCGAAGCAGCATCTCATTGACTGCGGCGGCCAGGCCGCTGCCGGACTCCATGTTGAGTATCTTGGCCCCCTCGTATTCGGGTCCCTTGCCGTCGAAAAAGGCACCCAGTTCAGGAACCTTTGTATCCCCCAGCATTGCGCCCTGCTCGATCGCTCTCGTGGCCAGCGCCATCACGGTGGCGTCGGGGGTGTGGTCTGCCCGTCCATGGCGACGTGATACCCGCCGCTAAGATCGTCGGTGTGCAGGAGAGGCAACATCCTCGCCGATCTCAGCGGGGCTCACCTCTTGAAGCTCGACTCCGAATGCATGTCCCAAGGAGACGATGCGCCTGTACACGGCCATCCGGTCCGGCACGCGGGCGACGCTGACATTGCCCGTTTGCTTGAATCCCGGTTTTTGCCCTGGTCCCTTTTCCATTTCGGCGTAGAGCTGAACGGCGTACCGCGATATCTCGGTCAGGGCTCGGGAGGCTCGAAGCTGGGTGACGAGTCCCGCAGCGAAGCCGGAGGTGCCACTAGCCAAGGTCTGCCGTTCAAGCAGGACCACGTCATACCACCCCATCTTGGTCAGGTGGTAGGCGACACTGCAACCCGCGACCCCGGCGCCGATAACCACGACATGGGCATGGCTGGGAAGCTCTCGAGACATGGCTCACTCCCGTCGGAGTCTTGTCAGACTAGACTCATGGGCTAGCCGGGCCATGATGCACAGTTCCTTCGGCGGAAGGGCGTCCACGAGTTGATCGAGATCTTCCGAAGTGCATGGTCCGGTGATGAACAGCGGTTTGGTCTCCAAGTCCACCTCTATCACGGCGCTCCCTGCTGTCGGCCAGTGGCGCCAATCGCGCGGGACCGCTAGCTGAGCCAATCACGGTAAAGCTCTGGGCGTCGGTCGTATAGGAACAGGCGACGTGCGTGCGATCTCACCACCTGGTCGAGGTCAAGATCGCAGAGGAGAATCTCCTCGGCCGCTTCCCGAGCGCGGGCGACGACCTTTCCGCTTGGGTCACAGACGAAAGAACCGCCGGCGAAGGTCAAATACGGTTCGGCGCCTACACGATTGCACAGGGCAGTGAAAAAACCGTTCTGGAAAGCAGCTACCTGCATCTCCGCCTCGAACATTCCGTCAGGCCATTCCCCGACCGCGCCAGCCTGAGGGATGATGACGACTTCTGCTCCCTTATTCGCCAGGGAGCGTATGAACTCAGGATAGTGACGGTCATAGCAGATAGCCACGCCGATCTTGCCGAAAGCCGTCTCGTAGACCGGGGCTCCGTGGTCGCCGGGAGTGTAGTACCCGCGCTCATGGAAGAACGGATAGTCCGTGATGTGGACCATTCGTGTCGTCCCCAACAGGCTTCCGTCCGCATCAATCACGGGTGACGCGTTGTAGGTCCGATCACCGTCTCGCTCGAAGAGATTGAGCACGAGGACCACGCCGAGGTCCGCGGCCCGGCAAGCAAACTCTTCTGTGGTCGGTCCCGGTATTTCTTCGGCCAAGCTCAGCTTTTCTTCGGTGGCTCGCTCTTGCGGATAGAACGGCTCGAGGCCGAGTTCTGGAAAGCAGACTATCTGTGCCCCTTGCTTTGCCGCCCTTTCCACCGCCTCGAGACCTCTACGACGATTGGTCTGCCGGTCCTCCGACGTTTCCTGCTGGACGAGTGCGATCTTCACTTTGTGTCCCCTCTCGCACGAAAATGCGTCTATAGCTCAATCAAACCTCGCGGAACAATTGTTGCAAGTCTAGTTGATACCTGGGTCCGAGGTTTCCCAGGGGTCCGAGCCCTCATTATTTACACGAGGGATGAGATTATTGTTACACGATGAAATGTAAGGCTTGTGATGAAGCGGACGTCCTCTGCACGTGCTCGTAGGGCCTTCTATCACTGTTCCGAAATGACGTGAGCAGTTACAGGCTCGTGTTTCCCCTTCGAATCGAGAACTCGTTTCTCACTCCCGCCTACGTCCAATTGAGCCGCGTCAGTCCATTTCCAAATCGTGACCCGGGTCGGGGTCCTCATTCCCCCCACTTGAGGACCTTGACGCTCGCAATAAACGCCTCAGTGCCCGTCAGCGCACGCCTCCCGATGCGCCGTCTTCCGCTGTGGATGATCTTCAATTCCCAGTCTTCCAAGGGAAGACTTACCCTGGTAGTGCCGCATCGGTGCGACTCCCTCAGGGAAATTGCCAGCTCCAGGGCCTTGTGGAGGTCGGCACCGCTGCATTTCACCGGAGCTCCGCTGTCCACGGAGTCGATGAAAGCGTTGACGCTCTGTATCAAGCGGGTACTCTGGACTTCCCAGCCCTCGTCGTCGTAATTCCGTTTCAGGGCGGCGTCACCCGGGTCCGGAAACGGGAACAGGCTGCCGACACGCTTCAGATCGCTGCCGTCCTTGTGCCAGACTTTGCCAATGCGTTTTTGGCTGATGAACAGGGCCCCTTTCGTGCCCAGTACCTCGACGCCTTCTTTCGTGCCGACGTACTTGTGGAGGTGGACTGTGATCCCATTCTTGAACTGCACGAAGCCGAACGCCAGACCCTGGTCATGGTCGCTCCACTCGTCGATGGTCCCCAGCTCGCTGTCGCCAGGCTCGCCATCGACCGCGCCAACGACCCAGGCGATTTCGGAGTCGCCCGCGAACATGAACGCTTCGGCGAACTGCTGACAACCCTGACCGGACATCTGTTTTCCACCCGCGCCGTATACGTTGATGGTCTCGACCTCGCCTAGCTCTCCGGACTCCACCATCTGGCGGGCGGTCCACATCTCGGGAGCGTTCCGGAACATGTCCCCGGACGCCCATGGGATCTGCCGACCCGCGTTGCGGAGATAAGGGGGTTCGGTACGAGACGGGTTTGTTAGAAGGTCTTACTCGACGCCGCAACGTCAAGCTGCGAGACTGCGATCAACATACCGTAGCGTTCCCGGGGTCCTCAGGGGCCTATCTACGGTGAATTGTGGGGTGGTGCCGAAGGTCGGATTCGAACCGACACGGGATTTAACTCCCAACGGTTTTTGAGACCGCCGCGTCTACCATTCCGCCACTTCGGCATCGTGCTCGTCCGGGCCGTGTCCGGCCTGTGGCCAACGAGAGATGGGCACCACGTATTATCCCGAAAGGCGCAGGCGCGGGTCAACACACCGGACGTAGTCGCCTCCGGTCCGCGGAAACCCGCCGTGCTTTCGCTCTACATGTCCATTTGCTTCTCGCCGGACAGGTACGCCTCGGGCTCCTTCTTGAAAGCAGTCTGGCAGCCCGGGCCGCAGAAGTAGTATGTCGTTCCATCATGGTCAAACGTGCCCCCCAACGGCTTGTCCATGTCGACTTCCATGTGACACACCGGGTCAGTCGCCTTCGCTCCGCTTTTGCCGAACAGCGGTATTCGCATTGGTGCCCTCCTAAGACGATTCACGTTCTAGCTGGCCCTGAACCTTTTGAGTCGCAACGAGTTGCTGACCACCGTCACCGAGCTGAATGCCATGGCCCCGGCGGCAAGTATAGGGTTCAGGAACCCGAACTCGCCAAACACCGGCCGCATCCACTCCGGTACGCCTCCGCCGGAGAACAGCGGATAGAGCACTCCCGCCGCGATCGGGATCAAAGCGACGTTGTAGGCGAAGGCCCAGAACAGGTTCTGCCTGATCGTGCGCATCGTGGCCTTGCTCAGCTCGATAGCGGTCGATACCCCGCGGACGTCGCCCTTGACCAGCGTCACATCGGCGGCCTCCATCGCTACGTCGGTCCCGGTTCCCATGGCGATGCCGACGTCGGCCTGAGCGAGGGCCGGCGAGTCGTTTATCCCATCACCAACCATCGCGACCGACCGGCCTTCGTCTTGAATGGCCTTCACCTGGGCGGCCTTGTCCCCTGGCAGCACGTTGGCGACGAATTGCTCGATTCCGAGCTCGCCGGCAACAGCCTGGGCGGTCAGACGGTCGTCGCCCGTAAGCATGACGACCTCGAGCCCCTGTCGCCGGAGGGCGCCGACGGCCTCTTTCGCGCCAGGTTTGATGGCGTCGGAGACCGCGATGACCCCCTTCACGTCGCCGTCCACTGCCACGAACGCGGTCGTCCTGCCCCGCTCGGCCAGTTCGGACGCGCTTCCTTCCAGTCCGTTGACGTGAACGCCCCTCTGCCGCATGAGGGCAAGGTTTCCGACGACCACGTCGGAACCGTCGACCGTGGCCTCGATGCCGTGACCTGCGACAGCATTGAAGTCGCGGGCCTCGCCAAGGGTCAGGCCCTTCTCTCGCGCGGACGCCACCACAGCCTCGCCAAAAGGGTGCTCGGAAGGCCGCTCCGCCGAGGCGGCGATACGCAGTAGCTCGTTTTCGGAACCCCCCGGGGCTACAACGTCCGTGACGGCCGGCCAGCCCGCAGTCAGCGTCCCGGTCTTGTCCAGCACAACGGTCTGGATGCGGTGAGCTTGCTCCAGCGCCTCAGCGCTCCGGATAAGAATGCCGTTCTCGGCGCCGCGGCCGGTCCCGACCATGATGGCGGTCGGCGTCGCCAGCCCCATTGCGCACGGACAGGCGATGATCAGCACGGCCACCGACGTCAGCATCGCGTAGACGTAAGCCGGCGATGGGCCCGCGACAAGCCAGATTACGAACACGACCGCCGCAACACCTATGACGGTTGGAACGAAATAGCTGGCCACGACGTCGGCCAGCCGCTGGATCGGCGCCCTTGACCCCTGGGCCTGCTCGACCAGCCGTATGACCTGCTGAAGCGCGGTGTCCTTCCCGACCTTGGTGGCGCGGAAAGTGAAGCTGCCATTCCCGTTGACGGTGCCCCCGAATACGTCGTCACCCGACGACTTCGCGACCGGCGACGACTCCCCTGTGAGCATCGACTCGTCGACCCACGAGCTGCCATCCACAATGTCGCCATCGACGGCGACATTCTCGCCCGGCCGGGTCATCACGACGTCGCCGACGGCCACGTCCTCGATGAGCACGTCGACCTCGCCGTCCTCACGCACGACGCGAGCCGTAGGAGGCTGCAGCGCCATCAGCGCCTTGATCGCGCCGGCCGCGCGTCTCTTGGCACGGGCCTCCAGGTAACGGCCGAGCAGGACCAGGCCGATAATGGCCGTGGAGGTGTCGAAGTACGTCCCGCCTTCGTAGCCCGCGAAAAGCGAAGTGTCGCGGAAGAACGTCACCGCGACGCTGTAGGCGAACGCGACGGACGTGCCCACGGCAATGAGCGTGTTCATGTTGCTGGTGCCGTGCTTGAGGGCGCCCCACGCCGCCACGTAGAACTGCCTGCCAGCCCAGAACTGCACAGGCGCAGCCATAGCCAGGAGAAGGAAATCGAGTCTGAACGGAAGGGCCGTCTTGAATGAAGGCACCGCCATGGCGACCATGATTGCCGCCGCCACGGCCAGGCTGAAAACGAACTTGCGCTTCAGCGTAACCAGCTCTCGCGGCGTGGCCTGCTCGTTGGCCTCATCATCCGCCGCCCCAACGACCGAGTAGCCCGCGTCCTCCACAGCAAGGCGCAGGTCTACCGTGGAGACGCCAGGCTCAACCTCGACAGTCGCGCGCTCGGTGGCCAAGTTGACGTTGGCGGTCACGACGCCTTCGACACCGTTGAGCGCCTTGCCAACGTGATGGACGCACGAAGCGCACGTCATACCGCCGATGGTCAGCGTCACGCGCTCGGGCTTTTCGGCGGTGGAGGTGGTGACTTCCTTTGTCGCGGTAGTCATGACGCTACCTCTTGTACGAAAGCGAGTAGAGCTCGAGCAACTCGCCAAGTACCTGGTCCTCGCGGCCGTCCTTGACGCCGTCGATCACGCAGGTGTGCAGGTGCCCTTTCAGCAGCTTCGACTCGAGTTTTTGGATGGCCCTCTTGACGGCGAACGTCTGCTTCAGGACGTCGACGCAGTACTGGTCCTGCTCGACCATGCGCCTGATGCCGGACAGGTGCCCTTCGATGTAGGCAAGTCTTTTGAGAGCGTCCTGCTTTGCCTCGGGAAGCTCGCCGTGATCGTGCTCTTTATGGTCGTGGGTTGATGTTGCCATGCTATCGCCTTCTGTGTTTACTATACCCCTACCCAGGGGGCATGGGTAAGATTTATGTCCCGCCGCCGTCCTTTGTCAATGAGCACCGGCTGCTTCACGACTTCAGCACGTGTTCTCCAAGAACTCTCGCGTTCTTGGTTAGGCCGGCGGGCGGGTTAGAGACCCGCGCCTACCAGGAGTCGCACGCCACTCGGCGTAGGGGCAGGTCTCAGACCTGCCTTTGTCCAAGGCCCCGGGCCGCAGTCAGCGCTGGTGCGTGGGCGTGCGTTCTCCCCAACCCCAAAGGAGCTGCGGGAAGTAAGGATATCCTTCCCTGAGAAGGCTAGGAAGTCAGCCACCCTTCAGGCACAGTCCCCCACAGATCGTCTTTCTGAGGAGGGGAGCGACGAAGGATTAGGGGTCGTACTCAGACATTACGCCCGTCGAAGGCCACGTACGTCCCTAGATTCTTCACTTCGTTCAGAATGACAGGCCCGGTGGCACTCGTTGCGACAATGCCGCCTGCACGGTTGAGACCGGCGATGGAGGGCTAGACCTCGGCGCGGTCCGTTATCTCGACGGTCGCGGGCGTGTTCGTACCGAAGACCAGGTCTTTGGCACGGTCGTTAGCGCCGACGCACACAATGTAGTAACGGTCGGCGCTCTCCTGGACCGGCAGGACGACCTGCTCCTGCTCCATGGGTGAGAGGTCGTACAGCCACTTCCAGGCTACCCGGACCTTGTCGGGGACGTTGAATTTGTTGATGAGCTGGCGCGCCGGCTTTCTTGCGTGGGCGTGAATGAAGGTCTTCGCCGCGCTCTTGGAAAATCCGGCGGCGGCAATGGGTCTCGCGTGGGCCGGCGCGGCCATGATCAGCGTCGCCTCCCGAGGCTTGTCGTCGAGCTCTCCGGCCAGATTGCCGATGTAGTTCCCTCCGGCGGTCATCGTCGAGTAGGCAATGGTGCGCAGAAGCGCCTCGCCCGTGTTGTTGCCCTGGTCCCCCACGTCGGTCTCGTACGACGAGCTGAATATGGTTATCGTGCTGGAGTCCTTCGGGAATCCTTGCTCCACGTGGAAGGGCTCCCAGGGGCTGTCCTCTTCGTTCTCAGCGACCAGTTGCGGGAACTTCCGCGTGGTGCCGATGGTGTCCATGTCCAGGTGACCGGGGTACCAGTGGCCAACGTTCTTGAGGGTCAGTATCAAGCCCCTGCCGATCACGATGTTGACGCGCGACTGCCGTCCCGGGCCGAGAGCGGCGCGCTTGGAGTTGATCCCGAGCTCGCCGGCGATAGGACCGTTCACCAGAAACAGCGGGCCATTCGCGCTCGTGGACATGAGGAATCCCCGAACGTCGAAGCGGTCCAGCTGCGAGATAGCCTTGGCGCCAGCGATGATCACCGGCAGGTGCTCCGGGCGGCATCCGGCCATCACCGCGTTGATCGCGATCTTCCTGACCGAGGCGTAGCCCGTGCCCGGGGGCAGCATGCACACGACATCGTTGGCGTCGAGGGTGGTGCCCCCGAGCATCGCATCCACCCGCTCTCGGGTCGGCGGTATCAGCGGGAACCCGTCGCCCCAGTCGCGGTCGAGAAACGTCTCGTTGAACGCCTCCAGCGCGTGGAACTGGTCGTCGCCTTCGAAGGTCTCGACGCCTCCCCCGTTTCCAGACAGCGTCGCCGATTCGAGAGCGTAGCCGTCGCCTTGAGTCGTCAGCAGTCTAATGACTTCGTCGATGGCCGGGTCGGTCTGCTTGACGGCTTCATCAGGCGTGATGTTGTTGTATACCCGAGGTACTACCGTAAAGGGAATTCCCGCCATGCCGAACGCCTTGGCGCTGGCCGCGGCATCGTCCTGGAACCCGTCGGAGAGGATCGTGGCCGTTGGGATGCCGACCTTCTCCAGCTCCACCATGTCGTGGACCATCCACGACGTACACGACCCTCAATCGGCCGTGCAGCCAATTGCGACGTCGACCTCCTCCTTCGCACGGTCCAACACGGGAGCGGGAGTAGGGAGCGCCCCGCTGTAAAACTTGACCTCGACACCGGGGACCTTGCTCTGGATCATCTCTCCGGCCCGCTTCAGCGCGACATCTCCATTGGCCTTGCCGTTCCAGACGAGGCCGATGGTCTTGCCCTCGAGACTCTCCGGCCGCGGCGCCATCGGGCTGGCGTTCACCTCACCCAGAACAGGCGCGACAGGATTCAGCACTTCGAGCTTGTACATGGTCCCTCCTCAGTACTAACGGTCATTGCCTCTGACGTGATGGCGCTTGGAACGAGGCTACCCGGTAGAACCACAGCGTCACCGTCGGCTTCGTAGGGTGTGGGCTCAGGATCCCATATAGAGATGGCGGCTGTCGAGATTCCAGCTAGGGTTCGGTTTCAGAGTACCCTTCGGTGCTCCTCATCCTACGTTGCTCCTTCACGATGCCGCAACCGACCGGTCTCTGGAACGGCCGCGCAACCCGCCCTTGATATGCCAGAACTCATGTGCTGCAATCTCGGCGAGGGACGGACCCCACGGGTCTGTCCCTTTTTGTTTTTCTCGGTCCACCGACACGAAGGAAAGGAACAAAAACCATGCACCACGCAACCGCCGAAATCGACAACCCCATACCCGGACCCAGCTCCCCCTACCTGTCGCATTCCCACCCCCAGGTGTCGCAATCCTTCAGATACGGATGCGACAGTTTACGACGGTTTGCGACAGAATAAATTTCGGAACCCAGCACCACCATCGCCAAGGAGAACTTGGACTAATGGAAAACGAAACTATATCTGCGATTAGCTACAATACGTCACTTCTGATATCGGCCTGGCTGGGCCCATTTTTTGACGCGTTCTGGTAGGTCCCGCAGCAGGTCCCTCCAGTCCGGCGCCACGGAAAGCTGGTCGCGGATGACCTTCGTGCCGGCGATGTAATCGTGGACGCACCTCCGGTTCCTTCTGAATATGAACAGGTTATCGACGGCGACGTACCCGGGAGTGACCCACAGGAACTCCGCGACGACCGTCCGCAGGAAGACGTTCGTTGCCGGGCCGCCGTTCCGGTCGTCGTCGTCTCGAACGATCCGGGATTTGAAGAGCCTCTTGCCGATGGTCTGCCCGTGGGTAGCCAGGAGAACGAGCTGGGCGGGTATCGTGAACGCAGCGAGCATGATCATGGCCGTCGGGAGGGCGTCGCCTCCCGGCAACCTTTGAGCAAGACTCATGGCCACCACGATGCTGTAGACGGAGAAGGGGGAGTCTATCACCCGCGCCAGGAGGCAAGAGAAGCGGTTCGCCGGTCGCGCTCCTACAAAAGGTGGCGACGCCACCGAGGTACATACCCGCACCGTACGCACTGGCGTGCATCCGGAGGGTTCTCGGTCATGCACCGGTAGCACTCTACGTCAACAGTGGTTTCCGAGATTGACCGGCCCAATGGGCTCACCTACAATGTCGCCCGCCCACCGGTACGGGGGCTTGAAGCAAGGAAGGTCCATGAGCGAGCTTCGTCTGACGCCGAAAGCAGTCCAAGACCAGCTTCACAAGAACGGCGTTACTCACGTGATATGGCTCCCGGACACAGAGAGCAACTTCATGTACCAGCTGCTGTCGTCGGACCCCACGATCAACATCGTGCCCATCTGCAGAGAGGCCGAGAGCATGGCCATCGCGGCCGGCCTGTGGATCGGAGGCAAACTCCCTCTCGTCATGATCCAGAACACCGGGTTCTTCGAGTCCGGCGACTCCGTGCGAGGGTTGGCCGTCGACATCAGTTTCCCCCTCGTAATGATGGTTGGATACCGAGGCTGGACCCGGCGCGATGTCCCCCGCGACTCGGCCGCCCGTATCACCGAGCCGACGCTGCACGCCTGGGGCCTCAACTACTACTTGATCGAGTCCGACTCGGACGTTGACCGGATCTCCGTCGCCTTCGAGAAGGCCAAGACCGACCAGCGTCCGGTTGCCTGCTTGATCGGCGCCGAGTATCGCTAGCTCACCTTCGCACGCGCCGCTCAACCCGCTTCAGGCGAGGCTCCGGCGGACCCGGACTCGATGGCCAGTACTTTGGCCAGCCGGCGCCGGTGTCTTTCCTCACCGCTGAACTCGGCGGCGGCGAAGACCCCCACGATCTCTTTCGCCAGCTCGTCGCCGACTACTCGCGCGCCCAGACACAGCACGTTCATGTCGTCGTGCTCGACGCCTTGTCGCGCCGAGTAGGTGTCGTGGCAAACAGCGGCCCGCACCCCCTTGACCTTGTTGGCCGCGACGGAAGCCCCCACCCCACTGCCGCACACGACGACTCCGCGCTCGACCTCGCCCGCCGCGACCAGGGCCGCGACCACGTGGGCGAAATCAGGGTAGTCGTCGGTAGGGTCGAGCGAGTGTGCGCCAGCGTCTACCACGTCGTGGCCGAGAGCCTCCAGCGGCGCAATCAGTGGCCCCTTCAGCTCGTATCCCGCGTGGTCGGCTCCGATGGCGATGCGCAACTTTCCAGTCCTGTGCGTACGGGTTTCCACGTCAGGCTACCATAGCCCGCTTCGCCTTGCCGAGTGGTAGAATCGCCCGATGTACGATTCCACCCCGAGCGCGTCTCCTGCGTTCGAGGTCACCAGGCGGTACCCGGCGGGGAGACGCAAGATCCTGGCACTTCTGGACGACGCGTCGTACACCGAGTCATACGACCAGACGGTCTGCATAACGCCGGAATCCGTGGCAAACGTTCGCTTCCCGTTGACCGCTGACGGCGATTCGGTCGTCGTCGGCGCCGTTTTGAACAGGGTCATGGGCAGAGCCGACCGTCCCGAGACAGGGATCGTGCTCTTCATCGGAGATGACCATACGCTGGCCGTCATACCACCATTTCCGGTCGAGGCCGACCGCGTGTTACAAGGGACGAACGGTACCCCTTTGTTGAGCATCCTGGACCGCCAACTCGTTATCGGGGTGATCCTGCTGCGACTTGGCCGTTACGCCGTCGGCGTCCTGGACAATAACAAACTCGTCGCGTCCAAGACCGGCTCTCGGTACGTCAAGAACAGGCATCGGGCCGGAGGATCGTCGCAGCACCGGTTCGAGCGCAGCCGCGAGCGCCTCGTGCGGGAGCTGTTCGACGCGGGATGCAAGGTCGCGGGCGACGTCTTCGGCCAGGTCGAAGGTCGGCTCGACTACCTGTTGACCGGCGGTGAACGTCACACGCTCGACGCATTTATCAAGCGCTGCGACCTGATGCAGCGGCACTCAACGATCACGCTGGCACGCACGCTGGAAGTCGCCCGCCCAGGCCAGGCGGCTCTGGAGCGCATTCACAACGAAGTGTGGAAGAGCCGCGTGATCGAGCTTGAGCGGGTCCGGTGATGGCACCGTTTCGTCCGGGGTACGCCTATCAGAGTTGACTGTATGCCCCACGAGATGTTGCTGGACGAACGTAGTTGGATGTCGATGGGAATTCGGAGTGAAGGAGACGGCGATGTCCGCCTCGGCACCAATTGACAACGAGCCCAGCTCGGGCCGTCCGATCGCCGACGCCGGCACCGACGTTGCCTTCGCAATCGCGTCGTTCAGCGTCACGCCCAGCATCATGAGCTTGGACATTGCGACCGGCAAAGCCGCTCGTGGCAAAAAGAAACTGAGGCCGTGGATGTCGCTGGAAATCGTGTTGGGCACGTGGCCCTGCTCCATGGAAGGCTTGGCCCTGTCGTAAACGAAGCTACCCTTGCCGTGGCCCACGTCGAACAGGACTCCTCGTTCCCTGGCCTGCCATATGTAATCCAGCACTCGACCGCTGTCGTCAACCTGCGCAGATCCTCGTGAATACATATGGGTGCTGACGTCGCCGGGCCGCATGTGGTCCAATAGCAGCTCGCGGTAAGAGCGATTTGGGTGTTCGCTGTAGTCGACCATCACGATAGAATCGGACGACTCGGCTGCCCTTACTGCTCCGTCTACGGCTTCCCCTCCCGCCCCGCGATAGTGGGCGGTCTTGACCCCGACGACCACGTCGCGGTTACGCCGTACTACCTCGGCGCAGGGCGCTGACTGCATCTCCGACACGTCTTGCTCGACAGCGCCAGCACCCGAACCCGGGCCTCCTCAATCACTTCGCGCCTGAACTCGTCGAACGTCCGGTACCCCGAGCCGCCGGCGTCTACCAAGCTTGTGACGCCGTTGGGGAAGGCGTACTCGTCGGCCTGCACCCAATGCTCGAACCCGTAAACGTGGGTGTGGGTGTCGACGAGGCCCGGCGTGACGATCAGCCCCGAGACATCGGCCGTAGTTTCGGC